>ENA-UOJO01004241-UOJO01004241.1-human-gut-metagenome-genome-assembly--contig:-P57-NODE-4241-length-12549-cov-9.130623_pt1 | contig 12549 bp, 12 predicted proteins | sample MGYA00242351_ERZ723898 | MGnify/ENA metagenome assembly ERZ723898 | reverse complement strand
ATATTTTGCTCTCAAGGTATCAAAAGGCCGGCGTACACGCCGCCGGCTTTTGATGAATTATACTTTTTGAGGAGTTACCAAGCTATCTCCTCTAATTTTTGGTGAATTGTAAAATTGGAGTGATGCACCTAAGCTAATATCATCCCCTGTGCATTTTTTGGAGTTCTTAGAACCTTTTTTGCAAAAAAGGTTCTAAGCCGCCGGAGACAATCATCAAAATCCGTAATTTTGGGCGGCGTGTACGGCCAAAATTACACAGTCTGAAGGCCCCTTTTATTCAGGGACCTATTTAACCAGCAAACAGATTAATTTTTCTTTTCGCCGACTACCTTCTCGGCAAAGCTATTATCAATCAGATTTTCAAATTCTACACGAGCTCCCAATTCACCGGCCATTTCCATGATATCCTGTAATCTGTTGAATGAATCCTCACTCATCATAGGAGTGGTCATCCATGAATCTGTAGCACGATAGCTTTTGGCGACATATTCTAGCGTTGCCACGTCCGTATCAGGGAAAAACGGCATCATGGCCTCCGCTATCTGAGTATCAGTAGCAGTTTGAACCCAAAGCTGCGCTTTGTATACAGCACGAACGAACGCCTCCACAAATTTCGGATCCTCCTCAATCATTTTTGGCGTAACCATAAACGTAGTATATGGAACCTCGCCGGATTCAAGCCCAACGTTTGCGACGATATAACCCTTGCCTTCGTTTTCAAACTGGGTTGCTGTGGGTTCAAATAGGGTGACATAATCTCCAGTGCCGCTTTCAAAGGCTCCTCCCATGAGGTTAAACTGCACATTGCTAACAATCTCCACATCTTCTCCTGGTGTTAAGCCATTGTTTTTCAAAACATACTCAAGCGTCATAAACGGCATCCCTCCAGGACGTCCGCCTATAATTGACTTACCCTTTAGAGACTCCCAGCTGAAATCCTGTTCAGCCTGCCTGCCTACCAGAAACGACCCGTCCCTTTTTGTAAGCTGCGCTATTATTACCGGATGCTCTTGTTTTCCTTCGTTTACAACGTATACTCCTGTTTCAGGGCCCATAAGCGCAACGTCCGCCTGGCCTGCAAGCAGGGCGGTCATGCTCTTATCGCTTCCCCCTCCTGTAACGATGTTTATGTCCATCCCCTCTTCCTCGAAATATCCGAGCGAAACGGCGACATAGAGCGGCGCATAAAATACCGATCTTGTCACCTCATTTAACACAACCTTACGAAGCTTGCTTTCATTGGCGCATCCATAAAGCCCTAAGAGGAGAAACGCAACGCATAGTAATAAGGCGAATATCCGTTTGCACATAATAACCTCTCCCTCCGCATAAATCTATCTTTTATAATATTCAGCTGATTCTTATGTGTGAAGGCAGTGTATAACTAAACCGCGAATTTAATCACGAAACCCCAATTTGCAACATATTAAAACAGTATAACCTGGCGCGGGCTGCATGCCGTAGGAAAACGCTTTTAAGGAGACACATGATGGCGTATTCGCAAAGAGAGCTTCTTGCAAGGCTTATAAAGTGTGAGGCTGGCGGCGAAGGCGATAACGGTATGCGCGCTGTAGCGTCCGTCGTAATGAACAGGGTGAATGCTTACAGCGGCGAGTATGCGCGGATAAGTCAAGGCGGCAACATGCATAATGTTGTGTTCCAGTCCAGGCAGTTCGACTGCGCCGACGACGTGCTTATGGGACGGTATAATCCTCAGAATATCTATAATATGCACCCCGAACAGATACATTACGATATTGCGGACTGGGCCATGGCCGGCAACAGGCTAACAGGTCTTGGCAAGGCTCTATGGTTTTTCAATCCTTATTCTCCAAATTGTCCCGATACGTTTCCTTCCAGGGTGGGTTCGTTTAGCGCCAGGATAGGCGACCATTGTTTTTATAACCCAACAGAACATTATTATGAAACATGAGGTGAATTTTTATGGCCGAAAACCCTTCCAACAATATGATGTATAATGCTAGCTACGTTGAGGATGAAATGCGCGATCCCAATGCGGTTATCACCGATGGCGTCAGTCCATATAACATGCAGGATATGATGTCGGGAGGAGTCGGACGCTACGTTGCGTGCGAACTTCTTATTGGAACAAACAACATAGCTCTCCGCCATGGAGTACTTACGCAGGTTGGACCAAGCTATTTTATACTTCACAATCCTGTAGCTAATCACTCTACCGCCTGCGACCTTTATGCGCTAAAATTCGTTACCTTCTATCCCGAAGGAGAGGCACCAGCGCCTCAGGATATCGATCGTTTTTTGCGCACCCGCGTATACTATTCTCCAGGACAGGAAGCAGTTCCGCTTTCAAGTACGGTAAGACATACAAATAATATGCGGCCGTATTTCGAACCACACCCTGAATATGGCGTAAGCCCTTTTTATCGTACTGGCCGTCATGAAGGTTATACCGACGATTACAGGCCGGCCGACTCCCTGGCTTACGGTCGTGACACTCACGATACCGCTCTCAATATGGCTCATTATCTCAGCAACATGGACACTGAGAATCCTGACCCGAGAATATACTATCATCCGCCGGGCGCCAATATATGTTATGCGGCTAACCCTGAAACCGGCTCCGCAATACCCGTAATTTATCTTAGGCATGGCTCATACTGAGTCCATTCATTCCGCATTGTTGCGAAAGGTCTTGTGTAATGCTGTAATACCGAACGTGTGGCCACAGGGAGAGATCCTCGTGGCCTTGTCATTTTTATAGATAATAAATTGCCTCTGGCCAACCCTCAAAGATCCGTCCTAATATTTTGCCGGTTGCAAAAGCGAAAGTCTGATTATAGAATGAATATAACTAATTTAGATCAAGAGGAGCTTATGAATAAACGGGACTTGCTCTATCTATCCCTTAGAAACCAACACCTGATTAAAAAGGCAAAGCGGTTAGATATCGTATCGGAGTTATGCGGGCTGCAAGCCCAGTTTGCCAATAATCCCAAATATGCGCTGCGCATACGCGCCAGCGATTATGATGAGAACAGCTGTGGCAGCGGCTTGATAAAAACCTGGACGCTTAGGGGCACCATGCATTGCATACGCATGGATGAATTGGGGCTGTATTTGTCCGCAAAGGGGGTTGAACGCGAGTGGGGCGACTCATGGTGGGGCATACCAAAGGAGGTAAAGCCCAAATGGGCCGAGTTTATATTGGCAAAGGTTGAGGACGGCGTCAATGACCGCGAAAGGCTTAAGCAATGCTGCCGTAGCGCGGGCATGAATGAGGATCTGCTGTCAAGGGTATTTCATGGCTGGGGCGGATTAATCAAGGAGATGAGCGACCGTGGTCTAATCGCATATGATTTTGATACGAAAAAGCGGTTTATAATCCCAAATGCGCCTGTGCTGATCGACCAGTCCTTGGCAAGAGCTATAATAATCGGCCGTTACTTCGGCGCATATGGACCCGCGTCGGTTGCCGACTGCTCGGCGTTTACAGGATACGGCGCTGCAGAGGTTAAAAGGATTATAAGGCAGTTTAATATTCAGCTCATGTCGATCATGTATGACGGACAGGAGTATTACTATACGGAGCGTCCTGAAGAACGCGCGAGGATTCCCGCCTGTATATTTCTTGCTGGATTCGACCAGCTCATAATGGGTTATAAGGACCGCAGCCGGTTTATGGATGAAAAGAATAGGCACAAGGTAATTACATGCTCTGGAATAGTACATCCCACGATCATTTTAAATGGGAGAGTACAGGCGAGATGGAAGATGGACAAAAATAAGCTGCTCGTTACTCCCTTTAACATGCTCTCCAAACGGTCGAGAGACATGATAGCCAGCAAGGGCGCAAGTCTGTTTTTAGACAGGGAATTGGAGATCGTATTTAATCCCACATGCTGACAGCCATAGTATGGCGCCGATTGGTAATCTGAAGAAGGTATTTCTAAAAGCGTCAGTCCGCCTTAAAGTATTGGCGGCGCAAAGCTGCCGTCGTATTTTATCGTTGTTTGACATCTGCGGCATTTGCTTATTTATACGGCATGCGGTATTACTTCCTTACACATAACCGTCCTCGTACTGGCAAACATGTATTTTAGGAGTCTACTTCCGTGTATCCGTATAGCTAATATATTTTACCCCTTCGAGATTTTTCAGCCCTTCAGCGTGTCAAAAACGGCTGTGCCACTTTTTAAAGGTTACGGGTATGCCTGCCGCCCTTCGGACTCCCGTACAGAACTTGAACTCTATCTGGAATATTATAATCACAATCGCATTAAAGTAAAATTGAAAGGGCTAAGTCCTGTCTAATATAGAATTCAGGCTGGCTTTGCCGCTTGAGAAACTGTCCAACTTTTTGGGGTCACTTCACTCTTTAAGCCCTTTAACATGACTTTTGTAGACTCATTTTTCAAGATAACCCTTCTCAATAGCTTTATCTATTGTTTGGATTACAAACGGCCACAGGGCGGGCGCTGCGATTCTAACCATGTCCATCCTTTTATACACCTTGTCACTTGTAACATTGCCCTGTTTCCATGTATGGCCTTGGGTCAGGTAGTTATTTATGAAGGGCTGCAGCCTGTCAATCGCCGCGGCGTATCTTGCGTCCTCCGTTTCCATTTTATCAAACTCAATCCACAAATTCCGGATTTCATGATGCTGATCCTCCGGCAGCAGCGAAAAAAGCTTTTGCGCCGCCGCCTCCTCCCGCATCTCCTTGTCAGCGTTTCCTTTATCGTCATATGCGAACGTATCTCCCGCATAAACCTCAACCAGGTCATGTACCAGGGCCATTTTCAGCACTCTGTATAGATCTACCTTTGTCTGATCGGCATATTCATATAGCACCATTGCCATCAAGGCAAAATGCCATGAATGCTCCGCGTCATTTTCTCTTTTTGATCCGTCTGCGAGAAGGGTTTGCCTCAATACGGACTTCATTTTATCTGCTTCAATCAGAAACTCAAGCTGTTTATTTAACCTGCCGCACATATTTATATACCGCCTATCATGAACTTTGCATTTGCATTTTACCATATCCGGATAAAGCGCGCTATACCAGCGCTTGCTTAAGCCGAATGCTGGGAACAGCTATAAATATAAAAGAGCCAAGCGAATTTTTTTGGGGGTTACCGGGCATTGATTTAATATAGGATTCTCTATGACAAGCATTATCCTAAATGCTGTTGGCTATTTAAGCTTAGTTCCGATTCATAGTATCCAAGCCAATTATTTTTTCAACGTGGCGCTTTAAACGCAATGCCAGATACGCGCTTAAAAAACATAGCGCCACGTCGCCTGGGACCACCATAATAAAGCAGTGCAAAAACAAAGGCCAAACGGCTATCGGAGTATTAATTACATAATTACATATAACATAATAATACAAAAGACCGCATAAATATATTGCCGCCATACCGGAGAATCCAGCTAACAGCAGCCTGCCGTATGATGGTTTGCAAGCCTTTTGAGCAATTTTGCCCGTAATAAACGCTCCAATACAGAACCCTATTATGTATCCGAAGCTGGGACGCAATATATATCCTAAGCCTCCGCCTTCGGTAAACACAGGGACGCCCATCAGGCCAACGATCATATAACAGAGCACGCTTAAACATCCAAGACGGCCCCCCAAAAGCAGTCCCGCCAAGGTGGTAAACAGGGTTTGAAGCGATATTGATAAAATCGGGACCGGTATTCTGATAAACGCTCCAATGGCTATGAGGGCTGTAAAAATAGCGCACAGGGTTATCCGACGAAGCCTTACGCTGTAGGTAATGGGTCTCATATTTCTCCCGCAACATTGGGGTTTATGCTGACCTCGCCTGACGACAGCAGCTCTTCCGATCCGTCGGAATACCTTACCCTTAGGCAGCAGTCGTCGTCAATCCCTATTACAAATGCCCTATGGGATGCGTTTTTTCGTAAAACATAGACTTCCCTTCCTACAATCATGGAAAGTTCCTTATATTTGTCAAGAAAGCGTCTTTTATTCAGTTCGGAGTAGTAGGCCCAAAAACGCTTTAAAACGCACGCAGCCATACGGCTTCTCAGATCCCCCGTGCCATTCGCATTATCCAAAACCGCTCCGGCGATGCCCGCTATCTCCTCGGGATAGCCTTCTTGCGGCCTATATACATTGATGCCAATGCCCAAAACAGCATATGCAACCCCTCCGCTTTCAAGGTCCAAGGAAGCTTCAGTAAGAATTCCACACACCTTTTTCCCATCGCAATAGACGTCGTTTACCCATTTGATGCGGGCGTCCTTCCCGCAGACCTCCTTGATTGCCTCGGCTACGGCCACGGCTGAGGCAGTCGTAATAAATAGGCAGTCCGCAGCAAAAATGCATGGGCGCAGGATAACACTCATGTATATGCCGGTTCCAGGCGGCGAGAAAAAGCGGCGCTGAAGGCGGCCCTTGCCTCCCGTCTGCTCCTGTGCTATCAATACCGTTCCTTCCGGAGCGCCCGTTTCAGCCATTTGCTTTAAAACGGTATTGGTGGAGGCAACCTCTCTCCTGACATCAATAAAAAACCTGCCGTCCTCATCCTCCAGATAGTTTCTAATCAGTTCTTCCGACAGGATATCCGCTTTGCCGCCAAGACGGTATCCCTTGTTTGTCGCCGCATGAATGAAAACCCCCTGGCCGCGCAAAGCGTTTATTGCTTTCCATATCGCGTTGCGGCTCACGCCCAGGCTCCGTGCCAGGTCTTCGCCCGACACGTAGTTTCCATCAGCCTTTGCCAGCATATTTAAAACCTTGTCCTTTATAACCATTTAACCACCTCTGATTGCATTATATAATCAAAAAGACGGGATTGTCAACCAATTAACCCATTAAGGTTGACAATCCCGTCTCCATCGTATGGCGATGGGTTAAAGACAGCTATACTGTATTGCTCAAAAGAATTACGTTTGCGGTTAGTAATTGAGATTATTGATGTACCCTTGCCACAACCTCGCCCGAAGCAAGCAGCTTTTTCAGCTCGTTAACCTCGTCTTTGATATCGTCAGCTACAATTTGAACCGTACCATCCTCACCATATGAAATATCAACGAGCTCATTTTTAACATTTGCATGCCAAACCTCTCCGCCGTTCCAAGTCCCTTCCGCGATGTAGGCGGCTACAATATTATAAATTGAAACTCCCGCCTGGTTGACCATGGAACATATTATTGCATCGGGGTTTATATGCCTCTGGTCTATACCAAACCCTATGGCGTAATTTCTGGTCTCCTGAGCGGCGTCGAATACCCCCTGGCCGCCGCCAGTTAAATTAAGCACTACGTCGCAGCCTTGGTCGTATAATGAAAGCGCGTTGTCCTTTACGGTCCAACCGTTGAGTTCATTTGCATATTCCTTCATAACGGTTATATTGGGATTTGCATATTTAGCGCCATTATCATAACTCTCCAGAAGCTCATCCTGTTCAGATAAATCCCCGTCTGCAACGGCTCCAATCTTGCCCGTTCTACTCATCTTTGAAGCAATGTACCCAGCCAAGAATACCCCCTCGTCTTTGGCAAACACAACAGAAATTATATTATTATTACCGTATATATCACCGTCAAGATATATAAACCTTGTCTCCGGATTCTGCTGCGCGGCGGAAACGACATATTCACGTAACTGAGTGTCAACGGCAATTACGAAATCCGAGCTTTTGGCCGCTTGCATAAGCTTGTCTTCGTATGTTTCGGCATCGCCTCCACAATCTATGAACAGAGGAGTAATGGTAAATTCTTGAGCAAGGCGCTCCAGGTTCGCGTGTACGGAATCAGCATAAACCGATCCCCCAAGTTCTCCAACAGTAACCGCTGCCACCTTAATACTGCCTCCATCCTTACTGGATGGTTTGCACGAAATAAATGAAAATATGATTATTATGGCAACCAGTGCACATATGCTTTTTTTCACCAATTACCTCCAAACTCAAGCACTAAGCTTGCCTCCCTATTAATTGAGAATGTTCACCAAAAGTAGGTTTACACTGTATCATAATCAATCAGCGTAAACCCAATAGAGAATTCAGAAGGTGAATCCGCGTTATAATTTTTATTCCGTCTCAGACGGCAGATTCATTAGCTGCTCTTTGGCATACTCCAAATGGGTCCGAAGTACTGCGTCCACGAGTACAGTGTCACGTTTACGGCAAGCGTCCAAAAGCTTTTGATGATCTTCAAGCGATCTCTCGACACGGTCCGAAAGCGTATAAAACCTTCTTATATACCTGTCGACATTTGCGTGAAGCTGGTCAATAAGCTGGAACAGCACCTGGTTTTCAGCGGGGCCATAGAGCATGAGATGAAACTTAAGGTTGAGGTCCTCCAATTTATGCTGATCAGTCTCTTCAGCGGATTTTTCCAAGAGCTTTTCAGCTTCATCAAGCAACTCATCCGTCATACGGGGAAGCGCCGCCCTTATGGCTCCAAGCTCAAGCATTATGCGGGTATCCATGATGTTGGCCATTTCGCCCCGACTCAGCTTTGTAACTATTGCGCCCCGATTCGGATAAATCCTCACAAGCCCCTGCGCCTCAAGCTGCCTAAACGCCTCGCGCACGGGTATATGGCTGACATTAAGCGCAGCTGAAATCTCATCCTGACGTAAAGGCATGCCGCCTGGCAATACACCCCTGACAATAGCGGTACGAATAACCTGGAATACCCAATCTCTGGCCGCCATTGTCCGTGGCTGCATTTCGTCAGCGATTCTCTTCAGTTCCATAAAAATTACACTCCTTTAGTTACATCATTTTTTGACGTCAAATATATTATAACATAAATACATGTTTCGTCAAGATATGCTCCATAATGTAGGCATAGCTATTTTTTCATATTATTGCTTTAACTTTAGCACTTTACAAAAAGAAAAACATACGGTATAATGCGAAACAGTAAGTTTATATGGTAAAAGCTTTGATTGGGACAGACATGCTCTCAACAGCCCGAAGCGAGCTACGTATGGTGAAAGGTAGCGGGAAGGTTGAGAAACAAATGCATCACCCATGAGTTTGCCGCTGAAAGGATAGGCTTAGTAAGTGGTAACGTTTCCTCACGTTACAGGGGATGCGTATGAAAACGTACGCAATAGAGCGGGCAGGTTATGCCAATCTAGGTGGTACCGCGGAAGCCTTTTATGGGTCTTTCGTCCTAAATTATATACGGACGAAGGGCCTTTTAGTTTAACTCCGGCTTCGAACTAATATATTATTAAAAAGGAGTGCATTACATGTATAAAAAAGTCGACACCTCGCTGGATTTCGTTTCACGCGAGAAGGATACGCTTAAGTTCTGGAAGGAAAACCGTATCTTTGAAAAAAGCGCCTCTCAAAGGAAGGGTGAAAAAGCATACACCTTTTTCGATGGTCCGCCCACCGCTAATGGCAAGCCGCATATCGGACATGTCCTTACAAGAAGCATGAAGGATATAATTCCGCGCTTCAAGACTATGAAGGGCTATGACGTATTGCGCAAAGCCGGCTGGGACACTCATGGCCTTCCTGTAGAGCTTGAAGTCGAAAAAGCGCTTGGCCTTGACAGCAAGGATCAGATTGAGGAATATGGCGTTGAGGCGTTTATAGAAAAATGCAAGGAGTCCGTCTGGAAGTATAAGGCCGAATGGGAGCAGATGAGCGACCGCGTAGGCTACTGGGCTGACATGGAGAACCCATACATCACTTATGACAACAACTATATCGAGTCCGAGTGGTGGGCGCTAAAAACCATATACGAAAAGGGCCTGCTGTATAAAGGCCATAAGATTGTGCCCTACTGCCCCCGCTGCGGCACGGCGCTTTCATCGCATGAGGTTGCTCAGGGTTATAAAACCGTTAAAGACACCTCAATATTTGTAACGTTCCCTATAATCGGGCAAAACGCAAGCCTGCTTGCGTGGACAACAACCCCGTGGACGCTCCCAAGCAACGTGGCGCTGTGCGTAAACAGGGACTTTGACTACGTAAAAGTTGAATACGAAGGTAAAAACCTGATAATCGCCCAAGCGCTCGCAGGAGCGGTAATTGGCGAGGAGGCAAAGGTACTTGAGCATTATAAGGGCGAAGATCTTATCGGGCTTGAGTATGAACCGCTCTTTGATTTTCCTGTAAACCTAAAGAACAAAAAGGGCTTTAGAGTGGTAGCCGACGACTACGTCACTCTGGATTCAGGCTCCGGTATAGTTCATATCGCCCCCGCTTTCGGCGAGCAGGACGCCAAGGTTGGGCGCGAGTGGGATCTTCCTTTTATCCAGCTTGTCAGCACCACTGGAATAATGGTTGGAGGCACCCCCTGGGACGGAATGTTCGTAAAGGAAGCTGATAAGCAAATTATAAAAGATCTGAAGACAAGCGGAAAGCTGTTTAAAAAATTGGAATTCGAGCACAGCTATCCATATTGCTGGCGCTGCGATACGCCGCTCATCTATTATGCCCGTGAAAGCTGGTTCATAAAGATGACGGCTATCAAGGATAGGCTTATAGAATTTAACAGAAGGGTAAACTGGATACCGGCCACAATAAAGGAAGGGAGGATGGGCAACTTCCTGGAAAACGTGATAGATTGGTGTATATCCCGCGAGCGTTATTGGGGAACGCCTCTGCCGGTGTGGATGTGCGAATGCGGCCATATACACGTCGTTGGAAGCCGTAAGGAGCTTTCGCAGCTTAATCCGGATGTTCCTAAGGATATAGAACTTCACAAGCCCTTCCTCGATCCGATAACATTCCCGTGCCCTGAATGCGGCAAAACCATGCGCCGTGAGCCTGTTGTTATAGACTGCTGGTTTGATTCCGGATCAATGCCCTTTGCCCAGTGGCACTATCCATTTGAGAATGCTGAAGAGTTCCACAGGCGTTTCCCCGCCGATTATATAAGCGAGGCGATAGACCAGACGCGCGGGTGGTTCTATAACCTGCTCGCCATCTCGGCCTGTCTGTTTGACAGCCCATCGTTCCTTAACTGCATAGTCCTTGGGCTTGTCAACGATAAGGATGGCATAAAGATGAGCAAGCACAAGGGAAACGTGGTAGATCCTTGGGATGTGCTGGATAAGCAGGGTGCGGACGCTGTAAGATGGTATTTTTATACTGGCTCCAGTCCCTGGCTGCCCAGCTCGTTCAGCGCTGAAGCCGTCAGCGAATACCAGCGGAAGTTTATGGGAACCCTGTGGAACACATACGCCTTTTATATTCTCTATGCTGAAATCGACGGATTCGATCCAACTAAGCACAGGCTCAACAGGGATAACCTTTCAGCTATGGACCGATGGATCCTTTCAAGGCTGAACACAACCGTTGAACTGGTTGACAGCCAGCTTGACAGCCTTAAAATAACCGAGGCAGGACGCGAACTGGTAAAATTTGTCGACGAGCTGTCCAACTGGTATGTGAGAAGATGCCGTGAACGCTATTGGGGGAAGGAGATGACGGCCGATAAAGAAGCGGCCTACATGACATTATATACCGTCCTTGAAACGCTTTGCAGGCTTATAGCCCCATTTGTTCCGTTTATATCCGAGGAGATGTATCAGAACCTTGTGCGCTCCGTTGACGTTAACGCACCCGAAAGCGTACATCTTTGCGATTACCCTCAATGCGATAAAAGTATGATGGATGCCGAGCTGGAAAGCAATATGGGCAGGGTGCTGGCTATCGTTGTGCTGGGCAGAAGCGCGCGCAACAGCGCCAACATAAAGAACAGGCAGCCAATAGGCGGCATGTTCGTTCAGGGGGCGGATCTGCCACAGTCGTACACGGATATTATAGCGTCGGAACTCAATGTAAAAAAGGTTTCCTATATTGAGGACGCTTCCGGTTTTTCATCCTACAAGGTAAAGCCGCAGCTTAAAACACTGGGGCCGCGCTATGGTAAGCTATTAAAAAGGATAAGCGCATACCTTCAGGAAGGAGAAGGAATAGGTGATATCATAGTGCAGGCGCACAAGAGCAATAGGAACTATGAATTCGAGTTGGATGGTCAGCCCGTCCTTCTTTCCCCCGAGGATGTGCTCGTAGAAATACAAAAGCGTGAGGGCTTCGTAACCGAGGTTGATGGCAACCTAGCCGTAGTCCTGGACACCACGCTTACACCCGAGCTGATAGACGAGGGATTCGTGCGTGAACTAGTTTCCAAAATACAAACAATGCGTAAGGAAGCGGGATTTGAGGTAACCGACAATATCGTTGTGGGCTATGAGAGCAACGCGCGTATAGACAGCATAATCGAGAGCTTTGGATCCGAAATCGCCGACGATACCCTTGCAAAGGGGTTTGTAAGGGATATGGACGGGGACTACTCCAGAGAATGGACAATAAACGGTGAAACGGTCAAATTGAGCGTAAGCAGGGTTATCACTGTGAAATAAGAGTTCGAGCATGTTCTTAAAAGGCGGCGCTGAGCCGCCTTTTAAGATTCTCAAGGGCCGCGCCTCTGACTTTTCATCAGGCTCTGACGGTATGCGCTTAAGAGCCTGATGAAACCCGCGAAGTTTTCGTTCTTTGCGGGTTTTGCCTCCGGCGGCTTAGAACCTTTTTTGCCCTAGATTGTAAAATGAAGTGCAAC
>ENA-UOJO01004239-UOJO01004239.1-human-gut-metagenome-genome-assembly--contig:-P57-NODE-4239-length-12567-cov-3.966033_pt1 | contig 12567 bp, 7 predicted proteins | sample MGYA00242351_ERZ723898 | MGnify/ENA metagenome assembly ERZ723898 | reverse complement strand
TCACCAAGCTCGCCAATGTTCTCTGTCGTAACTAAGTCCCAAAGCTTTGTTATTTCATTCTGGACTTTATCTTCCATTTCCCAGTCATCAAGACGGATATAACCTTCTGCATCCGTTTCCTTTGCCGGCAGTTTGTCGATAAACAATCGGTTCATCTGCTCGATGCACCCCTCATGCAGCCCCTCTTTCTTCATAATCTTATAAAGCAGAGAAATGTAAAGCGGGACAATCGGAATTGCCGCACTGCTCTGTGTAACCAACGCCTTATTTACCGAGATGTAAGCCTTCAATCCTTTCGCCTCAAACTCTTTTGTGAGTTTTTTCGATGTATCAAAAAGATGTTTCTTTGCCTGACCGATACTGCCTTCTTTGTAAATCGCATGAGTCAACTCCGGTCCGATATAAGAATATGCTAATGTAACAGCATTGTCACTCAAAACATCTGCATCCACAAGTGCCTGAATCCATGCTTCCCAGTCTTCACCGCCCATAACTTTGACGGTATTTTCAATCTCTTCTTCGTTGGCAACCGGTACCGTTACATCTTTAATTTCATTATTTCGCAAATCAATGGTTTTGTTTGTCAGTTCTTTTCCCACAGTTTTCAGTACAGATGATACTGTCGTTCCATCCGGCATCGTTCTTCTCGGAGCTGCCATACTGTAAACAACCATATCAACTTTTCCAAAATCCTTGCGAATCGTCTCTATTACCTGATTTTTCATTTCTTCCGAAAAACCGTCACCATTAAATGACTTTGCATAATAACCGTCTTCTTTGGCAAACTCTTCAAATGCCTTTGTGTTATACCAGCCGGCAGTTGCCGTTCTTCTTCCATTGGACTCTCTCTCAAATGCCACGCCAATCGTATCTGCCCCGTAACCATATGTTACTGCAATACGGCTTGCCAAACCATAACCGGTCGAAGAGCCAATCACCAATACCTTCTTCGGTCCTTCCACCATGCCTTTTTCTTTACAATAAGCAATCTGTCTTCTTACACTCTCTTTGCAGCCGGCAGGATGTGCTGTCGTGCAGATAAATCCTTTTACTTTTGGTTCTACTATCATCTTATCCTCCAAATTCTTTTGCATCAATCAAAACCACTAAACATCCCGCATCCCCATTCATAATGGAACACTTTACTCTATAGTATAACATAAAACAAAATCATAAAAAAGTGCAAAATACTTCCCGCCACCACGAACAAGTGGAAAATGGAATGCACATATTTTTTCTTTTTACCAATACCATACAAAATTGCACCAATCGTATAAGCAACACCGCCGGTAAACAAAAACACGGTTCCGCCGGTACCAAGACACTGTACCGTCGGTTTAATAAAGAAAATAATACACCATCCCATCGCAAGATAACAAATCATCGACAAAATCTGATATTTTTTCAAATCAATTGCCGTCAGAGTTGCCGCGATGAAACAGCACGCCCACACAATACCAAAAATCACAAATGCCTGTACCGGGTACTGTGGTCTCAGTGCCGTCAAAGTGACCGGTGTATAAGTTCCTGCGATTAGAAAATAAATTGTACAGTGATCAATAACCTGAAACACCTTTTTAGGCATTTCCGGTTTCAAACCATGATAAATACTTGACATCGCATAAAGCACAACCATCGTGGAGCCATAAATAGCTGCTCCCACAACACCCCATGCATCTGTGTGTATTACTGCAAAAATCACACAGAGTACCAGTGCCGCAATTGCCAGCGCACCACCGGCAATATGGGAAACCATATTAAAAATTTCTTCTCCTTTTGTATAAGATGGAAGAACACGGTCTTCCAAATGTGTTCTAACTTTTTTCATGCTAAAACCTCCGATGAATTACATTTTTCTCCGAAGCACCATCGTTATAAGTATTCCTGATAAAGAACCAAGAAATACAATAGCAATCGGCAGAAGCGGAGCCGTATCGCCGGTATCCGGTGATGGATTTGTCGCAAGTGTTCCAATCACACTTGTATTCTTCGTGGAATTTGTCTGTCTCGTTGTAAGTGCTGCCGCCGTACGGTAGGCAAGCGCATACGTAGAGAAACGGTCTGTCTTAAACGTAACCGTATTTGTTGCTGAATCCAAATCTTCCAATACGGATACTTTTCCTTTATGGACACGAAGCACAACAAATTCACGCGACGCATTCCGCAAATCCGAAGGAACCGTTACCGTTACAGAAATCGGTTTTGCCAAATTTGTTACCTTTTTCTCTGAACTGCTTCCTACTTTCTTCCACAGTGTAATATCCAAATATTCACCGACTGAATAACCCGACAGATTTGCAATCACAAGTTCCTTATCGTTTTGAGGAACACTGCCGTCAATATTCTTGATTCGCAACTCAATGTTTGCATTACTGCCATCTTCTACCGCCTGCTGTTCTCCATTTGACAGTACAGATGTTTTCAAATCCTGTGTACCTGTTACAAGTGCTGTATTCGGTGCTCCGTCAACCACCTTGACATGCTTTTTCACAATACCGGCAATTGCCTGGGACGGTGAAGCGGTCGGTGTAACTGCATTTCCATCCGTATTATTATCACCTGAATTGCCTGCATTATCCGCATCGGTGTCATCTGATGCCGGGAGCGATGCCGGCTGATTTAATACCACTGTGCAATCTGACATATTACCGGCACAATCGGTTGCAGTAATTACATATACCATCGTTTCCTGTTCTGCTGTCAAAGTAAATGTAACCGTATTATTTTCCACACTCTGCGGTTTACCGTTCACGGTAACATTCGACAGATTCTCATCCGATACCGTTACCTCACGACTGTTTGCCTCATATGTGGCATCTTTTTCAACACCTTTAATTTCCGGCATTTTCGTATCTTTCTTATAATTGAATACACTCGGATAATAAATTTCACCCGTAGTCTCATTCATGATATAGAATTTTTCTTCACCGCAGTCTGTATCTTTTGTAAGAGCAATCTCATCCAGTGTTTTTCCTTCTTCTTCTCTCAAAAGTTCGTAACCATCTTTTGGTACAATCCTTAAATCCGAAGTATACCAGCCGGTATCCGAAACACTGCCTTCAATTCGGTACTGACCGTCTTTTCCGGCACTCGCATAGCGGCGGTCAACCAAAAGCAGACCGGACACATACTCAAAGGTATAATTATCTGCCTTGCCGCCTTTTGGTGTAAGCTCTTTTGTCTCTTTCGCTGTCTGTGTAAAATCAACCGTTGGAGCCACATAGCCGGCTGCCGTCTCCGGTGTTTCCACAACACCGTTCTGCGTTACAAATCCGGTTACTTTTACAGAACCCTTAGCTAACGTTTCGTGATAATACAAATCATCGCCCGAATATGTCGCCTTCAAAACCGCTTTGTCAACAGAAAAACCACATGTCGTCTTTGCTTCTTTGCCACCGTTATAAACCAATGTCACATCCGTTGCATATTTACCATGTGAAAGTCCTTCTTTGGCAGCAATCCAGAATTCATTTCCTGTGTTTTTCACTTCAAAATGTTTGTCATCGCCAAGAATGACTTTCTGTATCGTAGCGTCTGCATTTGCCTTATCCGTATTTTTAAAGGTTATTTTGGTCTGTGGCGTTGATGTGTAACCATAAACCGCATCCGCAATTTTAAGCGTATCTGCCGTAATATCATAAATCGGTTTCGTAATCGTAAACTCACGCTCCGCATTATTACCGGCTGAATCTCTCGCTACCACGGTATAAGTCTTAGAGCCTTTCTGTGGGCAGGCAATCTTCTTCTCCGCCGTCTTTAACCCTTCCGACTCTTCAACAATCGAAAGGGCACTTCCGGATGCCGTAACATCGGTTCCCTCATAGAGTGTTGTCTCATTTAAATTACCGTCTGAAACTTTTAAGGACAAAACTTCCGTGATATATTCTTTTTCATCCACGATACCCTGTTCTTTTCCATTTTCAACCTTATTGATTTCCGGCTGCTTGTTATCAAACACCAAACCATTGGAAGATATATAAGTTGACAAACCGGCATGATTTGTTATTTTTGCATAAATAACCGCACTCTCATATTCCTCCGGTGAAATCGAAAATCCATCCTCATACGTTACCCAGTTTAATTTGGTATCTAAACTCTCTGCTGTTCCTTCCACGGCTTTTTCCGATATACAATACTGAATTGGTTCCAGTCCGCTCTCTTCATCCGTTGCACTGATGGATACCGCTTTGGTCTGATTAAAAAACAGTCCAAAACTTACGGAATTACAAAACTCAGCCCACAGATTGGAGGATACGGTAATACCTTCTCCATTTCTAAAATACGGAGCCGTATTATCTATTTTTATCGTCTCTTTCATCTGCGCAGAAATTTCACCCGTCTGTGTATTCATAACATAAAAACTTTTCTCTACACCGTTTGTCGGCCCAGCCACGGAAATCGACTGTGTCTGGGAAGCGAAAGAATCTGCTGCTTCCGAATCACTAATTTGATAATTCGCCGCCGGGCGGATGGCTACATAATCTGATACATACCAATCGTAGCCTTTTACCTTTTTACCCTCAATCACATAGCCGTCACGAAGTACATGATGTTTCACTTCCAGTTCACCGGCTGCATATGAAAATTCATAGTCGTGTGAAGAACCGCCATCCGGAATCAGCTGCATCGTTTCCATTGCACGTTTATCCGATGTAAATTCCTGACTATTCTGATTTTCATCCATATAATATAATTTCGGTGCCACAAAATCTGCATCTTTTACAAATACATCCTTTGTGTCTCCATTTTTAAAATCCGTCGCTGTGTACTCAATTGTTCCTTTCAAATCCGGCAGCGTATGATAACCGACATCTTTCTGACCGGTGTAACGCACTAACATGTTGGCTTTTTTAATCGTTACGCTGCATTTGCAGGTCACCTCGGATTCAGCATCTCCATTATAAGCAATCCGAACCGCTTCGGTATAAGTTCCTGCATGAAGTCCCTGTTTTGGACGTATTTTTGTACCCTCTGCAACTTCAAAATACTCTGCTTCTCCATTTGCACCTTCCAATGTAATGGAATCTGCTGCCACCGGCTGATTGTTTGCTTTATTTATCAAACTTACCGCCTGTGCTTCCACCTCTTCATAACCATAAGTCAGCGCCGAGTTGCCACTGCCAAAATCGAGGTTTTTCGCATCGACATCAAGTACCGGATTTTTCAGTGTCAATGTCGTAACTTTCTGATTACCGGACTTATCCTCTGCTGTAATCTCATAGACAATATCATCATTCGTTTCCGTGGTTCTCTCAATAACAAACGATACACTTCCCTTTGTGATATCATCTTCTGTTTTTGTGAGAACCGTATTGGAACCGTTTTTCACAGTAACCTTTGAAAGATAGTCATCTGTAACTGTAATTTTTTTGCGATCTGCAATATAACTTTTCGTATCACCTAATTTTTTACTTCCACACAAAATTTCCGGCAGGGTCTTATCCATAGTAATCTGATTGGATGCGGAATAAGTTGTATTTCCCGCCTTATCGATTACACGGGCATAGAAAATACGTTTTCCCTCCCGGCTGAACGTAACCGTGTCCCCTTCTGCAAGAGTAACCCAGGAAGCTGACTTTAACTGGCTTGCCGTCATCGCCTTTGTTGCCAGCACATAAGCACGGCTGTCCACTTTACTCGTCTCATCCTCTGCACTCAGAGAAAATACAACATCATGATTAAAGCAATCCACGCCAAGTTCATGATCGGCATCCGAATACTGTTTTCCTTCATAAGTTATCGTTGCTGTCGGTTTGGTCTTATCAATATTAATCTGTCCATCCCGCTTTTCTGCTACCGTTATTGCACCGGTGATTCCTTTATTATTTTTATTTTTTAAATAAACCTTAAGTGGTCCCTGATTCGTACCATCGGATGAACAAATGATGGAATCTTTAAAATCACTCTCATCCGTTGAAATCAAATAGCCGCTCATCGGTACAATCTTTACATCTGAAGTATACCACTGTTTTCCATCGACAAGTTTTCCTTTTGTACCACTGACTGTGTACGGATAACGCTTAATGGTAATTGTTTTATTCAAATCAATGGTTTTTGCCTTATAGTTACTACCCTTGCTGACATGCAGATAAATCGCATAAGGATCATCACTGTCTGCTTTCGGACGGTTTTCTGTCGTGCCATCTTTCACAACAATGTAAGCACTTCCCATTCCCTCTTTCGAAGACACAATAGTTGGATTAATGATTTCTCCGGTATAATAGTATTCCTCTTTAATCGTACTGATATCAAAATCAGAAAGCTGCGGCTCACCCTTCTGAATTGTCACAACTACATCATCGCTGCGTACTTCTTCAGAATCTAAATCATACTGGTTATTGTCAACACTTTTCACCATACAGTAGAAATAATAATCACCGGCTCCGGTATCTTTCGGAATGGAATACGTTGTTGTCTTTGCTCCATTTCCAACCAACGCCTCACCGGTACCGTTTGCCGTTTTGCTTACATACCACTGGCACTCATAACCGGCTCCTGCCGGCGGTGTTACTTCTACTTTTACTTTGATGGTTGAATCCATCGGATATGTATACGGCCCTACCGGCTGCTCTACCACCTGGCAGGTCGGTTTTTCTAACTGAACCGGTGCCGCTTCCCTCTTTTTCTTAATTGCCTTCTTTTCCTCTTTTGGCAGATTATCGGATTCATCCTGTTTGGCTGCTGACTGATATTGCGGTTCCTCAGTTGCCTGTGGCTCATCCGTCGCCTTTTCCTCGTCTTTTTTCTCTTCTTCCGGTTTTGTCGTTTCTTCTGCCGATTCTGTCTCCTCACTGTCCTGCTTTTCTTCCGGTTCTTCAGTCACAACCGGCTCCACCGTCACATCCGGTGTCATCGTCGGCTCAAGTTCCTCCTCTGACACAGTCTCGGTCTGGCTCTCACCCGTCATCTCATCCGCCAGTGATGGCAGGACAAGAACAGCTCCTACAACGGCAACCAGACAGATGGCACCGGTCACAAGAGATTTCCATTTATTCTCCTTTTTTATAAATAGATTTCTTATCGCATGATAAATTGTCAAAAAGGCAATGACTACAATCATTACCGGGTAGGTAAGTGGTTTACACTTCTTTCCAATCTTAATTAAAAAATCCAAAATCTTTTTCTTCATAAAAAATCCCTCCATGGGTATAATATCCGCACATTAATGCAGTATTATTATACACCTAATGGAGGGTGTTTTGCAAGATAGTAATTCGTTTAGTCCATGATATCGACGTCTTCACCTCGAAGAATTTTATTAATATTTCTCCGCACATCGTACATGTATCTTCTTTTTCCGGTTTGCTTTCTGCACGGTAACGGCGTGCTTTTTCCGGGTCAATGGCAAGTTCAAACTGCTTTTCCCAATCAAGATTGCGACGTGCTTCGCTCATTTCAAAATCCCAGTCTTTTGCACCCGGCAGTCCTTTTGCCACGTCCGCAGCATGGGCTGCAATGCGGGAAGCAATAATTCCTTCTTTAACATCTTCAAGTGTAGGGAGACGCAAGTGCTCTGCCGGTGTTACATAGCAAAGGAATGATGCACCATAAGTCGCAGCAATTGCTCCACCAATCGCACTGGTAATATGATCATAACCCGGTGCAACATCGGTCACCAAAGGTCCTAATACTTAAAATGGCGCTCCCTTACATACCGTCTGCTGAATTTCCATGTTTGCACGAATCTGATTCAGCGGCATATGACCCGGTCCCTCAACCATAACCTGTACATTGTGATTCCATGCACGCTGTGTCAGTTCACCAAGTGCAACCAATTCGGAAATCTGCGAAATGTCTCCGGCATCTTCAATACTTCCCGGACGGCAGGCATCTCCTAAACTGATTGTCACATCATACTCTTCGCAGATATCCAAAAGTTCATCATATCTCTCATAAAATGGATTTTCATTTCCGGTTAATTCCATCCATGCAAAAATAATGGAACCGCCGCGGGATACAATATTGGTGTGACGCAGATTCTGTTTAAAACGGTCTGCTGTGGCACGGTTAATTCCACAGTGAATGGTCATAAAATCAACACCGTCTTTGGCGTGCATTTTTACGACTTCCATCCACTCATCGGAAGTAATGTCTTTTAATGCTTTGTTATAGTAAACAACGGCATCATAAATCGGCACGGTACCAATAACAGCCGGACATTCACTTGTCAATTTACGGCGGAATTTCTGTGTATCACCAAATGAACTCAAGTCCATAATTGCCTCAGCACCCATATCGACAGCCGCCTGTACTTTCTTCATTTCCACATCCAAATCAAGACAATCCTTACTCGTTCCAAGATTAACATTGATTTTTGTTTTCAAACGGGAACCGATTCCATAAGCTTTTAAGCATTTGTGATTTTTATTGGCAGGAATCGCAACCTGTCCTTTTGCAACTAACTCGCGGAGTTCTTCCACATCGAAATTTTCATAAGCGCTGACCCGCTCCATCTCCGGTGTGATAATTCCTTTTCTCGCTGCATCCATCTGTGTCGTATAATTACTCATTCTTATCCTCCATTCAAAAAAAGAAGACCACAAATGTGGTCCTCCATAGATTCTTCCTCCGTTGGCATTACCCACATCAGGTTTCGGGTCGAAGGTGTCACCTTCCTCTCAGCCTGTCTGCAAGCTCCCCGGATTTATTGACATACCGCTATTATAGCTCATGTTGCTCCTCTTGTAAACAAGATTCTTCCAAAAGATGAAAGAGAGCAATCTTATAAATCAAAACAATGCGGATGTCACGGTCACAGTACCGGTTTTTCACAAATTCACACGTCTTATACAAAAAAATAAGTCCGGCGGTCACTGCTGTTATGGCAAACACCACCGCAGGAAGCTGTAAAAAAACAAGCGTAAGCACCGTAACTGCAAAACCAGTCACAATATAGATAAAGTTGCGGCTGATTCCAATTGACTGCTGCACGGTGTCCAAAAGTCCTTTTAACGCCAAATCCAGTTCTTCTTCCGACGAATGACTCAATTTCTCATAAATATCGCAAAACACGTCCATACTTTGTTTTCTCTTTAATTTATCGGCATAGCACGCATACCGTTCTTTTCCAAATTCTCTTTGAATCAATTTTCCCAATACACTTTTCACCATTCACTCTCCTTTAGTAAAATCAAAGCTGCCTTTTTATCCTATAGTATTCAACCATATCTTGTTTCGTTATTCCCACAAAAAAGAATTACCGTAAATTTCCCATGTTAACAAAACGTTTACATTTTCGCAAAACTATCCTAACATCTAACCCCTATACTAACGATTGTAACATGAATTTGCTTACAAGATTCTTTTTTTCATAAATTGTTTTGGTGTTTTTAAACCAAACTTTCTCCTCTTTTTAATGCAGAAAGGAAGATGGTTCCCCGCCATCTTCCTTTTTGTTATGCAAAACCGACAAACACCATCACTTATCAGATTAGAAAGCTTAGCATTTGTCGGTCGTAAGTATTTCCTAACTAAAAGATAAATTTATACATTGTTTCGGATTCAAAGGTTTCGCCTGCCTTAATCACGCATGGCGTAAAGGACTTAACATTGATGGAGTTCGGGAAAAACTGCGTTTCAAAGCAGATACCGGTTCTCTTTGTATAAGTTTGTCCATCTTTTCCTTTCTCATTCTCAATAAAGTTTCCGGAATAAAGCTGCATGCCCGGAAGGTCTGTATACACTTCCATTGTTCTGCCACTTTCCTTTTCTGTCACTTCTGCTACTTTTGCAAAAGTTCCTTCCGGCTTATCCAAAACATAGTTGTGGTCATAACCACCTGCCAAAACAATCGGTGGATAATCGGAATCAATATCGTCACCTACACATCTTGGCTTTCTGAAATCCATTGGTGTGTCGGTCACATCTACAATTGTTCCGTCCGGAATCAAATCGTCACTTGTCGACGTAAAGCCGTTTGCTTTTATCGTCACAATGTGGTCCGTAATTTGTCCGCCCTTGTGTCCTTTTAAGTTAAAGTAACTATGATTTGTCAAATTGCAAAGTGTGTTTTTGTCTGATTTTGTCACATAATGCAATTTTAATTCATTGTCATCTGTCAACGTATAGGTCAGACTCACATCAAGATTTCCCGGATATCCCTGCTCTCCATCCGGACTTACACGGGTAAATGTGACACTGTTGTCACCAACTGCTGCCTGGTACATAACCTGATGATAGCCCGGTGTGCCGCCATGCAGATTATTCTTTCCATCATTTTTTTCAAGCTCATACGTTACACCGTCTAACTCAAATTTGGCATCGCCGATGCGGTTTCCATGACGTCCGATAAACGCGCCGAAAAAGCATCCATTCACTTCATAACCGGCAACGTTATCAAATCCAAGAACAATATCTTCCACATTGCCATTTTTATCCGGTACCATCAAAGACACTAAGTTTGCACCATAATCAATGACGCTTACCGATACGTTATTCTTGTTTGTGATAGTGTAAAGAGTTACCTCTTCTCCATTCTTTGTTGTTCCAAAACTTTTTTGTGCTACACTCATTCTGCCTGTCCCTCCTTTTCTTCAACCATAATACCTAATTCATCTAACTGCTTTGCATCCACCGGACTTGGTGCATTTGTCATCAGACAAGAAGCATCTTTTACCTTCGGGAATGCAATTACTTCACGAATACTGTCTTCTTTTGCCATCAGCATAACCAGACGATCCAGACCATAGGCCAGTCCTGCATGAGGTGGAACGCCGTATTTGAAGGCATCTAACAAAAATCCGAACTGCTCATACGCATCTTCTTTGGAGAAATTTAATGCTTCAAACATCTTCTCCTGAATATCGTTCTGGTGGATTCGGATGGAACCTCCACCGATTTCCGTACCATTCAATACAATATCATAAGCCTGTGCACGAACACGTCCCGGATCACTTTCCAGATATGGAATATCCTCTTCCATCGGCATTGTAAACGGATGGTGCATTGCCTGGAAACGGCCCAGTTCCTCATTGAACTCAAGAAGCGGAAACTCCGTTACCCAGAGGAACTTAAATTCATTTTTGTCAAGCAAATCCATCTGTTTCGCAAGCTCCAGACGAAGGTTTCCAAGCACATCCCAGACAACTTTATTTTTATCCGCTGCAAACAACAGCAAATCACCCGGCTCACCAGCCATTGCTTCTACTAAGTTTTTCAATTCCTCTTCTGTCATAAATTTTGCAAAAGAAGATTTATAGCTGCCATCCTCATTGATACACAGATAAGCAAGTCCTTTGGCACCAAAATCTTTTGCAAAGTCAACTAATTTATCAATCTTCTTACGTGGCATAGCGCCCTGTCCCTTCGCATTAATACCACGCACGGAACCGCCATTTTCAATGGCACCGGTAAATACGCCAAAACCACAGTTTTTAACGACTTCTGTCACATCATTAAGCTCCATGCCAAAGCGGGTATCCGGCTTATCCGACCCAAAACGGTCCATTGCTTCCTGCCAGGTCATACGTGGAATTGGGAGCGGAACATCCACATCAATCAAAGCAAACATTTTCTGTAATAATCTCTCATTGACATCCAGAACATCGTCCACATCAACAAAAGATAATTCCATATCAATCTGTGTGAACTCCGGCTGTCTGTCTGCACGCAAATCCTCATCGCGGAAACATTTTGCAATCTGGAAATAACGGTCATAACCGGAACACATAAGGAGCTGTTTTAACACCTGCGGACTCTGTGGCAGCGCATAAAAACTGCCCGGATGCACACGGCTTGGCACAAGATAATCACGTGCTCCCTCCGGTGTACTCTTAATCAAAATTGGTGTTTCAATCTCCAAAAATCCTTCATCTGCCAAAAACTGGCGTGCAACCATAGCGACTTTACTGCGCAAAATTAGATTGCGCTGCAAATCCGGGCGACGCAAATCAAGATAACGATATTTCAAACGAAGTTCGTCTTTTGTTTTTGAATTTTCCTCAATTGCAAATGGTGCTGTTTCCGATTCCCAAAGAATAATGATATCGGTGTCTACCACTTCAATCTCACCGGTTTTCAAATTCTCGTTGATCGCACCGGAACGCTTTGTAACAGTTCCTGTAACAGCCACAACAAACTCACTTCTTAATTTTGCTGCTTTTTCAAACCCTTCTTTTCCAACATTGCTTTCTTCGAAAATAAGCTGGATAATACCGGAACGGTCTCTTAAATCCACAAAGACAATTCCGCCTTTGTTACGACTTTTCTGAACCCATCCCATCACGGTAACGGTTTGAGAAATATTTTCTGTTGTTAATTCCGCGCATCGGCATGTGCGCTTTAATCCTGTCATTGACTCTGCCATAATAACCTCCATAGATAACCCGATTGTATCGGTTTGTTTTGCTAATTAATCTGCGTAAATCATTTCAATCTCTTCATAGCCATCTGCCATGAGCTGTTCCTTCTGGAATTTTTTGTTCTTTTTCATAATATTAATAGCAACAATAATTCCTTTTTCTCTTTCGGCTTTTGCCTTTTCGATTACTTCTGCGATCACATCCGCAGATGCTTTTTTATCAATCAAATAGGCTTTTCTCTGAGCTGCCGACGGCACTTTGTAATCAC
>ENA-UOJO01004238-UOJO01004238.1-human-gut-metagenome-genome-assembly--contig:-P57-NODE-4238-length-12570-cov-4.693648_pt1 | contig 12570 bp, 13 predicted proteins | sample MGYA00242351_ERZ723898 | MGnify/ENA metagenome assembly ERZ723898 | reverse complement strand
ATGGTTCTGCGGCGATTATCTCGAAGTCGATATTTATCCGGTGTTCAAAATGCAGACAGGCAGATCGCGTAGGGGAAAGCCTACTTCAGAGGTTCAGGCAAAGCTTAACGATCACAATGCAGAAAGAAAGCTTGTCAGACTTCTCAATGCAAATTTCACACGGGACGATTACGAGATACATTTTACATACACAGACGGAAATCGTCCCGAGAATGATACTCAGGCAAAAAAGGAGATACAGAATTTTCTCCGCAGAGCGAGGCGTTTATACAAGGCGGCGGGAGCGGAGCTGAAATATGTTGCTGTTACCGAAGGCGGTATCGGCGGAACACGGTATCATCATCACGTAACAATGAGCGGAGAGGTGAACCGATGCGAGCTTGAAGCTCTTTGGGGATACGGATATGTAAACAGCCGCAGGTTGCAGTTCAATGAATACGGCGTCGAGGGACTTGCAAAATACATAACAAAGCAATTCAAAACACACCGCGACGAGCTTCTGTTCAAAAAGCGCTGGAGCTGTTCGCGCAATCTCATCCGTCCTGAGGCGAAAGAACGCGACGGCAAGCTTTCACACAGACGAGTGCGCGATCTTGCGACGATAGAATCGGGAAGCCGCGAAAGCTTTGAAAAGCTCTATGAGGGCTATACCTTTGCCGCATGCCGTCCGTTTTATAACGATATGAACGGAGGCTATTATATCACGGTGCTTATGTACCGCACGGGAATAAAGTTCAGTAACACAAGAAAACGGGAAAGGATGAGATCATGACGGAAAAGAAAGCAGACACAAAGCTTATATTGCAGCGAGTCCGCAGCAGAGGCAGCAAGGTTTCGGGATACATATGTCCTGTGTGCGGAAAGAGGTTCTATATTACGTCCGAAGAATGGGTATACCGGCGCGGAAAGGTATATTTCTGTTCGTGGTCCTGCCTCTGCAGTTTTGACCGAACCGGTCTTACAGAGAAATATCCTCAGCTTTTCGGTATGTCGGTGCCTGCAGGCCTGAAGCTTCCCCGCAGGGAAACAATGATACGTAACAGTGAAATATACCGCAGGTGGAAAGCCGGCGAAACGCCGTGTGATCTTGCGCTCGAAATGGGACTTCAGCCGGACTCTGTCCGGCGTATTCTGCGTGAAGAAAGAGACGCAAGAGAGGAGCGTGCCGATGACTGAATATGAATCTCCGGCGGCTGCATGTCCGTTTTACGGCGGTGAATCCGAGAAGTATATCCGATGTGACGGATATGCCGACGGTGTGAAGCTGAAGCTTGAATTTCCCGACCGTGACAGTGCGGAGCAGTTTAAATGGGAGTTCTGCCGCGCCTGCCCCGGATATACAAAGTGCAGAATATATGCTATGCTTGAAGAAATCTATGAAAACGAATAAACGGTGCTGAGAAACTTTTAGTTATAACAGTTTCTCAGCTTTTTTTCATTTTCGGTGTGTTTTGAGGTCTTTTACGGTCCTGCCGCCCTTTTATGTCGGTGCGGTAATGTGTTATTATATGCACAGGGAGGTAAAAACATTTGCAGGGGGTGAACTTATGGACTGGGAGAAAATCAAAAAAGAATACATAAGCGATCCATCGTCAAGCTACCGTAAGCTTGCGGAAAAATATGGAGTATCACGTGTTTCGGTAGGTCAGAGAGCAAAAAAGGAAGGTTGGGTATCGCTCAGGGAAAAACACCTTGACAGGACTTTGACAAAGGCTATCAGGAAAATCGAGGATCGCTCGGTAGAGCGTCAGACAAAAATTTTTGCGCTTACAGATAAGATACTTTTAAAGCTTGAAGCTGCGGCTGACGGACTTGAAACGACAGACACGGCGGGGCTGCGTCAAATCGTTGCATCGGTCAAAGATATTAAGGACATACAGATGATCCGCTCTCCTGCGGACCAAAAGGAAAGCGAGCTGCGCCTGAGGGAGCATGAATTGCGCATGAAAGTTCTGCAAAAACAGATAGAAGAAGAGAGTGCAGACAATTCAGTTAAGATCGTTTTCGGAGAGGGAGAGGAGTTCGGAGAGTGAAGACACTTGTATTCGGCGAGCCGAGCGGGAAGCAGAAGCTTTTTCTCTGCGCAAAGGAAAAATACATCGGATATGGCGGCGCGCGCGGAGGCGGAAAGAGCTGGGCTGTACGCACAAAAGCCGTATTGCTTGCAATGAGATATCCCGGAATCAAGATCATGATAGTCCGCCGTACATATCCGGAGCTTCAGGAGAACCATATAATACCGCTCTGTGAGCTTCTGAGTTGTTACGGAGACAGATCATCCCGGATAGCTTCGTATAACGACGGGAAAAAGCATATCATGTTTCCGAACGGGAGCCGTATACTTTTCCGCTACTGCGACGCAGACAGAGACGCTCAGCGCTTTCAGGGAACAGAAGTCGACGTTCTTTTTATCGACGAAGCGACACAGCAGAGCGAGGAGAAATATAAAAAGCTCACGGCGTGCGTGCGCGGAGTAAATGAATTTCCGAAGCGGGTATATCTTACTGCAAATCCCGGCGGAGAGGGGCACGCGTGGTTTAAACGGCTTTTTATAGACCGTCAGTTCAGAAAAGGCGAAAATGCCGAAGATTATACTTTCATACAGGCGCTTCCGAAGGATAACGCGGCGCTTATGCGTCAGAATCCCGACTATATAGGACAGCTTGAAGCTTTGCCGCCTAAGCTGCGGGATGCATGGCTGTACGGCAGATGGGACGTATATGAGGGACAGTTCTTTGAGGAATTTGTAAACGATCCGGAACACTATACAGACCGTCTCTACACGCACGTTATAGCTCCGTTCGAGATTCCGGACGCATGGCGTATATACAGATCTTTCGACTGGGGGTACGGAAAGCCGTTCTCCTGCGCCTGGTGGGCTGTTGACTACGACGGAGTACTGTATCGGATCCTTGAACTGTACGGCTGTAAGCAGAGCCGCGGAGAACCTATAGCGAACGAAGGCGTCAAATGGAATCCCGACGAAGTTTTCAAAGAGATACACCGGATAGAAACAGAACACCGTTTTCTGTCCGGAAAGAAGATAAGCGGTGTTGCCGATCCCGCTATATGGGACGCGGAAACAGGAGAAAGCATTGCCGAGACTGCGTCAAAATACCGTGTTTATTTCGAACCTGGCGATCATAAGCGAATACCGGGATGGATGCAGATGCATTACCGTCTGCGCTTCGATGAACACGGCAGACCGATGATGTATATATTTTCAAACTGCAAAGCTTTTATACGAACTGTTCCGACACTTGTATATGACGAGCATAAGCCTGAGGACCTTGATACTAAGGGTGAGGATCATGTGGCGGACGAAACAAGATATATGTGTATGGCGCGTCCGATACGTCCGGCAGTACAGGCGCAGGAGGACAAGTATGCAAAAAGTCCGCTCCGTATGTTTCTCGATATTGAAAAGAGTGAGCTTGTCGCCGCACCGCGCGGAGAAGGCAAAATTGAGATCGTAACCAAAGAAAGCGATAAGGGGAAGATATGAACACAGAAGAAATGAAAAACGGTATGCAGCCTGATATGCCAGCGGCACGGCGGCAGTCTGCACCGAGACCGTCTTTGTTTGACGCACTCAGACGGAAGAAACGGACTCAGGAAATTTCGGGAGGCGGAGACGGCGGAATAGCTGAAAACGTTTCGGAAAAGATCAGACTGCCGATAGGCGAGGAGCAGATAAGAGAAGCGTATGCGACGCTGCGCAAATACAAGGGCGGGAAAGCCAATCTTGAAAAGCGGATAATAGACGGCGAGCAGTGGTATAAGCTTCGGCACTGGGAATGTATGCGCGATAAAAAGCAGGAGGTACAGCCTTCCTCCGCATGGCTTTTCAACTGTATCGCCAATAAACACGCGTCCGCTATGGACAACATGCCTGCGCCGAATGTGCTTCCGCGCGAGGAGGGAGATAAAGGCGAAGCAGAGATGCTCTCTGCCATTATTCCCGTGATACTCGATCAGACAGATTTCGAGCAGGTATACAGCGATGCATGGGATCACAAATGCAAGAGCGGTACTGCGGTATACGGCGTGTTCTGGGATAAGGATAAGCACGGAGGACTCGGAGATATTTCTGTCCGGGATATCGACCTGCTCAATCTTTACTGGGAACCGGGCATACGCGATATTCAGGCGTCGAAGAATGTATTCAGTATAGAGCTTGCCGACCGTGAAAATCTGTACGCGGCTTATCCTCAGCTTGTGGGAAAGCTTGATACATCCGTTATTGACGTAGCGCACTACGAATACGACGATACTGTCGATACGTCCGACAAAGCTGTCGTTATTGACTGGTATTATAAAAAGAATGCCGGCGGAAAAACGGTACTTCATTACTGCAAATTTGTCGGTGATACCGTGCTGTATGCGACCGAGAATGATCCGCAGCTGTCGGAACGCGGACTTTACGATCATGCGGAATATCCGTTTGTATTCGATGTTCTGTTTCCGATCGCAGGAACTCCCGCAGGATTCGGATATATCGACATCGGCAAGGATACGCAGGCATACATAGACCGGGGCAATCAGGCGCTTATGAAAAATATGCTGTGGAATGCAGCTCCGAGAGTTATCATAAGCGAGGACAGCGGACTGAACGAGGAGGAATTTACCGATCTTTCCTGTGAGATCGTGCATTCGCAGAGCGGTATCTCAGAGCGTACATTTACACATGTGCAGCCGAATACTCTCGATTCGATTTATGTCACGCTTCTTCAGGGAAAGATCGACGAGCTTAAGGAGACCACGGGAAACCGCGATATTTCCACAGGAGGTACTACGTCGGGCGTAACCGCCGCGTCGGCAATAGCGGCGATGCAGGAGGCCGGAAGCAAGCTCGACCGCGATGCAAACAAAGCGTCATACCGTGCTTTCCGCAGAATATGTCTGCTCATAATAGAGCTTATACGACAGTTCTACGATATACAGAGAAGCTTTCGCATAATCGGAGAGAGGGGCGCTGCACGTTATGTCTCATACAGCAATGAGGGAATCGTTCCGCAGGCACAGAATCCGGAATTCGGTGTGGACCTCGGATTCAGGACTCCGGTATTTGATATTGAGATCACAGCGGAGAAAGCTTCTCCTTATTCGCGCATGGCGCAGAACGAGCTTGCTCTTCAGTTTTATTCTGCGGGATTTTTCGTACCGCAGAATGCAGATCAGGCTATTGCATGTCTCGACATGATGGATTTTGACCGTAAGCAGCAGATCATCGACAGGATATCGCAGAACGGTACAATGTATCAGCAGCTTATGATGATGCAGGAGCAGCTTATGATGCTGTCAGGCAGGCTCGATCAGCTTACAGGCTCTGATCTTTCCGGACAGATAGCCGCACAGATGCAAGGCGCGCCGATGCAGAATACGCCGGGCGGCGGTTCTTCTCCGGGAGCGGAAGGAAATGAAGCGCTCGGAGATACGTCAGGCGCGGATAATTCGGTAACAAAAAATGCAAGAGAGAGAGTCGCACAGTCGACCGCGCCGAGATAAAAAGAAAAAAGCTTCGCTTTTATCTTTCAAAAAAGCTTCGCTAAAGCTACGCTTTTTTCTTCGAATTAAGTTTACAAAGAGTTGCGGCTTTTCTTCGAATTAAGTTAGGCAAAAGTTTATGCTTTTTTCTTCGGGTTTAGTTAGTATGAAAGTGAGATGTGCTTATGATAACAGCAGATATTCACGGAAAAGGAAATAACGGATACAGACTTTCGCTCTGCGGACATGCGGGATATGCGGATAAAGGAAAAGACATTGTCTGCGCATCGGCGACGATACTCGCCTATACAGCGGCTGAAAATCTCAGACGTATGTATCTTTCGGGACGGCTTAAAAAGCCTCCTAATATCCGCATGAGAGAGGGAGATATATTTATTCAGTGTATTCCGGAGGAAGATGAAATACAGATGACAGATGATGTATTCAGAATTATTTGCGCAGGATATGAGCTTCTTGCACGTGATTATCCGGAATTTGTAGCAGTTAAATCAGCTGAGACCGGCGAAAGCCGTTTAACATAAATATCAGCGTTACGCGCACGAAACGCGCAGGAGGGAATCTACCATGAAAAAGAAAATGCAGATGATCGCCGGACCGCTCTGTCTTCAGCTTCTTGCTGAGGGTGCTGCGGGAGACGGTGACGGAAGCAATGCGAAATCGCAAAGCAATGTCGCGGGCGTTACAGCTCCGGCCGCCGCGGAGCAGACAAAAGGCGTTAAAAAGAATCCGCTTGCCGATATAAAATACGGAAAGCAGGAGGACGGTACTGCCGACGCCGGGCAGGACAAAGAAAGCGCTTCGGAAGAAGCTGCGGAGGATGAGCCTATCGACAGGGGCGCGGAGTTTGAGCGCCTTATAAAAGGCGAGTACAAAGAACAGTACGACGCACGTGTACAGGAAGCTATCCGCCGCAGACTCAAAGGAAGCAAGAACGCCGAGGAAAAGCTCGCAAAGCTCGGGACGGCATTCGAGCTTATCGGCAAAAAGTACGGAGTCGATGCAAACGACATAGACGGCATAGCAAAAGCTCTTGAGGGAGACGGCACATTTTATGAATCCGACGCGATCGCCAACGGCATGGATACAGATGTATATATGCGTGTGCGACGCGCCGAGATGAATGAAAGTGCTATCCGCCGTCAGCTTGAGCTGAGAGAAAGACAGGATCATGCGCAGCAGATGTACAGCGAATGGCGTCAGGAGGCGGAGAAGATAAAAAATATATATCCGTCGCTTGACTTCGATACCGAAATACAGGATGAAAATTTCATGTCGCTTCTGCGCAGCGGTATAGACGTACGGACGGCATACGAGGTAGTTCATAAGGACGATATCATATCCGGAGCTATGCAATTCGCTTCAAAGACTGTTGAAAAAAAGCTTGCCGACAAGATCGCATCAAACAAATCGCGTCCCACCGAGAACGGAAGCGGCGCCGCAGGCGCCGTGAACGTAAAGAGCGACGTATCGAAGCTTACGCGCGCCGACCGAGACGAGATCGCGCGGCGTGTTGCAAGGGGAGAAAAGATCGTTTTTTAGAAAACCACTGTCAGACAAAAAGAAAGGAAAAAACAAATGAATATCAGAAACATGAATTTACAGTTGCTTGCAACTCAGGTAACAACGCAGGACTCGCTTTCTGCGGAGATGAAAACATTTTACGACATGCGCCTTATAGACGAAGCTTCGCCGCTTCTTGTGCATGAACAGTTCGGACAGAAAAGACCGATACCGCAGAACGGCGGTAAGACTATCGAATTCCGCAAGTTCTCGCCGCTCGGCAAGGCTACTACCGCACTCACCGAAGGAGTAACTCCTGACGGAAACTCTCTTACTGTGACAAAGATCGAAGCGACGGTTGCCCAGTACGGAGATTATATCGTACAGAGCGATATACTTGAGCTTACGGCGATCGACAATACAGTGCTTGAGGCTACAAAGCTTCTCGGCAGACAGGCAGGACTTACAATGGATACAATAGTAAGAAATGCTCTGCTCACCGGAACAAATAAGTCATATGCGACCAAATACGTTACCGGAACTGACGGAAAGGTAACGGAGACAGAAGTCACAAGCGCTAAGGATCTCGACAAGACCGCAAAGATCACGGTAGACGAAATACAGCGTGTGGTCACAAAGCTGCGCGCGCAGAATGCTCCGACTATAAACGGAGACTACGTCTGCATCATACATCCTCATGTAGCGTACGATCTTATGCGCGACAAGGAGTGGATCGATTCCCACAAATATGCAAATCCCGAAAATCTCTATACCGGAGAGATCGGAAAGGTTGCAGGCGTTCGCTTTGTCGTGTCTACCGAGGCGAAGATCGACAAGGGCGGTTCGGGAAATCCTACGGGACTTGCGGTATATCACTGTCTGTTCCTCGGAGAGGGCGCATACGGCGTTACCGAGATATCGGGCGGAGGACTTCAGACGATCGTCAAGCAGAAGGGTTCGGCAGGTACTGCCGATCCTCTCGATCAGCGTTCATCTGTCGGCTGGAAGGGACTTAAGGTGGCAAAGATACTTATTGACAACTATCTTGTTGACTTTATGTGCTGCTCAACATATTCCTCATCCGCTACTGCAAACTGATATGTATGAAAAGGAGACTGCATAATGAACAAGGAAGCAAAAAATAATATCGAAGCAACCGCAACAGTCGTATATCCGGGGGAAAAACTTGTTACGATAAAGATCCCTAAAAGCAGAGATGATGACGGAGATGTTTTCGTCTCGGTAAATGACCGTACGTGGCTGATACAGCGCGGGGTATCGGTGGAAGTTCCGGAATGCGTGCTTGAAGTGCTTCAGGCGCGCGAGGATCGCATCGACGCCGCTATAAACTACGAGCAGGAACAGCAGAACCGCTCAAAGAATAAAACCGAATAATATACTGCACGGCTTTCCGACATTGATATCGGAAGCACATGACGGAGACCGGCGATCAGATATGATTGCCGGTTTTATCTTAAAAAGGAAATGATAATGAAAATATGTGAAGTTATGAGCCGGATCGACGAAGTAAAAGCAAATGTAATGAGTGATCCGGAAAAAATAAAATATCTCGACACTCTCGACCGCACGGTCATGCGGGAGATAATCGAAAGACATGAAGCAGATGCGCCGGAGACGTTCTGCGGCTATACAGAACAGACAGATATGCAGACGGAGCTTCTTATATATCCGCCGTATGACGAGGCGTATATATACTATCTGAGCGCTATGATCGATTATTCAAACGGCGAGACTGCACTTTATAACAACAGCATGAGCATGTTTGAAAGCGTATATGATGCTTTTGCGCGTGATTTTCACCGCACGCACATGCCGAAAAAGAAGAAAATAAAATTTTTCTGAAAGGAGAGTACAAAGTGAAATATCCACTGCTTGCCGAGATACCGCAGACTGTCAGTACCGTGCGGAGCTTCGGCGGCTACAATCATGGTGCAAAGATCGGAGACGGTGAGTTTTACGAGATGAACAGTCTTTCGCCGGACGCTTATCCTGCCCTGACGGTCAGAAAAAAACGCGGCTTTATTCAAATGAGTAATCAATCCGCAGCCATTGTTACAAATCTTCTTGCAGTCGATAATCTTCTTGTATGGTGTTCTATGTCGAAGCTCAGGTATATTTACTACAGCGACGGTTCTTCGACATATTTTGAAACAGCACTTCCTGCGGGTGTGCTTCTCCCGTCGAGCGGAGCGCGTCTTGCCGCTTTCGGAAGACAAGTGCTTATTTATACAGGCTATAAAAAAGGGAATGCGCAGGGGTATCCTACGGCGCTGTATGTTACTTTTTCCGGAAAGAAGCTCTCGGAAAATTTTACTGTGATAGAAGATATTCCTCTCATGGATCATATGACCGAATGCGGAAACCGCATGTGGGGATGCAGGTGCGGATCAAATCAGGAGGGCGTATACGTAAACGAGATATATGCGTCCGAACTCGGAGATCTGACAAAGTGGCATACGTATACAACGGCGTCTACCGCAAGCTATGCGGCTTCTGTCGGCGTCCCGGGGGAATTTACCGGAGCTATAAATTTCGGAGGATATCCGACATTTTTCAAAGAGGACTGTATTCTCAGAGTTTACGGAAGCTATCCGGCGCAGTATCAGATCAACACGACGGTATGCAGCGGCGTTCAGTCAGGAAGTCACGGAAGCCTTGCATTTCATGACGGCATACTGTATTACAAGGGGAGATCAGCGGTGTATGCGTATGACGGCTCTTTGCCTGTGCCGATATCCTCCGCGCTCGGAGACAGACGGTATTATTACGCGTGCGGAGCGTTTGTGCGCTCGAAATACTATATATCGATGCTCGATGAACAGACGGACGAATGCTCGCTGTTTGTTTACGATACACAGTCGGGGTTATGGCACCGCGAGGATTTTACTGACATAAAGACTATGGCTGCATTTGCGGATACCGCAGTCTATGTCCCTGTTTCCGCATACAACGTATTCTGTACCGTTACCGACGAGAAACTGACTCCGCTTTACGGAGGCACTTCGGATAATGCAGAGGCGGAGAAAAAGGTAAAATGGTCGGCGCAGACGGGGATCATAGGAGCTGACGATCCTGCAAACAAGTATATATCGCAGATCGTAATACGGGCACAGCTCGGAACTGAATCAAGGCTCTCTGTTTCGGTGCAGTACGATTCCGCAGGACCGTGGCTTGAGCTTATAAAGTACCGCAGCGGCGGAACCCGGAGCGTTAATATTCCGATCCGTCCGAAACGGTGCGATCATATGCGCCTGTGCCTGAGCGGAGAGGGAGACGCTGTCATTTATTCAATCTCAAAGATAATGAGCGCAGGAAGCTATGTAAACAGACCGAGGGGGTGACAAAATGATACCGTATCCGAAAATAACGGGAAAGACAGAGCGGGAGAAAACCGAGCAGATAAGGTCATATCTTTATCAGCTTGCAGATCAGCTGACGTTTGAACTTCAGACTATTAAAGCAGCGATAGAAAAAATAACCGAAGAATCAGAAAATATAACAGAATAAAAAGAAAGGAAATACATATGAACGCAAAAGATCTTGTAAGGAAACAGAAAAGCGGACAGGATATATCCGCCGATATGAAAACTATGGCAAATCAGAACCCTGCTGTGCAGAATACCGCTGCTATAAAGCCGTCAGGCGGTGTTTCGAATCCCAATTCAAACGCAAAGATACTCACCCGTATGAATAAAAACGGACAGGACATCGCTCCTTCGATGAAGCTCGCGTCACACGGCTCGCAGCTCTCTCCGTATTCGGTAAAGAAACCGGTTACGGCTCCGTCCGGAGGTTCGGGAGACAAACTGTGGGATCTTGCCTGGGAGATGGCAAACAAGAAGTACGATGATGAAAAGAATCGCACGCCGATAAATACCGGAAACAAAAGCTCCGGCGATCCGTTGTGGGACCTTGCCTGGGAGATGACAAACAAGAAGTATGATGAGAAAAAACGCGCGCAGATAAAGAACACGATCCAAAGATCCGGCGATCCGTTGTGGGATCTTGCACAGGAGGTTGCATTTTCAAGTCCGTATACTGAAAAGATAAATAATACGATGAATAAGATAGAAAACCGTGCGCCGTTTGAATTTTCGTACGATGTGACCGGAGACGCGCTGTATCAGCAGTATAAGGACGCATATACACGGAACGCGGGGCAGTCTATGAATGATACTCTCGGCAAGACTGCAGCGCTTACAGGCGGATACGGCAACAGCTACGCAGCTGCGGCCGCACAGCAGTCATACGATTATCAGATGGATAAGCTTAACGATAAGGTTCCTGAGCTTTATCAGGCGGCGTATGACCGTGCATATAACCAGTACAGCGATGAGACGAATAACATGTACAGACAGCTCTCCGCTTACAATGATCTCGATAACACAAGCTACAGCCGATACCGTGATACAGTTGCAGACGGCCAGTGGCAGAAGACATTTGATGAGGATAAGCGCCGGTATGATCAGGACTTCACCGAGGATAAACGCCGGAACGATCGTGATTTTGCAGAAGATACGCGCCGGTATGATCAGGATTTTGCCGAGAATATACGCCAGTATGATAACAGTCTTGCTGAAAATCAAAGGCAGTATGACACAAACTTTGCAGAAGACAAACGTCGATATGATACAAATCTTGAATATCAGAAAGATCGGGATAAGGTATCTGATTCTCAGTGGGAGCAAACTTTCGGTTATCAGAAGGACAGAGACAAAGTGGGCGACAGTCAGTGGCAGCAGACATTCGATTATCAGAAAGACCGGGACTCCGTAAGTGACGCTCAGTGGCAAGAAGATCGCGACTGGGAGAATTTTGTATACGGAGACGAAAAAGACCGTGAAGAAAAACAGGCCATACGAGATCTTGCGTTACAATATGCTATTTTAGACTCTAAGAAAGCAAATAGTCAGGAGGAAAGCATGCGTGGATATTACGACTTAGATGAAATGAAAGATATAGATTCTATTTTAAACGATACTGGCGGCTATGTTGCAAGATATAAAGATGCAAAAACAGAAACTGAGAAGAATAATGTCGCAAATGCTGCATGGAATCTTATAAAAAGCACGATCGGAAATATAGATATGAAAACTCGAGCGGACGCTTATGTAGCTGCATTTCCGGATTACATAATTGTTTATGATGAGAAATCACAGAGCTATGTACCGGAGAAAAAAGAGAATGAGGACGATTTTGTCGGCCCTCGGTACTATAATCCCTGATAATCAAAAGATTGAGCCATTTAGATAAGTAGTACGTTCGATTGAAAAGGAAGATTTTTTCTTCCTTTTCGTAATATATAAATTTTATCTGTGAAAGGGTAATATAAACATGAAAAGTATAATTACACGTAAAGAATATGAAGAAAAATACGGTTCAAAATCTGAAATAAGTAATAGCAAAAAATATTTTGGGAATAGAAGTATCGTAACTCGTGATGAATATGATGCTGTTATGAATCAAATCAAAACAGAGCGAAATGCTGAATTACAAAAGAAACATTCTGCTTCTGTCAATACGCAGAACAAAAATAGCACC
>ENA-UOJO01004235-UOJO01004235.1-human-gut-metagenome-genome-assembly--contig:-P57-NODE-4235-length-12578-cov-8.816498_pt1 | contig 12578 bp, 9 predicted proteins | sample MGYA00242351_ERZ723898 | MGnify/ENA metagenome assembly ERZ723898 | reverse complement strand
ATGCTCTTCCGGCAGTATGTGCTGCTGGAACTGCGCTTCAGCGCCATCCGCGCAGCCAAAGGCTTCGGCTACTCGCAGGAGGAATTCCTGCGTCCGCTGGGCTCCAGGCAAATGCTTACGACAGATGTTGACCGTGATTCGCTGCAAAAAAACTGCGCCGCGCTTCTGCGCCGCGCCATTGATCTGCGCGAGGAGGAATCCGGCAATCAATATAAATCCATGCTCAAGCGTGCGCTGCGCTACATCGACCAGAACTATACTGACGAAAATCTCTCGCTCAATACGGTGGCGAAGGCTGCCAATATCAGCCCAAACTATTTTTCCGGCGTGTTCAGCCAGGAGATGGGGCAGACGTTCGTTGAATATCTGACGGAAAAGCGGATGGAGCGCGCGAAGGAACTGCTGCGCTATTCCGGCAAGCGGTCGAGCGAGGTTGCGTATGAGGTCGGCTACCGCGACCCGCGCTACTTCAGCTTCCTGTTCAAAAAAACGCAGGGCTGCACACCGAGCAGCTACCGCGCGGGAAACGGAGACGGGCATGAAGCGAAATGAGCCGCATCCGTCGCTGGACGGAAGGCTGCGGCGGCTGCTGTGGAGCATGCTGCTGCTCGTCTGCGTGATTCTGGTGGCAACGCTGGCAATTTTGCTGCTGCATAACCATCAGTATTCCATTGTCACCGCGAATATCGTCAGAGCCTCCCAGTTCAACCAGAACTTCAAGGAGGACGTCGATCTTAAAATGTACTACTATGTCATTGACAGCAGTTACGGCGAAACGCTGCCGCTGCAGGAGGTCGATGAGGCAAAGACGCTCGGCCAGGAACTCCTGTCCGGCACGCAGGACCGGCAGAGCCGGAAGGCCATCACGAGCGCGATCAATCTGTGCGAAAATCTGCGCGAACGCATCGTGCAGATCACCGAAACAGACGGTTACGAGGCCAGAATGGAACTGCTGGAGTCCAATATCTATATTCTCACAGAATTGATCCAGCAGTATTTTTATACCTATCTCTACCATGAGGCTGGCTATCTGGATTCTTTGCAGGCTGCACTGACGGCCCGGCTCTGGTTGGAACTGGGGCTGGTCGCCGTCGGCGCGCTGATTCTTGTGATTGTGCTGATGCGCCGCTCGGCGGCAATCAGCCGCAGCATCACACAGCCGATTTATGCGCTGCGCGAGCGCGCCCAGTCAATTGGCCGGGGCGATCTTGCTGCGCGGGAGCCTGTCGTTGCCGAGGATGAGACGCTGCAGGCGCTCAGCAGCAGTCTGGAACAAATGGCCCAGCATCTGCAGCAGCAGATGGAACTCAACCGGCAGGAGCAGGACAAGCTGCGCGCGATGGAACTGGCGCTGCTGCAAAGCCAGATCAACCCGCATTTTCTTTATAATACACTCGATACGATCATCTGGCTTGTGGAAACAGGAAAGAACGAACAGGCTGTCGAGATGGTCACAAGCCTGTCAAATTTTTTCCGCAGTTCTCTGAGCAAGGGCCGCGATATTATTACGCTTGGCGAGGAAGAGATTCATGTGCGTAGCTATCTGGAGATCCAACAGGTGCGCTACCGGGATATTCTGCGCTATGAGATCTGCGTCCGGCCGGAACTGCGCGGCTGTGTGTTGCCAAAGCTGACCTTGCAGCCGCTGGTGGAAAACGCGCTCTATCACGGCATCAAGCTGCGCCGCGGCATGGGCCATATTCTCATCGATGCCGCGCAGGAGAACGGACGTGTCCGAATCTGCGTGCGCGATGACGGTGCGGGCATGGCGCCCGAGCGCCTGCAGCAGCTGCGGCAGAGTCTGGATACGGAGGAACAGGTTGGCTTCGGCTTGCGGACGGTTTACCGGCGGCTTCGGCTGTTGTACGGCGCGCAGTGCTCCATGGAACTGGAAAGCGAGCCAAACGTCGGAACGACAGTCACGCTGCGCTTTCCAATTAGAGAGGAGGCGGAGGCATGAAACGGCTGATTCTTTTGCTTCTCCTTCCGGCGCTTCTGCTGCTTGGGGGCTGTATGCCCTATGTCCGGCAGACGCCGGAGGAGGAGACGACGCTCATTACCGTCGGCTTTTCGCAGGTCGGTGCAGAATCGGACTGGCGCGTGGCCAACACCGAGTCTATGCGCGAGAGCCTGAGCGAGGAAAACGGCTTTGAATTGCTGTTTGACAATGCCCGGCAGAAGCAGGAAAACCAGTTCAAGGCCATCCGCACCTTCATCCAGCAGGATGTGGACTACATCGTGCTTGCGCCGGTTACAGAGACGGGCTGGGAAAGCGTGCTGGAGGAGGCGCGCGCAGCGGGCATTCCGGTTATCATTGTTGACCGGCAGGTGGAACTCAGTGACGTGTCACTCTATACAAGCTGGGTCGGCTCGGATTTCAGAAAGACTGCCGACGAGGCGATCGCGTGGCTGGCAGAGACGCTGGAGGCGCGCGAAAATGCAGACGCGGAGGTGCAGATCCTGCATTTGCAGGGAACGCCCGGCTCCACGGCGCAGCTTCAGCGCTCTGCCGCGCTGGAAGCGGGCGCAGCCGCGCACAAGGGCTGGACGGTTGCTGAGCATTTGAACGGTGATTTCACGCAGGCAAAGGCGTATGAGGAGACGCTTGCCTATCTGCAAAGCAATCCCGCGCCGGATGTGGTCTACTGCGAGAACGACAATATGTGCTTCGGCGTCATGCAGGCGATGGACGAATTGGGTATCGTCTACGGAAGCGGCGGCGTGACGCTCATTTCCTTCGACGCGGTACGGCGGGCGCTTTCCTACTGTAAAGATGGAAAAATCGACCTCTGCGCCGAATGCAACCCTCTCCACGGGCCGCGCGTGCGCGCGATCATCGAACAGCTGGAGCGCGGCGAAACGCCGGAAAAGCAGTCGTATGTCCCGGAACAGCTTTTTACAGGCGACCGCATCACAGATGAACTGCTGGAAAGCCGTGTATATTAAAAAACAGCGTGCATCCGAAGTCCGGATGCACGCGTTTTTATTCGATCAGCCGCTTTGCCGGGCGTATAGTGCCCATGGCAGGCGGACGCTCTGGCAGGGCTGGCGGCGGATCTGGCTGAGAAGATTCTCGGCTGCGGCATGGCCCATGGCGTGTGGATCATGTCCGGCCGAGGTGATGCTGACAGGGCCGAAGGTGCTGTAGTAACTGTTGTCAAAGCTTACGACGGCGATATCCTCCGGCACGCGCTTTCCCGCGCACAGAAGCGTTCGGATGAGATGAAAGGCAATCTCGTCATTGTAGCAGACGACGGCAGTGCAGCTGCCCAGCTGCTGCCGCAGAAAATTTTGCAGCATGCTTTCATCCTGCAGTTCGACAAGCTGGTAGCGCTGAAAGCTGGAAAACCAGAGGAAATTTTCATCGAGCGGGAAAAGTCCGGCGTCGCGCATCGCGCAGACCACGCCGTGATAGCGCTCCGGCCCCTGTGCATCGTCGGATTTGAAAATCCCGGCGATTGTTTGATGCCCGTTCCGGATGAGGTGTCCGGCCAGCAGATAGCCGCCGCCGTAATTGTCGTCGCCGACGCAGAATGCGTCGGGCAGTTCCCGGCAGCTTCCGTGCAGGAAGGTCATAGGCAGTCCGCGCTGCCGGAGCGCCTGATACAGTTCGGCGTTTGGATTCGGCAGCGCTGTCTTGCAGCCCTCAACCAGAATCCCTGCCGGGGGATCGAGCAGCAGCTGCTGCAGGATCTCGCGCTCACGATGGATGGAGTTTTCCGTGGCGTGAATGACGACGGAAAAGCCTTGTACGGAAAGGCATGCCTGAATATCCTTGAGCAGTGACGGAAAAATGTAGTCGCTGAGCGAGGTCGCAATCACGGCGATGCGCCGGTCCTGATTGGCTGCCGCCGGGCAGAGAAAGCTGCCGCTGCCGCGGCGTTTTTCAATGAGTCCCTCCTGCTCCAGCACGGCAAGCGCCTGCCGGAGTGTCTGGCGGCTGACAGAAAACTGCGCAGCGAGTTCCTGTTCACACGGCAGTTTCCGCTGGCCGTCTGCGTACCACTGCGGCAGCGTCTGCCGGAGCGCCATTACCAGCTGCTCATATTTCGGCGCCATACGCACCCGCCTCCTGTCTCGTATTTTAGAAGCCTGTAGCAAAAACGCAAGCACTTACACATTCGTTGTAGGGGGCCGATGCCCACATCGCCCCCTACAACCGAATGTGCGGATGCCTGCGAATTCGCCGACAATATATGCGAAATTCGCTGCTTTCTGCTGCCGAGGCTGCGTTCGCTTCCATTGTACCACAGCCATCCGCAAACCGCATTGCCGGATTTGTTTGTTTTCTTTCGGAGATTTGTCAGACAGCCGAAAGAAATTCTGCGCTTTTGCGGACAACACGAGAAAAACAGAGAAAGTTTTGAGAAATTTTCAAACAATTACAGAAAAAATCAAACAAGCCTTGCACAGAACTTAGCATTTTGTCAGTGCTATACAAAAACATACTTCGCAGCAGCATCAAGACGGAGACAGAAAAAAACAAACAAAACAGGTGCATCAATCGGAAGAAAATAAAATAAATACTGTAAAAACAGAGCAGTTTCCAAAGAGCTGTCCGTTTTTGGCGGAATACGGACAAAAGCTGTCTGCGCGCTGCGCCGAATTTGGCGCAGAACTTGTTCGTCAGATTGATTTTTGTCTCTCCACACGCTTAAATAAAGCCATAACAGGCGAACACCTGTAAGACCTGTGAAAAACCAACACAATTTGAAAGTGAGGAAACAAATCATGAAAAAGATTCTTGCTCTGCTTCTGGCAATTACCATGATTGCCGCGTTCTGCGCCTGTGCGCAGAAGCCCGCCGACACGACTCCGGCCAATACCTCCGCAGACACCGCTTCCGACGCACCTGCCGCTTCCGATAGCAAACTCATCAAGGTCGGCATCATCAACAACGACCCCAACGAATCCGGCTACCGCACCGCCAACGACAAGGATCTGAAGGCGATGTTCACCGAGGAAAACGGTTATGACGCTTCCTTCGCCTACAGCCTCAAGAACGACGAGCAGATCGCTGCTGCCCAGAAGTTCATCCAGGACGAGGTTGACTATCTGCTGATCTCCGCCGCTGGTACCTCCGGCTGGGATTCCGTCCTGCAGGACGCACAGGCTGCCGGTATCCAGGTCATCCTCTTTGACCGCACCATCGACGCTGACGAGAGCCTTTATGTTGCTTCCATCGTCTCCGACATGGCCAAGGAAGGCCAGACCGCTGTTGACTGGCTGGCTTCTCAGGGCCTTGACTCCTACAACATCATCCACATTCAGGGCGTCATGGGCTCCGCTGCCCAGATCGGCCGTACCGGTGCGCTGGACGCGCAGGTCGCTGCCAATGACAACTGGAACATGGTGACCCAGCAGACCGCCGAGTGGAACGCCGAAACTGCCCAGCAGATCGTGCAGTCCGTCATCGACTCCGGCAAGGAATTCAACGTCATCTACGCTGAGAATGACGACATGGCCAAGGGCGCTGTTGCGGCTCTGGACAAGGCAAACATCTCCCACGGCGTGGGCAAGGATGTCATCGTCATGGGCTTCGACTGCAACAAGTGGGCGCTTGAAGAACTGCTCGCCGGCAACTGGAACTACGACGGCCAGTGCAACCCCTTCCAGGCTTCCTACATCGACGCCATCATCAAGGACCTGCAGGCCGGCAAGGCTCCCGCTGAAAAGACCATCATCATGGACGAGAAGGGCTTCGATGCTTCCACCATCACGCAGGAAGACGTCGACAACTACGGCATCTGATCTGACACACAACATCGCATAATCAAAAATTCGGCTGCGTGCGGCACGGCGTATATGGAGCATTCCGTGTACCCGCGCTGCACGCAGCATGCCACTATGGAGGCGAATACGATGCAGGAAACAGCTTTACTGGAATTGCGGGGGATCTGCAAATTCTTCCCCGGCGTCCGCGCGCTCGACGGTGTGGATTTTACCCTGTGCAAGGGTGAGATCCACGCGCTGATGGGCGAGAACGGCGCGGGCAAATCCACGCTCATCAAGGTGCTCACGGGCGTGTATTCCAAAGACGAGGGCACCATTTCCATGGAAGGAACGCCCGTACAGATCCGCACGACGCAGGACGCGCTGAAAGCGGGCATCAGTACGGTTTATCAGGAAATCACCCTCTGCCCGAATCTGACTGTGGCAGAGAATCTATACATTGGAAGAACAAAGGGCGCGTTTACAAACTGGCGCAAAATGAACGCGGACGCGAAAAAACTCCTGGAGTCGCTCGGCATTCCCGCCGCGCCCACGCAGCAGCTGTCCAGCTGCTCCATTGCCGTGCAGCAGATGGTCGCCATTGCCCGCGCAGTCGATATGGAGTGCAAGGTCCTTATTCTCGACGAGCCGACATCCTCTCTTGACGAGCAGGAGGTTGAAAAACTCTTCAAACTTATGCTGGACCTCAAATCACGCGGCGTCGGCATTATCTTTGTTACGCATTTTCTCGAGCAGGTCTACGCCGTCTGCGACCGTATTACCGTTTTGCGCGACGGCAAACTTGTCGGCGAATACAAGATTGCCGACCTGCCGCGTGTGCAGCTTGTGTCCAAGATGCTCGGCAAGGAACTCGATGATCTGTCCGAGATCAAGAGCGAAGGTGCCGCAGACGCGCTTGAGGGCGCGGAGGTCGTCTATGAGGCAGCCGGGCTTTCCAGTGCGGCAGGCGTTCGCCCGTTTGATTTTTCCATCCGCAAGGGCGAGGTCAACGGCTTTACGGGTCTGCTCGGCTCCGGCCGCAGCGAATCCGTGCGCGCGATCTTCGGCGCGGATCATGTCTCCGGCGGTACCGTGAAGATGGACGGCAAGCAGGTGAAGATTACCTCGCCGCTGCGCGCTATGAAGCACGGCATCAGCTATCTGCCCGAGGACCGCAAGCGCGACGGCATCATCGGAGACCTCTCTGTGCGCGACAATATCATTCTCGCGCGGCAGGTGCTCGACGGCTTCTTCCATCCCATTTCCAAGGCAAAGGCGGAAAAATACGCCGAGGAGTATATCAAACTCCTGAGCATCAAGACGGCCTCGACCGACACGCCCATCAAGGCGCTCTCCGGCGGCAATCAGCAGAAGGTCATTCTGGCGCGCTGGCTGCTGGCGAATCCCGTCTATATGATCCTCGACGAGCCGACGCGCGGCATCGATGTCGGCACAAAGGTCGAGATTCAGAAGCTTGTTCTGCAGCTTGCCGCAGAGGGCAAGAGCGTGACGTTTATCTCGTCCGAAATCGACGAGATGCTCCGCGTCTGCTCGCGCCTTGTCGTCATGCGCGACCGGCAGGTCGTCGGCGAACTGCGCGGCAGCGACCTCAACCAGAGCAGCATCATGAAAACCATTGCCGGAGGTGAACAGGCATGACCCGGACAACCGAAAAACCGCAGGGCAGCTTCCTTGCCCGGCTGGTGCGCAAGCAGATTTTTATCCCGCTGGCTGCACTTCTGATTTTGATCGTATTCAACTTTATCGCAGACCCCTCGTTCTTCGCCATTACGCTGAAGGAAAACAGCCTCGGCGATCTGGTCCTGACGGGCAACCTGATCACAATCCTCGATAACGCATCCGAACTTGTCATTCTTGCCATCGGTATGACGCTTGTGACAGCGGCCTCCGGCGGACAGGATATTTCCGTCGGCTCCGCCATCGCTATTGCGGGCAGCGTCGTCCTTCGCGTGCTGTGCGGCACGAATTCGCGCCCGGATACGCTGCAGGCGCCGATCCTTGTGGCATTTCTGGCCTGCTGCGTCGTCTCTATGCTCTTCGGCGCGTTCAACGGCACGCTCGTTGCTGTTTTCAAAATTCAGCCGATGGTTGCCACGCTGATTCTCTACACGGCCGGTCGTTCCATTGCTGCATGGATCAATAACAACGAACTGCCCATGATCTCCGATCCGTCGTTTGCGTATTACGGCAATTTCCTGCCGGGCGTGGCCGTTCCGACGCCGATTTTCATTGCCGTGATCTGCATGATACTCGCGTGGGCGCTGCTGCGGTTCACGAATATCGGGCTTTATTCGCAGGCAGTCGGCATCAACGCCAGTGCCGCGCGGCTCAACGGTATCCACCCGCAGTTCGTAAAGTTCCTGACCTACGTCATTCTCGGCCTGTGCGTGGCCGTTGCGGGCTTTATCAAGGTCAGCCGCTTCTCCACCATCAACTATTCCGTTGTGGCCAAGGACATCGAAATGGACGCGATTTTGGCTGTTGCACTTGGCGGCAACGCGCTCTCGGGCGGCAAGTTCAACATCTGGGCCTCCGTCCTCGGCGCGTATGTCATCCAGTTCCTCACCACGACGTTGTTCAAGTTCAATGTCGTTTCCAGCGCACTGCCGGCCTACAAGGCAGTCGTGGTCATCATCCTCGTCGTGCTGAGCGCGCCGACTGTCCGCGAAAAGCTGGAAGCGCTCAAAAAGCGGCACAGAACCGAAGAAAAGAAGGAGGCTGGCACCCATGCGGAATAAAACAAAAGCGCCTTCACTTGCGCACAAAGGCCGTCTGACAGACGCAAAGCTGCTGCTGATCATTACAATCTGCGTTTTTGTCGTCATGTATGTGTGCGCGGTGCTGTTTCTTGGCTCCGGCTTCAAAAAGCCGCAGACCTTCTTTAACATTCTCAACGAAAACGCAGCGCTGCTCATTCTCTCGTGCGGCATGAGCCTCGTCATGATCACGGGCGGCATCGACATTTCCGTTGGCACGCTTACCGCGCTTGTCTGCATGAGCTGCGCGGTCAATCTCGACTATCAGGGCGGGACTGTCCTGACGGCCATCCTGCTGGCCCTCGGCATCGGCACGGCGTTTGGTTTTGTGCAAGGCTTCCTGATTGCCTATCTTGAAATTCAACCGTTCATCGTCACGCTTGCGGGCATGTTCTTTGCCAAGGGTATGACGACCATCGTCAACGCGACGCAGTTTAACGTGGAAAACGCAGCATTTAAGGCACTCAAGGAAACGCGCATCTATGTGCCCGGTATGGGCTCCGTCAATAAACTTGGTGCGTATGTTCCCGCCTATGTGGAGATTGGCGTTGTGGTGGCGCTGGTGGTTGTGGCGGTTTTGTTTGTGGTGCTCCGCTGGACGAAGTTCGGCAGAAGTGTCTACGCGGTCGGCGGCAACAGCTACAGCGCCAATATGCTGGCCATCAACGTCAAGCGCACGAAGTTCCTTGCGCACCTCATCTGCGGCATTCTCGCGGGCATCGGCGGTTTTGTGTACTTCCTGCATGTCGGCTCTGGCTCCCCGTCGCACGCAAGCGGCGCGGAAATGAACGCCATCGCGTCCTCTATCATCGGCGGCACGATGCTGACCGGCGGCGTCGGCAACATCATCGGCACGCTCTTTGGCGTCTTGTCCCTGAGTACGATCAAGAATATCGTCTCCTCGCTGGGACTTGATGAAGCATGGTGGACGAATATCACAGTCGCAGCCATGATCTGCCTGTTCCTCGTGATTCAAAGTCTGGTCCTGTCGCGCAAAAACAAGGACGAATAAGCGCCTTTACAGGCATTACACCGTATTTCAATAGGAGATATCAAATATGAAACATTATGAATTCTGGTTTATCGTCGGCTCGCAGACGCTCTACGGCGAGGATGTTCTGACGACTGTCGCACGGCGTGCGGAGGAGATGGCGCAGAAGCTGTCCGCCGTCCTGCCGTATCCGCTCAAATATAAGGTCACAGCCAAATCCAGCGCTGAGATCACGCAGGTCGTAAAAGAGGCTAATTACGATGATTCCTGCGCCGGTATCGTCACATGGTGCCATACATTCAGCCCGTCCAAAATGTGGATCAACGGCCTGGATATGCTCCAGAAGCCGTGGCTGCACTTTGCGACCCAGTATAACCGTGAGATTCCCAATGAAGAAATCGACATGGACTTCATGAACCTCAATCAGGCCGCGCACGGCGACCGGGAACACGGCTTCATCGGCGCGCGCCTGCGCAAGCCGCGCAAGATTATCGCTGGGTACTGGCAGGACGAGGATGTGCAGGCCCGCATCGGCAGCTGGATGAAGGCCGCCATCGGCGTCGCCGTCTCGAAGAACATGAAAGTCATGCGTTTCGGCGACAATATGCGCAACGTGGCTGTCACCGAGGGCGATAAAGTCGAAGTCCAGAAGAAACTCGGCTGGGAAGTCAACACATGGGCCGTCGGTGATCTGGTCAAGAAAATGAACGCCGTCACGGAGGCTGAAATTGACGAACTCATGGCCGTTTACCGCGAAAAGTACGATTTTGCGACCGACGATATCGCTGCCATCCGCTATCAGGCGCGCGAAGAGATCGCTATGAAGAAGATGATGGATGCGGAGGGCTGCAAAGCCTTCTCCAACACGTTCCAGGACCTCTATGGCATGGAACAGCTGCCCGGCCTCGCGTCCCAGCACCTCATGGCGCAGGGCTACGGCTACGGCGGCGAAGGCGACTGGAAGGTCGCAGCGATGACCGCCATCCTGAAAGCCATGGGCGAAAACGGCAACGGCGCGTCCGCGTTCATGGAGGACTACACCTATCATCTCGTCAAGGGCCAGGAGTATTCCCTCGGCGCGCATATGCTGGAGGTCTGCCCGTCCGTGGCAGCCGGCCGTCCGCGCATCGAGACGCACTTCCTCGGCATCGGCATGAACGAAAAAGACCCCGCCCGCCTCGTCTTCGAGGGCAAAGCGGGCAAGGGCGTTGTCACAAGCCTCATCGACATGGGCGGCAGACTGCGCCTCATCGTGCAGGATATTGAGGCTGTCAAGCCCATTATGCCCATGCCGAACCTGCCGGTCGCCAGAGTCATGTGGCGCGCGATGCCCGACCTCACCACCGGCGTCGAGTGCTGGATCACAGCGGGCGGCGCACATCACACCGTCCTGAGCTACGACGTGACTGCCGAGCAGCTGCGCGACTGGGCAAGAATGATGGAAATTGAATTCGTCCACATCACGAAGGACACCACGGTCGAGGGGTTGGAGCAGGAACTGTTCCTGAACGACCTCGCGTGGAAGCTGAAATAAGTGCACAACGCTGAAACAGGAACTGCTGAACAGGCATGATTTTCTGCGGCTGTTTTGAAAGGCTACGGCCCGCTGCATGTTGCAGCGGGCCGGTTGTGTATGGAGCGTTACAGACAGGTCTGCAGGATGCACAGGATCATCTGCGCATGTTCGCATTCCTCTTCAGCAATTCTCAGCAGCATGCAGCGGTGCGTTCCGGCGTTCTCGGCAAGCGTCTCATATGCCTCGTGCGCGGTGTGCTCCTCGGAATAGCGTTGGCGGAGCGTCTCGTTGATACAGGTGACGCACGGCGCTTCCGGCCTGCCGGGGCAGGCCTTTTTTCCGGTCTTGAGAAAATAGACCGCGCCGAATTGCTTCGCGTGGCAGGCCTCCTGCCGGGCCATTTCACGCAGCATCGCCTGTGCCTTGCCCTTCATGCGGCAGGCGAGGTGCGCATAGAGCGCGCTGTCATTGCGTTCGTCCGCAATCAGTTCAAGCAGCTTTTCGGGCGTCAGGGAATCGGCCGCAGCGCTGCCGGAGCCGATTTGCTCGTTCATCTGGGCAGCAGGCACGGCCTGCGCGCTCATCACGCGGCTCCAGACCCGCTGCGCCTGTTTTTCCGTGAGTGGTTGCATGGGATCTCCCTCCTTCGCCTCATCGTATGCGCTGCGAGGCCGGATTGTGCGGTTTCACAAAAAATCCCACACGAAAGCGGCAAATTTGCACGATTTTCTCGCAGAAAAATCTTGTATTTCCAAGATGTCTGTGTTAAAATTCTTTTTTGTGAGATTTTTATTCAGGCAAAGAAGGAAGGGGCGCCAAGTATGACGCAGGATAAAATTCGGAATATTGCAATCATCGCGCACGTTGACCACGGCAAGACCACGCTGGTCGATCAGATGCTCAAGCAGGGCGGCGTGTACCGCGAAAATCAGGCGGTCGTCGACCGCGTGATGGACTCCGGCGATCTCGAACGCGAGCGCGGCATCACCATTCTCGCCAAGAATACCGCTGTCCATTATAAAGACTATAAGATCAACATCGTCGATACCCCGGGCCACGCCGATTTCTCCGGCGAGGTCGAGCGTATTTTGAAGATGGTTGACGGCGTTCTGCTGCTCGTTGACGCGGCGGAGGGTCCCATGCCGCAGACGCGCTTCGTGCTGCAGAAGGCGCTGGAACTTGGCCATAAGGTTATCGTTGTCGTCAACAAGATTGACCGCCCGGACGCCCGTGTGCATGAGGTCATGGACGAGGTCCTCGAACTGCTGCTCGATCTCAATGCGACCGAAGAACAGTTTGACTCCCCGACAATTTTCTGCTCCGCCCGCGAGGGTACGTCCTCCTACGGCCCCGACGACAAGGGCACCGATCTCATCCCGCTGTTTGAGACAATCGTCAACTATATCGATCCCCCGAAGGGCGATGAAAACGGGCCGCTTCAGGTGCTCGTCTCGTCCATCGACTATAACGAATTTGTCGGCCGTATGGGCATCGGCCGCATCGAACGCGGCACGATCCACCAGAACCAGGAGGTCATCGTCTGCGATTACCACGACCCGTCCGTCAAGAAGAAGGAAAAGGT
>ENA-UOJO01004231-UOJO01004231.1-human-gut-metagenome-genome-assembly--contig:-P57-NODE-4231-length-12586-cov-9.338201_pt1 | contig 12586 bp, 19 predicted proteins | sample MGYA00242351_ERZ723898 | MGnify/ENA metagenome assembly ERZ723898 | reverse complement strand
AAAATACGGATATTTTTGTATTTGGAAGCTATATTATTGACAGGAGCTAAAATACCCAATTTAATTATTAATCCTTAGTAATATTCGAATAATTCTCACAATTAATCGTACCGCATCTTATATTAGGACCATTGGTAATTATATATATTTAAACTATTTTCTGTTCAAATTGCAGACCATTCGCTCCATTTATTTGTATTTCCGTTAAGCCATCGTATGTATATTAAAAATTGAGTATAATCAACAAATATTTGACCAATGTTAAAAGTTGAAAAACTCACCAGTAATCCAATATTACTTGGAGCATTCAATGCGGTATTACACCATAACACGATACGGGCTGTCCGCCTTAGTGTTATCGTACTTGTACTTATACACCATATCTGGTAAGTCACCAATTCCAAGCTCATACATCTTATGAGGGTCTGTAAGAGTTGTATTTTCTACTTTTTCCGGCTCAGAACCAAGCTCCGGAATCTCTTTCAATCCCGGAAGGTCTTTATACGTGGAACTTGTTAAAAATGTATGTAGTTGGTAGAGTTCCTCTCAAAGCCAATCGGAACACCAGGACTCGAACCTGCGGCTCGGCTTAACGGCTCATGCTCCCTCCCGATCGGGGAGGTGTTCCGAATTTGTGATCCATACGTGCCGCTGTATCAATCACTTGGAGGTTTCTGTGTTCTTTTCTCTGAACCACATTTTTATTTACGTCTGCAACATTTTTCTGTTTTCCTACCCTCGAAGTACACAGACAGCGTTGCGGCACTTGTCAATCATTTAATAAGGAGCTATTATGAAATCTTTTCGCCAATCCCAGTGTACATACTACCATAGCCGAAGCGGACATGACCGGACATTTTGAAAATTTTATAATATTTTTTCAAGATATCGGTCATGACGCTTTCTGCAGCTGTCTTCTGTGTACTTCCGTTTTGGAAACCTGCTGTTCATGTTTGCTGCTACCGCCACCCATGTCATATCATCCAGGTAATAAAAACGAAACATCATTCTCAGATCGCTTTGTGGGATTTCCCGGATAAAATCATCTACTGCATTCAGTGCGTCCTGCAGTTCATCTTCCAGTATGTGAAGCTTTGTTACCCGCTTTTTGATCATACCCTTCACCTGATCAACTTCTGGAAAAGGATAGCCGGTTATCTTGATCGGACCGAAGGTTCCATCCTTTCTGGTTCCCTTCACGGTATCAGAAACCACACCCTCATTCTCGATCTTGACCAGCCTGCGCCTGTCCCGGTCTATGCGGTTATGTAGGTCTTTGATTTCTTCCTTCAGCTCCACATACTGCTCCAGCACCGTCTTGTCCATCTCTGTCACCTCCCACAAGCTGTTCATATCTATGTACCCGCGCCAGAATTGCCGGTTCTGATCTGGCATCCTCCAGGAGCTTCCTGGCCTTGTCCGGGTTCATGCTTAATTCCTTGGCAACCTGCAGCATTCTCTTCTCATCAATCATCTGGCACCTCCACTTCCGGCCAGTCATCCGGATATGCATCGCTGTTATCAAAATACTCTTGACATATTTTCCGGATAGTGCAGTCACAACAGTATCTGCAATCACAATACCGCTTAATTATATTTATTGCTTCCGCAGCTTCCTGGTCTGTCACTCTTTTCTGCTCCACACTTATGATTTCAATCATCATGCTCACCTCTGTTTTTAATCATGCAGGAGCCAGGCGATCACACCGAAGGCTCCGATTAGCACGCCAACACCCATTGCAACGATTACGTCTATCATTGTTTCATCTCTCTCAGATGCTCAATAATCTGTGTCATACTCTTTTTGCAGTCTGCGAATCTCTTCCAATCACCTTCCAGGAGATAGTATTCTGTGGTAACATAATAGCCGCCGCGCTCATCTTTCTTCCACCAGTCATCACCTTTTGCATGTTCGGTTTCTTTGACGATGATCATTGTATTGTCCGGAAGCGGATAAGAATAATACTTTTCGCTTATTTCCGGCACAGCAAGCCACAAGTTCCATCCTGTATATTTGTCCAGAAACTCTTTGCGTTTCTGATTATTTGTTAATTCGTTCAGCGTCATCTCCTCACCTCCCAGTTTCCGCACTCCCGACAGCGAATCTTACTGCTACATAAAGTGCCTTTTATCATTGACAACCTCGGGCAGGTCGGGTGGACATATACAATCAGCTCACCAACTCTGCCGGTACTGTGTTTACAGGTTTTATATTTTTCTGCCATGTTCAGCTCCTTTCTTTCGTTTCTGGTAGATACTCCGGAAAATCAAATATTGTCATCTGTACTTCTGGAGGATTTTCCCACTCAACACCTATGTAATCTAACACACGTCCCCAGCCATATTTCTCACCAGTTTTCGGATCTGTACAGCAGCGATACATCCAGAACTCCCACTCTTTCGGATTTCTTTCCCGAAGTTTATCAAACCTGTGGGGACGCTGTTCCAGGTGAATTCCAAACCCACACATGGAGCATCCGGTCCGCTGTGCGCCTGTGGTTCGAAGAACTGCGATTGGATCAGTAACAATCTCTCCGTAGATTTCCGGAACAATAGATAACAATGGAACATACTCCTTAAGGCTTCCATCTTGATTCCTTCCATAAGGTTGCGCATGGAATCTTGCTTCAAAGAAATCCAAATGAGCGTGATACCATTTGTCCATTTCAAGTGCCAGTCTTAAAATATCCGATCTCATGAATATTGCAAACGGCGCGGATCTGATCACTGTCTTGCCATAATAATTACAGCCATGGTCTATCAAGGCCTCTTCCCTTTGTCCGCCTTCACTTGCCATCATCCCCAGATATGGCACACTGTTATGTTTTTTCGCCCAGTCATCACAAGGCTTTTCTTTCAGCCAATTGCAGCAGTCATTTGATACCGGAATGTCCGGATCTGGCTTGCCATAATTCACACCTTCGTTCTCATTCTCATAGCCGCCGAATAGTTCCAGCCATTTCTTCGGTAGCTGCATCCGGCTATTCTTGGCAAAATGCCCCTTCTCTCCGCATTCACCTGTTATAATGGCATGACGGACAGTTTTATTATTTTCTGTTGGGTGTTGCAGAGTATTGATTCTGCCAGCTATCTTTTTGCTGATAACCGGAAATCCGACTTCATTAAGCACTTGTACCTTGCTCTTGTATGACCGTACAATCTCAACTCCGAGAGCTCTGTGCACCTTCTGGATGCTCTTATCCTCCACCCCAGAAATAGATATTGCATGAGGTTCGATCCCGATACTGCACAACCAGATATACAGGGTTATACTATCCAATCCTCCCACGCTTACATGTACATTCATGTCTCTGCTAAGGATTTCCTCATAGAACTGCCAGGCTTTGATTGCCTGTCTTTTAAGCTTAACCTCATAAGGCAGCCTTTGACGTGCCGTAAATATAGCTCTCTGCTCTTTCTTCTTTTGTTTCCACTCTTCCGTGGATAATTCATTTTCCATCTTTTCAAGAAGCCCGGTATACCCTTACTCCGGCCGGAGGCTGGCTCCTTTCGTTTACTTTATGTCGCTTGTCCGCAGCGGAATCCGCATATTGCTTTACATCCCATGCAGCATTGCTCTCTGCAAGGCTCGATATCGTTACCTTCCATTATTGACTGTAGGATCAGGCTTTTCGCGGTAAACATCCTCTCACATCCTGTGTCCGTCATAAATTCACAGGCATAATCATTTATCTTTTTTCCCTCTGATCTAGCAATACATGCTTCACAGCCAATAGAATCTTTCAGCGTACAGATCACATATCCATCCGGAAACAGTTGTATAGGAGCAGCTATACAATCTTCTATAGTACAGCCAGTATATTCAACATAGTGCTCACACTTGCGCTCTGGATAAAAAGCACCTCCCCTACACCAATGCTCCTGCTCTCCTAGTTTATTCCAGTTACTCCAGCCAGTACGCGGCGGTTTATCCGGGAATGCTTTATTGTACGGGTTTGCTTTTGCCCGGAAATCATCCCAGCATTTTCCATACACACATCTGTGGGACCACCAAAACAGACAGGTCTTGCAATAACAATCCTTACAGTACATTTGTAGGCTTGGATTTTCTGATATTTTCAAGAAGTCCGATAACTCCATCTGGCCTTCACAACTATAATTTTTAAGCATTTCTTCTAAGTCTTCTTTCAGCCCAGAAACTTGTTGATAAAATACTGCTGTCCCTTTCCGGTAACTTTTGTTGTTCTGGTGACTCTTACGCTTCCATCCGGATTAGTAATGGTGGTTTCTTTTACCTCAAACAAGCCCATGTCTGCTGCCTTCTGGGTTGGCATGTTTCGACTGGATCCGGATTTTATCAGATAACCGTTTTCTCTCATCCATTCAAACAGGCGTTTCTGCCCTGTCTGGACACCATTCTGGCAAATGAGTTTTGCAAGGTCTCCGATCAGAATTGATGTATTGCTGGCTGATACGGCATCTGCAAAAATGGTTTTCGGCTTGTCCGCTTCAATCTTTAACCTCTGCTCTTCAATTACCTTGTCTCTTTCCTCGATTTTCTTTTGTGCCACCAAGACGGCCTTGGCCATCAGCTCATCATCAGAAAGATGTTCTTGGCCAGCAATGTAACCACCGTTCTTTCGGATAGATGGGAGAACTTCCGATGTCACCCATTTCTTAAATCTCTTTGCTGATGCAAGCTTACTGGACAATATAAGACTGTAAAGACCAGATTCTTTGATAAGCCAACCACCACGCTGTCCTAAACTCGACGCTGATTTGTCGTTGAGTTTGCCATCCTCATCAACATGCATTGCAATAGCTTTGTTAGGATCTGCGTACCCAAGAATCACCGCCACATCTTTACCAACAAACCACGGTTCATTCTCAATAATTACAGTTCGGATTTCTCCAAACTCTGCATTCTTAAAAATCTGTAAATCATTCATTAACTCTGTTCTGTCCCTCCTGGCTTTTCTTTAACAGCTGTTTTTCATATTCCTCAAAGTCATATTCCCTCTGTGGAAAGTTATTGAACCGGTTCTTACTGCCCTTTGCTTCTGTCTTTCTGGTTCTTGTTTTTTTCAGAGGGTAGAAGCTCTTCCATCCGTTCATAGCGGATTTCTTTACAATGGCAGTCAGCTCCTCTGGTTTGTCAGACATGGATAGAAGTTCTTCCCGCAGAAGCTGTACCTGTTCTTTCGTCAGACTGTCTCCATTGTTCTGTCTTACCTTCAGGAATAACAGGAAGGCATCATTCAGAGAAGAATCTTCAAAGTATGTACCCGGCGGAGCCGTATATATATACTCTCCTTTCTTTTCCTTTCCTTTTGTATCATTTTTCTCGGAATTATCTTCATTTTTCCTGGAATTATCGGGATTATTCTCGGAATTATTTAAAGAAGGGTTCACTTTAATAAAGGTCTCCGTTTCTTCTTCCGAAAGGAGCCAGAAACCCTCTACTGTGATCGGATTTTTCAGTGCCCTGGCTTTTACCATTGCCTGATATCTCCGCTGTATTCCGGCAGAGGTCAAGACCTTGTCCGACTGAAAAAGTGTGTTATCAAACAGTGACCGTTCCAATAAGAAGTTCAAGACCTGCTTCACCTTATTGCTGTCCATGCTCAGATCATCTGAGACAATGAACTCAAAATCCTCATCAATCTTTAAATAATATCCAGCTTTGTATATCTCACATAGGATATACAGATATAAGGTAACCCCGTCAGCCCCATAACGCGCTTTCAGGATCTTTACCTTCTTGTCTGAGAAGAAATCCACATCCAGGCGAAAAAAGCGATTTCCTTCCTGTTTCCGCCTTGCCATATATGATTAAGCCTCCAGTTCTTCCAGACAGATCTCCAGTCTTGGTCTTTCGCTGTACTGCTTTCTTACCTGCAGCTCCACGACCTGTGTATCATCCCGGTATGCCACCTCATTAAGGGCATCCAGAACAGCTTTTACGATGTTGTCAATATCGGGCTTCTTTGTAGGAAGTAGCTCCCCGCTGAGCATGGCTGTCTTTTTCACCTTTGAACTGCTCTTGGGAATCTCATAAAAAGCCTGGATCCTCGCTTTGATATAGGCTCCATCTGAGAATCTCTGTTCCCCAGCAGCCTCCATATAACGGGTAGCAATAAAATTCTCATACAGGACCGTTTTATCCGGTGTTGTGCTGCTCATAGCCTTTTTCTTGGCATTATAGTAAGTACGCGCCCTGGCTTTTCCTTGAGGCTTGCCAGGCACTGTGAAACAAATTGCTGTCATAAATATAAGTCATCCTTTCCACTTCCCCAGCCTGTTTAAGACCAGGGAAGCGTTCTATCACGCGATAATAGTTAAACGCTTGTAAAGATCTTCCTCGCTCTCAAGGTTGCGCACAAAATAATCACGGATTTCTTTCATTGCAACATTCTTCCAGAGACCACCTTCGGCTTCTACGATCTTGAATACCGGAGCACCACCAGCGTCCTTGATACGGAAAACAAACTCACTTTCCGGCTGCTTCACTTCCAGGAAGGTCCTGTATGGGATAAGGGTAACCGGATTCGGAACCAGAACATCTGCTTTTGATGCAATCCCCTGCTTAATGGTTGTCTTCTGGGTAACGCCGTCATCACCATAATTGGCTGTTGTTTTTGCCTCAACATTTCCAGATACTTTCAGGATAGCTTCCAGATCAGTGTTCTCTTCAAAGTTTGCCTGCATTTCAATGAGAAAACGCTCCTGATCGTACCACTCATCATAGCGGAAGCGTGGAGTCTCAGCCCTGCACACAAACAGGCGCTCTCTTTTTCTCTCTGCATTCAGACCGGAATACAGTTCTACTTTTGTCGGACTTATCACATGAATGATCATGGACTCTCTGAGTTCCTTGGTGCAGCTCAAGATATAATCAATCATGCTGCTTAAGTTGGACGCCTCAATTGGCTCCGCCATAGGTTCATCGTCATATCTGCTCAGGTCCTTATCACAATAGGTCTTGCCTGCAATCGTGACAACTTTCGGTTCCATTGCTTCTGCTTTTAAATCTGTGATGTACTTGATTGCTTCTTTGATCATCTTTCTTCCTCCTTATGCCTGTCTAGCTCTTAAATCAATTACATTGTCTGAATGTTCCGCCTGTTCAATGATCTCCCCAGTGGAAGGATCAACCTGGCGCGGTGTTTTTTCCCTCTCATCAAAGGAATCCGTTACCTCCTCAATGGTCATCTGGCCTGGGATCTGGCTGCCAATCTCAACAGCCTCCACTTCATTTGTACGGATGTTTTTGCCCATGCTGAGGGCTGTCACAGCTCCAAGAGCCGGTGCCAGGGTGGATTTTGCCTGTACTCCCGTAGTAACAAAATTCCTTGCCTCATTCGGCTTAAATTCAATCACAACAGTGATCCTCCGCTTGGCAGTTGCGTTTGTGTTCGGATCCTGGATGTTCTCCGTCACCTTCTTCAGCTCCCTGTTGATCTGTTCCGTAAACGCACCATTTGCGAATTTTTCCATGTCAATATGCTGCATTTCTTACTCCTTTCCTACCTGGCAGCATGAACAGGTACTGCCAGGTATCAACGTATTGTGATATATAATGACGCATTTCCATGATAGGAAGCACCACTTGCTGTTTATTCTGCTGTGCCCTGGTTGTTTACGGCTTCTGCAGTTTCTGTACCATCTGGAGCCTCCTGGGATACTTCCTGGTAATCAGCATCAATCGGCTCCTGTTCGTTTGCCACCTCGGACATATCTACACTGAGCTCGGTCTTCACACTCTCATCATTGGAAAGCTGCATTACAAAGTCAGATTTCAAAGGCGCATACTTCAAACATTTCTTAATGACGGTTTTCTTTGCCATCTCCTCATAGTTTGTCTTCCATGGACTGAATCCACTGGAAAAGCTCTGGCTGAATCTTCTGGCATGATTGTCAATATCTTCTTTACTCATCACTTCGAAGCCATATCCGCCGTTCTTTGCCTTCCAAAGTGCATACACAAGAATCAGTTCTCCCCTGTCTTTAATGGCAGGCTTATGCACCAGTTTCGGCTCAAGCCCCAGTTCATACTCAAACACATCCTTCTCGTAAACACACTGTGCCTGTACAGTCTGGATGTTGTCGTTGCGGTAAACCATGTCGATCAGACCTTTATATCCAATCTGGAACTGACATTCCAGCTTTCCATGATTCTTGTATGGAATCAGATATGCTTGTCCCAACGGTGTGTTTGGTTCCAGACCGAGCTGCGCCGCATTCATAAGCGCGCCAAGGAAAGACATCTGGCTGCACTCCTGTAGCTTCGGAGTGGTATTTAAGGCGGATAACGCCATTCTGGTAAAACGTTCCGGGGTGATCACCTTGGGAAGGGCTTTCTCAATCTCCGGCTTCATGGCCTTGATCATGTCCGCAATGCTCATGGACTTGGTAAGCTTTACTTCCCCTTTATTTCCTGTTTTCTCTGCTAACGCATCTTTTACTCCCATTCTCTCTACCTCCTGTTATGCAATCTCTTTTACAGTAAATCTTCTGCCGGATGACTCTTTGGCATATTCCTTATAGATATCCGAATGATCTGCTTTCAGCTTTTTCGAATCTACCCGGCTTGATACAATGGATTTCCATGTAATTGAATATTTATCGGAATCAGCCTTCTCCGCATCTTCCATAAAAAGCTTAACTTCCTGCTCAATCTGCTTCTTTTCCTGGTCCAGCTTGTCCTGAAGCTCCAGGATCTCTGATCTTCGTTTCAGCTTTTCGTCAAACCCGATCAGTGGAATGACTTTCTCCGGATCTGACTTTCCATAATATTCGGATAAAATCTTATCTGCAGCTTCACTTCCATCCGGGGCCGGCATCTTTTTAGCCAGTATATTGTTATTCCAGAAATCCTTTTCTACTTCAATCAGCATCTGGATAACACTCTCATCACGCTCAATCTTTCTCCACACGAACTCCCTGCCAAGAATCACACAGGCAATATACCAGGCATCAGCCCCGGTTACAGCCATATAGTGGTGGCACTGGATTTCATAGGATTCCGGGATATGTCCATCTTTCCATTTATCTGCAGAATAGGCGGAAGCTGTTTTACACTCCAGTCCCGCGTTCTCTCCTACAATCAGCCGGTCTACGTTGGCCAGCATAAAAGGATTTTCTTCCATATAGAAAATAGAATTGGCGCGGCGCACTTTTTTTCCGGTCTCCTCCATGAATCTTCTGGCTACATATTCCTCAAGATCACGTCCCTGTCTCATAGACTCATTGTCTGCTTTTTCAGTAATCTCTTCCTGGGTTTTATCCTGGTAAACGGAAATCGCGGTTGCATATGGATTTAAGCCGCAGATACTGCCCGCATCTGATCCACCGATTCCTTTTTTACGGTATTCCAGCCAGGTTGCATGGTCCATTCCCGAAGTCGATACTAATCTGTTTAATTTCATCCTTATCTCCCCTCTTCAATTCACGTAATTCTTCTACAGATCCAAGGTCTTCATACTCGCCCAAACGGTCTGCCACTGTTCCAAACAATACGGTCTGCTCCTGCTGCCACTCCAAGCGAATAGAAGATGCTCTGCAGCCAGGGATCCTATATCCGGTTCCGTTGGGATTTGCAATTGTAATTCTGTTTCTCATACTTGATTTTTCTCTCTTTCTCCTCTACAATAAGAGGGTGATAAACTATTTTTGTCCATTTGGACACCGGATCCTGATGAGCTGCCAACTCTCAGGATCCATTTTCTTTCAACAGCCTGGTAAGATGCTCCCTTGCTGCTTCATAGTTTTTAACGGATTCTTTCATCATTACTTCTTCGCGATAGATATCATAAGTAGTCATTTTGCTTTCTGAAGGTTCTTCCACCCAAACCCGGCATGGATATCCAGCTAATCCTATTTCGAAACTTACATGGATTCCGCTTGCTATAGCTTTCTTCGAAAGTCCATACAACTCATCTATCATTTTTTCTAAAACCATGGTCTCCTCCTTTCCAGATTGGTTCTTCTTTTAGGCTACATTGCTGCTCATTAATTTTTCAGTAATGAGTGAATCCAAATTACAACTAAAATTCCTAGCGCGACTAATTCACCAACGCTCATGTTCTCTTCCCTTCTGGCTCTGTGCCCTGTATCAGCATCCATGCAAGCATTGATAATGCCAGTGCTCCTGCAACCTGCAGTCCGTCCCACTGCCAGAACGGCAGGTATGTAGCAAGGGTGCCTATGATGGCGGATATGATTATGTTACGCTTCACAGCTTGTCTCCTTTCAGCTGCCTTATCCGGCAGCCTTCTTTCTTTCGAAATTATATATAGCCATTGCCAGATCAACTCGCTCCGCTTCAGTTTTCAGTGCCCGTTCCTTCGTCACCTGCTCTTTTGGAAGCTGATCTATCCTGTATGGCACGCCGTCTATGATAAATCTGCGAGTAAATTTGATTCCTATCACAATCACCTCCCCGTTACTATGGTATGGATTATGGTTGTACGGAGTTACTTCAGCTTTTTCATAACCCCTGTCCGGTTTGTGTACGACCGGTTCTGAGCTTGTTTCTCCTGTTTTCTTACATCTCCAAGCAGCCGTTCCAGATCACTGATCACCTTCCGGTTCTCTTTCATCCAGCTACAGATTGGAGCTGTTGCTTCTTTTATGTCTTTTGCCTTTCTCCGCTTCCGTCGTATATCCCGCAAGGTAAATCCCTGGCAGATATAGTCGTACTGGCTGTTCTCGTTGAGTTCGATATTATGTAAAATATCCTGTGTCTGGCGATCCATATCATTTTCTGTGAGAATTGCCAAACGGTTAGACTCTTCACAGGTTCGAAGAAAACTCAAAAAAGCATTTAATTCAGTGCTACAGTTAGCTATTTCAATCACCTCTTTCTGTCGAAATGTCTCGAACAGTATTTGTTGACTTCGCTCGTTTCCTCGCCTATTCTGTAAATATATACTTTTCCATGTCTTGCACATTTTTACTCCCTTTGATACAATTTAACAAAACAAGTGAGGTGGTTTTATGACACTACAAGAAATTAAATTTTTAAGATTAATTCACAAACTAACTAGCAAAACAGAGCAAACTTTTTACTATGACGAACTAGACCGTTCCATCCACCTATATAAAGATAATTCAGCCAAGCAGCCCTGTAATAAGCTATCCCCAGAAGTAAATGGCATAGAAGATTCCTTAAGGAAACAAGGTTATCTTTCTTTAGTTTCCACAGGTATATCAAATATGAAAATTTACCATTTAACACATAAAGGACTTCATTATCTTCAGTTTTGCTTCGGTACATTATTATCTTTTCTTTTCAAGTCCATCTTGGTACCCATTATTGTTGCTTTCGTAACAGCTTTACTGGTTAGCGCATAAATTTAACTACAAACAATGCAGTTAAAATACTTACCAGTATTGAAACAATTACTTCGATAACGTCTTTTTCTGACATAATTTCTACACTCCTTTCTCTCTTGGTTCGTTGTCAGTTGCAAACAACTTATCTGTTTATTTTTGATATTTGTTTCTATGCTGTCGTTTCACCTTAAGTCTTTTTCTTCTCTTGGACCTGGATGATTTCTTTTTTCCAGTAAAATGATTAAAATTATTTGCTACACTCAATTTTTCTTTCCTGGACTTTCATTATTTTTACATTGACTTTTCTGACTATTTTTCCTATCCTTTTACTATAGGGTACTGGCATACCTAATACATAAGAAAGAAGGAAAACATTATGTCTGATAAAAATTCTTCCTTTATTAATTTTCCAGATCTTCCTGCTTCTGTTGACAATGCAGTTAAAAATCTCACCGATAAGCCAACACAGGGAATAGGACAAACATTTGCAGATACATGGTATTTAGTTTTTGGCGGAATCACGCAAGCTGCAGCTAAACGCCGCATGAAATATGCCCATGATTTAGAGCTCTACAAACAAGAATTATCACAGGCAATTTCTTCTATTCCTGAAGAAAAGCTTATTGAACCCGACATTCAAATAACAGCCCAAGCTCTCGAAAATTCTAAATACTGTATTGAATCAGAAGAACTTCGCAAAATGTTTGTTAATTTAATCAGCAATTCCGTAAATAGTGCTTATCTTGAAAAGGCTCACCCTTCATTTGCTGAAATAATTAAACAAATGAGTCCTTTAGATGCGCGTATTTTAAAAAGCTTGGATCCCCGTTACAGTTTTCCGCTTGTTGACTATGTTCTGATTAGCCCTCGTGGAAATAAATTTAAAGAGACTTTTGAAATTAAGCTTTCAAACGTCTATATTCCCAATCTTTCTGGAGTAAATATACTACAAGCAAGTAACTCAATTTCTTCCTTAAGCAGACTAGGAATAATTTCAATTAATACTCAGTCTACAATTTCAGACTCTAGCGTTTATGCTCCTTATGAGCAAACCGACTATTACCTGGAATTTTCGCGCCAGGCACGGCAATTTTTCACGTCTAAAAGAGCCGATATCCATAAATATCTGGGGCAATTCACTCCTTTGGGCAAGAATTTCTTTGAAGTTTGCGTAAAATAGATAATGTGTTCTCATTATTCTTAGTTGTCATTTCACACATGTCTTTAACATAGCCATGGTGCTAGAATATAAATAGTACAAGCCAAAATGAGAAATTCCAAATACACA
>ENA-UOJO01004228-UOJO01004228.1-human-gut-metagenome-genome-assembly--contig:-P57-NODE-4228-length-12589-cov-5.199218_pt1 | contig 12589 bp, 9 predicted proteins | sample MGYA00242351_ERZ723898 | MGnify/ENA metagenome assembly ERZ723898 | reverse complement strand
AAAAAGTATCTTTGATATAAATACCGCGTGCAGTACGGTAGTCCTGCCATTCCATTCCATCGTCAAAAAGGCCACAGTCGTTCATCTTCACATAAGCGTTCGGAACAAAACCGTCTTCTTCATCAAAGGAGAATACACTGTAATAGAAGTTTTCGCTTGAATCATAGATATCCGAATTGCTTCCATACATACCGTAGGCAAAACCAAACAGGCCTTTCTTCGGCGCAGCCAGAATCGAACGGTAATTTGTAAGTGCATCGCAGAAAGAAACATCCTTCAGTACAAAACGGTCTGTTTCTTTTACATCGGACGGATCACTGATGTCAAACATTGAGCATTTCATTCCAATCGTATTTCCGGTATCCGGATCTGTCTCCCATCCGATTCCGAGCAGCTTGTTTTCGCCATAGAAGTGCAGGTAAGAGGAAAATCCGGTAATTTTCAGCTCACCGAGCACTTTCGGATTTTCCGAGTCTGAAAGATCGACGGAGAAAAGCGGGTCTGTGTTTTTGTATGTGACAAAATACCCGGTCTCCCCCATAAATCGGGCAGATTTGATTTCTTCACCTTCTGCAAGATTCTCGATCTTACCAACTGTTTTCATTGAAGGATCCAGCACATACAGGCTGTTGCTTCGTGAAAAATCACTGTAATCGGAGCTCCAGGATTCCACAGTCGTTACTACACGGAGATGATCTGCATATTCGTCTAATGAAAAATTGTCATTGAGTTCTCCTGCGACGGAGCCGGTGCTTCCGTCCGTGAATTTGCCGTCTGCATAACCAATGCGTACAAGTTCTGTACGGGTCTCTTTTTCGTTCCAGGTCAATACTGCGGAATAAATATTGTTTTCGCTCACGTAGAAGGTTTCTGCACCGCTGACAACTGCCATAATATCAGAAGCCTGATCCGGTGTCCCGACTGCAACTGCGCCGGAAACCAGATATGCCTTTCCATTGTAGGCAAAATCATCCGAACCCTCCTGCTCCGGCAGGTAGATATGATCGTATGCGATATATTCCTGTCCGCTTCTTGGGACATAATACTCAAGCTGATCTGCATTGTTTCCCGTATCCGGCATGTAGGAAGTAAAAAGATACAAATAACCGTTGCTTCGTCTGGATGAGAGATAGGAACCGTCCTGCTGATAAGTTCCTGTCAGTTTCGGAGCAGTTCTGTCCGATATATCGTATGTCAAAACAGAAACGGTCGTCACCGGCATGCTGTAGCTTGAGCGTACTGACTGCGTACTGTCGCTGTCGGAGTCCTCATCACTCGCTGACGGAAGATTCAGTTCTCCTTTGTAAGTGACGTATTCTATCTGCTGGCGGATTAACTGCAGGCAGTTTCCTTCCACATACATTTCTTTGTAATCAGCGCTGTTTTCGCCGTTAATCGTTCCAATCAGCTTCATGGACGCCGCGTCTACGATCCTGACTGTGCCCTTGCTGTCCATCGCATAAATACAGGTTCCGTCTGTCTTTACGATATCTGCTTCGTCGACTGTTTCTTCCTGCGTGTTGGTTGATGAATAATCACCCGCATCCGATTTTTCATCATAACTGAAAGCAGAATCAATTTCGCCCTCAGGATACGCAGCAATTACGCTGTCCGGGGAAGCTGCATCCGATGATGCCTCTGTATTTGCGCTTCCAGTATCGGCCGATTCTTCGATTGTCATTACACGGGCATAGTTACTGGTAGTCGGGTTTTCATTCCATTCTTTAAGCATGTTGTACAGGTCATCATAGCTGTCCATATGGGCAATGCCTGAGACCGGATCTGTCGCCTGCGCGACTTTGACAGGTTCAGTTGTTTCCAGTGCAGCTTTGTCGGATTCTTCGGCACTTTGAATATCTGCCTGCGCCAGTGCAGTTTCATTGGTAGTCTCTGAGGCGGTCTGTGCACCATCACGTGTCGTTTCTTCAGTGCTCTCCAGTGTCTGAGTATCATTACTTGCTGTGTATGTTGTGTCTCCTGGCTTTGCCTCGGTATGCATCTTGAGCAGCCCCGGAGTAATCCCAAGTGCCGCAATTACAACGACTGCCACTGCTGCAGCGCCGATATAGCGGGAAGTTCTGGCATTCCAGAATCTGTGTGTGGTGGTGTCTTTTGACTGATCGTCTTTCTCCGTCCGAGCTGCTTCATTTGGCTGCTGATTTTCGCTCTGCTCTTCGAGCATTTTCTGTATATTCTCCGGTTTCAGGGATTCCGGAACCGGGGTGTCTTCCATTGATTTCCTGATCTTATCCATCAATTCTCTGTCATCCATATTGCTGCCTCCTTTCTATGCAAGAAATTCTTTCATCTTATTCAGTCCGCGGCTGATCCGCGAACGGACCGTATTGTGGTTCATCTGCATCATTTCTCCGATTTCATGGCTCTTGAATCCGCCTACAACATTGAGGCAGATGATCTGACGTTCTGTTTCCTCCAGACGATCCAGTGCCTCTCGCACCTGCAGGCTCTCTTCCGTAGTATCACCTGCTGGCAGGTCATCCGGCAGTTCGACCGTCTTCTGCGTATATTCTTTTAGTTTGCGCCTGCATTTATTGGACAGTATCTGAAAAATCCATGCCCGGAATTTCTCATTATCACGCAGCTTCTCCACCGCTGCAAACGCATCCGTCACCGTCTCGCTCACGGCGTCCTCTGCATCCTGTGGATTCTTCAGGGTGTGAAGAGCAAAATAATACAACTCCCGGTACACCTTTTCATAATATGCGGCAAATACTTCAGGCTTTTTTAAATCGTCCATGTTTCACCTCTGTTTCTGTCCGGCCCCCGCCGGTTCTGTGTTCTGTTTGATGCATCTGTATATTAGTGTCATTTTAGCATGGTTTTGTTGCATGGCTGTAAAATTTTTTCTGAATATATACAAATAGAACCCGAAATTTCTTTCGGGTTCCACTTTCTGATGCTTTTACACTATGTAATTATAATGTCTCGATGAATCTCATAAATGCTTCTCTGCCTTCTGGTGTGCATTTGTATACACCGGCATCTTCGAGTACGTGTACAAACACAATGCCGACCTCTTTCCGGAGGATCTCATGGATGTTGTCTTTATTGATGTCCTTGTATTTCGGGAGCATTTCTGCTGCCCATGCCGCATGTTTCTCGATCTTTTCGTTGGAAGCGATGTCTTTGCCTTCCAGAATGTATTCTTCAAGAAGTTCCAGTTCTTCTTTCAGTCGTGCCGGAAGTACCGCAAGTCCCATAACCTCAATGAGGCCGATATTTTCTTTCTTGATGTGATGATACTGTGCATGCGGATGATACACACCGAGCGGATTTTCCTCGGTCGTGATGTTGTTTCGAAGCGTCAGATCCAGTTCATATATATCACCGACTTTACGCGCAATCGGAGTAATCGTGTTGTGCGGTTCGCCGTCTGTCTCTGCAAAAATAAATGCTGCTTCATCTGTATAGCCTCTCCACACTTCCAGTACATGTGTCGCAAGATCGACCAGACGATCAGAGTCTTTATGGCGGATACGAAGCACAGACAGCGGCCACTTAACGATGCCAGCCTCTACATCCTCATAACCCGGGATTGTCACATGTTTCTCGATCGGAGCTTTTGCCATTGCAAATGTATAATGACCACCCTGAAAATGATCATGGCTCAGAATGGAGCCGCCAACAATCGGAAGATCCGCATTGGAACCAAGGAAATAATGCGGGAACAGTTTGACAAAATCAAACAGTTTGATAAATGCATTTCTCTCGATCTTCATCGGGGTATGCTTGCTGTTAAACACAATACAGTGTTCATTGTAATATACATATGGAGAATACTGGAATCCCCATGGTGTATCATTGATCGTGATCGGAATGATTCTGTGGTTCTGTCTCGCCGGATGATTAACACGGCCTGCGTATCCCTCGTTTTCCGGGCAGAGCAGACATTTCGGATAACTGCTTGCTTTGACATTCTTTGCTGCTGCGATCGCTTTCGGATCTTTTTCCGGTTTGGAAAGATTAATCGTGATATCGATTTCTCCATACGGGCTGTCCACTTTCCATTTCTGATCTTTCTTTACACGATAACGGCGGATATAATTGCTGTCCTGGCTCAGTTTGTAAAAATAATCTGTTGCTTTCTGCGGATCATCCTGATATCTGTCCCAGAACTCTTTCTGAACCTGTGCCGGACGGGGCATCAGGCAATTCATCAGTCTGGTGTCAAAGAGATCACGGTAAACCACACTGTCTTCGATCAGTCCTCTCTTTACTGCTTCATCCAGAAGTTCATTCAGAGTTTCTTCCAGATCCACACCGGAAAATTTTTCTTCCGGTTCGGTGTATTCATCTTCGTGAAATACATCCAGAAGAAGGTTTGTTGTGTAATTTTTTTCACACTCCGGAACCAGTCCTGACTCAACTCCATACTGTACAAGTTTTGCGATGCCTTTACTTAACATAAGCCTGTCCCCCTGTAAAATTATTTTTGATTATCAAGATAAGAAATAAACACATTACCCGCCTGCTGGAAAAGAGCGGTACTGTCGTTCATTCCATACGGGCTGACTTCGCCTGTCGCAGGATCCAGAAGCCATGTATTGTATGCGTCATATCCGACGATCACGACACTGGTATCTGCACCGGTTTTTGCTATAACTGCACGCTGTGCACTGATCTCATAAAGGACATTTTCCAGACTGCATCCGGTAAGGTCGATCACGGTTCCGGAATCTCCCAGACCTTCCTGCAGCTTGCCTTTATCCCATGAACCACTTCGGATGACCTCAGGAACATCCTCCGTATTAAGCGTAAGCTGTGTTTTTATATTTCCACGTTCCCAGACATATTGCTGCGCCCGGTTCAAAACCACGCCGGTCCGGCTGTCTGCCTGCAGTACTGCCTGTGCCGGATCAGTCCACACACTGTCCAGTCCACCGCGGGCATATACATAATAAACGTTTCCGAGCTGGCTCTTGTCCACTTCGACCTGAACAATGTTCTCGTTGCCGTTTTTTATTTTGGCAGTAAGAATCAGCGGTTCATCTGCCTCCGGTTTGTCAGTGAATACCAGCTTGACGATAACACCCTGACGTGTCGTGCTTGTCTGCTCCACAGAAACCAGATCTGCCGAAGTTTCTTTGTTGTTCATGATGTTGTCTTTACTCTTGACGACGTACGCATTTCCGTTCTTTTCTGACAGGTTAAATTCCATCATAGAACTTCCGACCGTCACGTCTGTAATATAATATCCATCCTGATGATACTCTTTTTTGATATTTCCGTCAAAGTCCTCAATCTTTATAGATGTGATTCCGTCGACCGTATGCCCGTTTTCATCAGTAAGACTGTCCCCGTCAAGTACATTTCCGTAAATCAGATCTTCATTCATAAAGCCAAGCACACGGAGCTGCTGCGAGGCATCCGGTGTATCATTTCTCGTCTTCAGTGAATCAAAATCAATGTATTCGATCTGTCCTGTCTGCTCACCATCCACAATGCGCCATGCCGCGTGCGCATTTGTCTCAGACACGGCGAACTGATTACTGTCGATATTTTCCGCCAGAACTTTATAATCACTGTCATCGATATTGATCTGGTAAAGACTTCCGGAAAGAAGCAGGAACAGCTGGTTTTTCTTGTTTACATAACTCAATGTACCGAGATCGGATTTCAAAAACTCAAACGACTCTGTCGTCGGAATAAATACTTTCTCCTCAACTACATTCTGATCATGATTGTAATGATAGATTCCGGCTCCGCAGTAACCTTCATGGCTTCCGCGGTTCATGTAACCATAGACCATAAAATTGACATCGCCGTCGTCTTCCACGCTCAGAAGCTTAATGTTATGTTCCGTGCGTGAATCGCGGAAATCTCCTTTTGCCGCCTTACGGAAATCAAACACCTGCGCAAACTTGCCGTTATTCTGCGTGTAAGTCCAGAGCGCCCCTTCCTGCACAAAAGCCGTCACACTTCCCTCTGTATTTGTAAGATATGTCACATTTTTGTTTCGGGCTCCGAGCAGCAGCCCGTCATCCGTGATCACCGACTGTTTCGGGTCAAATACCTGTCCTGCGGACCTCTCAAAATCGAGCAGACGGATACGGTCCTCCGAATAACGCAGACGGTAAAAATCTGTTACATTATAGTATTCCGCACCACCGTTTTCATTTGCGGCACAGATCTCATATTCCAGTGAAATACTTGCGGTCGTTTCATTGATTTCTTTGATGACCGGTATCCCTTTCTTTGTGATCTGTGGATTTAAATTACCCCAGCTTATCACAGAAAGTGGTGATTTAATGGAAACGGATGCAAAATTTGTTGTCGCTGAATCTGCGGATTCCAGATATGCGGCAAGATTATCTGCCGAAGTTTTGTCCATACACATCTGCGCAAAATCAGATGCAAATTTCACATACGCCTGCGTATTTGTAGAGGATCTGGATACAACTCGCGTATAATAATAGGCTTCCCCATCATTTGTATCGACCGTCAGCTGCATGGAATACTCCTGATTCATCAGAAGCCCGGAATTGATCTCGATCTGTGCACGGAGATAACCGTCCGATCCTGAAGAATCCAGATTTTTGATCTTGCGGTTTTCGACAATCTTGGTTCCATCAGAAGTACGTACCTCATAAGAAAGACTCTTTACCTTTTCGTCATAAGGATTAATCGCAATCGTCAGTTTCTTCGTCGTATCCAGTGGTGTCACACTGTCACGAACAAAATCTGCTTCCATCGGCTGCCGGTAACCATACATGCGGTTCGCCAGTGTTCCGTTAAAATCCACCAACACTTCCGGAAGTGTTGGATTATTCATATCCGAACGGTCATCGGTCGTTTCGTTGTTCATCAGAAACACCGTGCCGGCCACTCCCAGTATAAAAATCACCAGAAGAATCAAAAACCTTTTCAGTGCTTTTAACATGGTTTCAGACTCCCTTCTCAGAGTGCAGTCCGTCCGGATAAAGCAGTTTTTCCAGCGTCAGATGGCTGTTCAGCGCATCATTCATCGCAGGAAGTCCCTTCGGGAAATGAGCTTTTTCATTTTTGACCGCACGGATCAGAAGATTCTTCGGGGTATGTTCCATATCAATAAATTCAAGGATCTGTGTACTATATCCTTGCGATTCAAGCAATTCCGCACGGATACCATCTGTCAGAAGCGCCGAAATACGTTCTTTCAGGATACCATATTTCAGCACTGGCTCCAGAAGTTCATTGTGAATCTGACTGTTCAGCTCATGCTGGCAGCACGGCACAGACAGAATCACCTGCGCATCCCACTCGACAGCTTTTGCAAGCGCATAATCTGTCGCCTTGTCACAGGCATGGAGTGTCACAACCATATCGACCTTCTGTAGACCCTCATAATCTGCGATATCACCATGCAGGAAATGCAGCTTGTCATAGCCGTATTTTCCGGCAAGGCCGTTATATTTCTTAATAACGTCTTCTTTCAGATCAAGTCCGATGATATTGACATCGTATCCTTTGAGTTCTTTCAGATAGTAATACATGGCAAATGTCAGATAAGATTTGCCACATCCGAAATCCAGAATCGTGATCTCCCGTTCTCTGGACAGCGCCGGAAGAATATCCTCGATAAATTCCAGAAAACGGTTGATCTGCTTAAATTTGTCATAAGAAGTATTGTGGATTTTGCCCTCGCGGTTCATCACACCGAGATCCACAAGAAACGGAACCGCTGTCCCCTCTTTCAGAATGTATTGTTTTACCCGGTTGTGCGCCTGAATCCTGACCGGTTCCAGCGCCGGATGCTTTTTGACTTTGATTGTCTGCCTGCCTTTTTTGCTGACCAGAACCGTGCCATCCACGCATCTTCCCTGTGTCTGAAGCTGTGAGAAACAGCCTTCGCCAAGGTTTGCCGCCACATAGGAAATGATTTCTTCCTTTGTATAATTCGAGTGAAGTACCTTCGTTCCCACCGTCGAGGATGCCTGATAACAGACACTGCCTTTCAGTTCGATCGGGCGTATCCGCACACGGGACGGAGCATCTTTTTCCTTACTTCTCTGACCGCTTAAGACTGCAAGCATCAGCTCTTCATCAAATTGTTTTTCCAAAAATTCCTGTAATGTCATCATATAAAATAAGTCTTTCTTTCTGTCACACTGTACGTCTGTGATACAAAGCTTCCTGTCAGAATCCCCGGCATCTGCGCCGTCTGCAGCGTTTTCTGGAAATCTCCTGATACAGAAGCACTTCGATCAGATCATCTAAAAAGCGATCCGAAATCTCCTGCAGCTCAAGTTCCCCTGCAACCTGCTCGCGTATCTGTCTGCACAGGCTGCGCATCATCAGTCTGTCGGGATATTCGTCATAAAGCCTGCTTCCTTCATAATCCAGAAGCTCACATTCTTCTTCTACTTTTTCCTGCACTTTGAGTGCTGTATCCGGAAAATAAGATTTCATCAGGGCAAATTCTCTTTCCTGCATGCGTTCTCCGCTATAAAGCGCCGGACTGGCATAAGTCAGATAAAATGGTAAAAACTTGTCGTAATACATGGACAGGCTCCTGCTTTACCATCGTCCCTATCATTGTATGCAGGACTATGCGAAATGTGCCGCAATCAGCCCTGGATATCTTTCAGAATACGAAGTGTCAGTTTGAAGCTGTGCTCTGCTGCCATTGCCTCAAATGTCGGATAATCCATTTCTGCACTTCCGTCTGCTTTGTCGGAGATCGCACGGATCACAAGAAACGGAACATTGTTAAGGTATGCTGCCTGAGCGATTGCTGCGCCCTCCATTTCAACGGCATATGCACCGAATTCTTTTACGACGAAATCTTTTACACCCTGGTCTGCAACAAACTGATCGCCGGATGCGATACGTCCCTCAAATACTTCGATGTCCGGATTGACTTCTTTACATGCCTGCACTGCCAGCTTGCGGAGTGCATCATCACTGTGGAAAGAAAATGCATCCATCTGCGGAATCTGACCTACCGGATAACCAAATGCTACTGCATTCATATCATGATGGATAAGATCTGTGGAAACTACGATATCGCCGATGTTGATATCTGCATTCAGACTTCCTGCGATACCTGTATTGATCACGACTTCTGCATGGAAATCGTCAATCAGGATCTGTGTACAAATTGCTGCATTTACTTTACCGATTCCAGAGCGGACAACAACTACTTTTTTGCCTTCTAAAACACCGGCATAAAATTCCATGGAAGCTTTGCGTGTGATCTCCACATCCTGCATGCGCTCTTTGAGGCTTGCAACCTCTACTTCCATTGCTCCTATGATACCAATACATCTCATAATAAAATTCTCCCGTCTTTTTTCTGTATTTTAAATTGTTATTTCATAATTTCTACATTCTTTTTTATTATACCAAATGTTGCGTTTATATGGAAACTTTTTTTACCTCGAAGAAGCCCGGATATCTGAATCAGACTTGTAGCCTTTCTTCTTTTCTGCTATACTGTCTCAAGGAGGTTGATATTATGGTATATAAAACATCCGGCGTCTGTTCAAGCGCCATCTCATTTGAAATTGACGAACAGGGAAAAGTTCATGATGTAAAATTTCAGGGCGGATGCTCCGGCAACACACAGGGCGTAGCCAAACTGATCGAAGGTATGGATGCCAAAGAAGCTATCAGCAGACTCGAAGGAATCCGCTGCGGATTCAGACCAACATCCTGTCCGGATCAGCTTTCCAAAGCTCTGAAAGAAGCTTTAAACTAAATTCAACTGCAAAACCGGAGAACCACATCGGCTCTCCGGTTTTTTGCATCTTTTTATATTGATTTTTATTTACAATTCTTTATGACAGATCATCTCGGTCCCATTTATCACACAATGACTGCACTTCTCTTGTAAAGCGGTCGAGATCTTTGTTCGGAATGCCTTCGCTCTTACGGATAACAGACATAAGACGCTGTCCCATAGCAACCAGTTTCTGGAATGCACGTGCAGCTTTCGAAGTCTTCGGTGAAACGGCAGCCTTCGTGATCTTGATGCCCTGTGCTTCATAGATGCAGACATTTTCTGCGAGGTCAAAAACGGTGCCGCTGAACGGTGCCATTGCATCCAGTCCAAGTTCTTCTTCAAGACGTCTTGCAAAAATTTCCGTCACTTCATCATCACCATGTGTAACAAAAACTTTTGTCGGTTTCTGACTGAAAGATTTGATCCAGGTCATCAGTCCGTTTACATCCGCATGACCACTGATGCCCGGCATCTGGCAAATTTCTGCACCAACATAAACAGTCTCACCGAAAAGTTTTACCTCTGTAGCACCTTCGAGAAGTGATCTTCCGAGGGTACCGATTGCCTGATAACCGACAAACAGAATCGTGTTGTTCGGATTCCACAGATTGTGTTTCAGGTGATGTTTGATTCGTCCGGCATCGCACATACCACTCGCGGAAATGATTACTTTGCAGTCCTCGTCAAAGTTGATGGCTTTGGAATCGTCACTTGTGATCGAGGTTTTCAGTCCCGGGAACATTAACGGGTTGATGCCCTTATTTACAAGTGCCATGGCTTCTTCATCAAAACAGTCATAAATATGTTCGTTAAAAATGGTTGTCGCTTCATTTGCCAGCGGACTGTCCACATAAACTTTGAAATTATCATGTCCGTGAACGCGTCCTTCTTCTTTGATCTGACGGATGAAATAAAGCATCTCCTGCGTACGTCCTACCGCAAATGACGGAATAATGACGCTTCCTCCGCGGTCGAAGGTTCTCTGGATCACTTCACTCAGAAGTCCCACATAATCCGGACGGTCGCCATGGCTTCTGTCACCGTAGGTCGATTCCATCACAACATAATCAGCATCGTGAAGGTATACTGGGTCTTTGATCAGTGGCTGATTGAGATTTCCGATGTCACCGGAGAAAACAATTTTTTTCTCTTTGCCGTCTTCGTTGATGATCACTTCAATGCTTGCAGATCCAAGCAGGTGTCCGGCATCGACAAAACGTACACGGATACCTTCCGCCGGTGTGATCGTCTTTTCATATGGACACGGGACAAAATTCTGGAGGACACCCAACGCATCTTCCATTGTATATGCCGGTATAAACTCCGGCTTGCCCTGACGACGTCCCTTACGGTTTCGCCATTCTGCCTCGAACATCTGAATGTGAGCACTGTCACGAAGCATAATGTCACAGAGATGGCAGGTCGCCTGTGTCGCATAAACCGGTCCCTGAAAACCTTTTGCATAGATTGCCGGCAGATTTCCGGAATGATCCATATGTGCATGGGTCAAAAGCACAAAATCAAGGTCACTTCCCTTAACCGGTATTTCCTGATTTTCATAATAATCGGGTCCCTGTTCCATACCACAGTCTACAAGAAACTTCTTACCGGCAGCTTCCAGATAATAACAGCTTCCGGTTACTTCGTGTGTCGCCCCAATAAAGGTTATCTTCATGTGCGAGCCCCCTTTGTCTGAAAAATCGTGCAAATATATATTGTTGTAATCATTATACACGATTTACTTGTTTTTTAACAGTATTTTTGTGTAAAATCACAGGAGAAATACAAAAAAAGAACAGGGCGGGATCTGAAATCCCGCCCTGCCTTACATGGTTTTGGTTTGGTTTTTAAAAGCCTGCAGGCACCTCGTCCCTTCGAAAGGTAACGGATGTTTACACGGTTTATTAGTTGCATTCTCCGGTGTACGTGATGCCCGCAGTAGTTTGGTTTAAAGATTTTGTCTTAGGTTTTTAAAGTTTTAATTTGTTAATTGGTTTTACATGGTTTAAAAAAGTTTGGTTTTTGGTTGATTTTTGGTTTTCTCTTTAATGTTGTTTTTGGTTAATAGTTACATTGAGTGATTAATTACTTAATCATGATACCCTGTGTAATAGTGGATGCCGATTCCTTCAGACCATCATTACTTGCTGCATGGTATCCGCGCACACGGTAGTAGGTGCCACTTGGAACGATAACATCAATCGTTCTGCTTAAACTGGTCACATTCTTTCCTGTAAATTCCCATACCTTATAGGTACTGTAACTACCATTCACTTTGCGTTCCAGGAAAAGTGACAGATACACCTTACTGCATTTCTTATGACACTGTGTCAGACCATAGATTGCAAGCTCTCCACTGTTTACCTTCTGGATTTTTACAGTTCCAAAATTTAGATTTGTGCTTCTTGCTGGATAATATTCCGTATCCTCAGAAAAATCTTCTGTAGTTTCCTCATCAGTAATCTCATCCAGAATACTGGTAGTTTCTGCCAGTACAGGTGTCACACTCATTCCCACTGACAGACCAATCGCCATAAGAAGACCAAGTAATTTCTTTCCTCTGCTCATTTCTCACTCCTTTCATCATGCAAACATACCCTTACATAATATATACGTAAGAAATCGCAGAAAATCACTCTAAAATTTCATATATTCTACAATTTTTTTCAAATCCTCTAATTCCATCTTTCCGGCCAAACTGTACGATACCTCATCTTTTGTCCAAACTGCCATATACGTCGATACTTCTTCCACATCCCGTATCTCTTTGATTGTTATTTCAGTCCCATTTTCTTTGATTGTATCTAGCGTGTATTCTTCTCCCTTAACAAAGTTCATATTGCTTGCTGTATCGTCGTTTTGTTT
>ENA-UOJO01004226-UOJO01004226.1-human-gut-metagenome-genome-assembly--contig:-P57-NODE-4226-length-12590-cov-16.494376_pt1 | contig 12590 bp, 9 predicted proteins | sample MGYA00242351_ERZ723898 | MGnify/ENA metagenome assembly ERZ723898 | reverse complement strand
CGAACCTTGAAAACATTTCTGTTTCCGAAAACGGCGACTTGCAGGTACTGCTCAGTACGCAGAACGAAGGCGTCGACAGGACCTACGGTCTTTACACACTCCACCCCGTGGATGCAGCCATGCTGCCGGAGAAGACCGTTCTGACACTGGCGACGTTGGACCTCAGCCAGTCTCTTCGCCAGCAGATTGCGAAATTCAACCGCGAAAACGACACGTACCGCATCGAGGTTCTCGACTACTCGCAGTACAGTGAGGTCATTGCAAGCCCAGGCTCTTACACCAAAGACTCCTCCCCCGCGATCACGAAGCTCAACACGGAGCTTCTGTCCGGCAATCTGCCCGATCTGATTGATTTCACTGCCACAGAGCTTCCCGTCGCGCAGTACGCCGCGAAGGGCTTCCTGGAGGACCTGCTGCCCTTCCTGCGCGCCGACAGCGCAGTATCGGAAGAAAAGCTTAACCAGAATGTGCTGGACGCCATCAAGACGGACGGAAAGCTCTATCAGATGCCTACCGCCTTCTCCGTCATCGGCGCAGCCGGAAAGCACGAGATCGTCGGCGGATACGATGCGTGGACGCTGGACGCGATGCACGACGCGATGAAAAAGCTTCCCGCCGACGCAACGGTTTTCAATGTCGACTACACGAAAGACACCGTCGTCTTTGCCTGCCTTGCAAGCTCTCTATCGCAATTTGTCGACTGGGAATCCGGCACGTGCAGCTTTGAAACGGACGCATTCAAGTCCTTCCTTTCGTTTGCAGACTCCTTCCCGGCGGAATTTGACACGACGAACTTTGACTTCGACAATTATGACAGCGATTACCGCCGCGTCGGGCAGAAGCAGCAGCTGTTGGCAAACATCGCCTTTTCCGGTTTTGACGATATTTACTATCAGTTGGAGGCTATGGAAAACGATGCTGATTTTGTCGGCTACCCCGGCGTTACCGGCGGCTACGGCTGCGGCTTTCTGCCGCTCGGCTCGATTGCGATGACGACCGCCTGCAAGGATAAAGACGCTGCGTGGGGCTTCATCCGTTCGCTTCTGTCCGAAGACGTGCATCTGCAGCAGACCGGCTTCCCGATGCTCAATTCCGCCTTCGACAAAAAGGCTGCGGATGCTATGAAGCAGGAATACGTCACGGATGAAAACGGCAATACGGTTTTAGATGCCAACGGCGAACCAATCCGCGTGATTCTTTACACAATCGGCTTTTTCAACGAGACCGTCGACGTGTACGCCGTCACGCCGGAGCAGTATCAGATCGTCAGGGACCTGATCGACTCGACGCACAGCGTGTACTCGTTCGACGAGAACATTTTGTCCATCGTCTCGGAAGAGTGCGCCGCCTACTTTTCCGGCGCAAAAACCATCGACGAGACGGCAGCTTTGATTCAGAACCGCGTATCTCTTTACATGGCAGAGCAGAAATAAAGCTTGGGAGCCCGGAATCCTTCCGAGCTCCCCTTTTTGCGTTCAAGACAGCAGCGCAGGGTTCATATAGTAGACATTCTTTTCGTCCAGCTTCTCGCGCAGCAGCTGCACCGCCTCGCCGAAGCGCTGGAAGTGGACAATCTCGCGTTCGCGCAGGAACCGGATGACGTCGTTGACATCCGGGTCGTCGCTGAGCCGGAGAATGTTGTCATACGTCACGCGCGCCTTCTGCTCTGCTGCAACTGTGAAAACACAACATTTTGTATCTATATTTGCGGAAAATGTCAGAAATTCCAGTGAATTTCGACAGGAACTTGACGTGTTTCTTTGTTTCTGCGTCCAACCGTAATATAGTCGATCAGGACATCCACCATCTCACGGTTCAAATGCTCCAGATTCATGTACTGTGCGACCAGATCCTTGCGATGGTCTTCTGATTGCATCTGTTCTTCCAGCCGTTCAATTCTGCCTTCGCCTTCCGCAATCAGACGTTTCATTCGTTCCCGTTCTTCAGTGAACTCTTTTGACAGCTCAACAAAAACTTCTGCCGATATGAGTCCTTTGACCTTATCTACATAAAGCTGCCGGATACCCTCGGAATCTTCTTCGATTTTTTTCCTGTATGCTGCCAGCTCTGCAAGAAGCCGTTCTTTCCTGCCGTGCAGATTATCTTCCAACTCAAGGTTCTGTTCCAGTGCATCCTGATCCAGATATTCAGCCGACAAACGTTTCAATTCATTCAATACGATTTGTTCCAGCTCCGCAACAGGTACAAACGCACCCTCGCAGGAATCTGCGGAAACATGGCGGTTTGCACATTGCAAATAGTGTTTGCCGCGATTCTTAGAAGAACGCATGATATAACCGCAGCTTGCACAGCGTACTTTCCGCGCAAAAATACCAACATTCCCCGTATCAAAAGGTTTTACTCTCTCAGCAACCAAATTCTGTACCCTGTTCCAGAGTTCTCGGTCAATGATCGCTTCGTGCGTTCCCTCAACGCGATACCATGTGTCCTTGGGTCTTGGCTTATTTTGTTTGGTCTTATAAGAGATACTGCCGTATTTCCCTTGCACCATGTTTCCGATATAGATTTCATTGACGAGCATATCGGAGATCGCAAAATAGCGCCATAGTGTGCTGTTCTTTGTTTTTGGCTGCTTATAACGAAGTCCATGCTGGCGCTTGTACTCGGTCGGATTTGGGACTCCCCTATCGTTCAGTATTCGGGCAATCGCGGTCTTGCCGTATCCTTGCGCGAATAATGTGAAAACCTCTCTGACAACCGCTGCGGCCTCCTCGTCGATAATCAGATGCCCCTTTTGTTCCGGGTCTTTTTTGTATCCGTAAAGGGCAAATGCGCCGATGTGAAACCCGTTTACGCGCCGGTTGGTCAGGACGCTTCGGATGTTATCCGACATATCCTCAAGATACCATTCGTTGACAAGCCCGTTGATCTGCCGGGATTTTTTGTTGCCCTTATTCGCGGTGTCGGCATTGTCAACAACACCGATAAAACGGATGCCCCAAATCGGGAACAGGCCGTGAATGTACTTCTCTACCAGCTCCAATTCGCGTGTAAAACGTGACTGTGTTTTGCAAAGAACAATGTCAAACTTTCGCTTTTCTGCGTCGGCAAGCAGCCGGTTAAACTCCGGCCGTCTGCGATCAGAGCCCGTGTAATCATCATCGCTGTAAATGTCGTATAGCTCCCACCCCTGTTCTACTGCATACTGAACCAGCATTGTTTTCTGGTTCTGAATACTGTTGCTGTCATCTGTTTCAAATTGCTTGTTCCGATCTTCTTCGGATAAGCGGCAATAAATCGCTGCTTTCATGTCCATATCTCCTTTAAGATAGGAACAAGCTGCTCCAGTAATAGTATATCACATGACAAGGTTTTTGTCATTTTTTGCACCAAAATCGCTGTTTTTATTTCTTTCTGTTTGATTGATAAGCGTGATCCACGCCCGTGTGTAGCTTTCCGTGTTTGTCACGAACTGTCCATCTTTGAAGATACTCTGGCAAGCAGGATGCTGCCCCGGATTCTGTTCCATTTTAGAATCTCCTTTTATACAGATTCAGCTTATTCTTTGCAGAGCGCGCACCCTATTTTATGCAGCAGGAATCAGCTTTTGCTTGTACTGTGTCAAGAGTGTTTCTGCTTTTGCTCTAGGTATTCACTGAACGCTGAAGAAATCAAGCCCGCACGTTGTTCACGAATACTGTGCAGTACCACACCATGCGTTTTCATCTCCAGCAATATACCGCATTGATTTTCGTAGTCACGATTCAGCCGTGAGAGATCATAGACAATTACATCACCGACTTGATCTGTACGGATAGCTTCAAGCAGCTTCTGATATGCGGGTCGGTCTGTTTTCAAGCCGGTGTAGCCACAGTCACTAAATACTTGTAAATTCGTAAGTCCACATTCTTTAGCATAATAAACAAGCCGTTTTTTCTGGTTTTGCGCGTAGAACGCGGACATAGCACTATGTTGTCCACTGTCCACTCGGCAATAAAGCGCCGTTATTTTACGAGGATGCCAATTCATAACTTTCTCTTTCTCCCTTTTGAAAATGCTATAAAATGCGTCTCACGGTGGGACGCATTTCGTCAAAACTCGCACGGAACATTCTGCGTAAATCTGTAAGAACTTTTATCATTTTTTCAAAGGCTTCGCAGACGGCAGCTGGCAAAGCTGCTCCATAGGCTCTTACCTCCCTCCATGCTTATGGCGGGGCGTTCTACGCTGTGACGCATAGCCAACGCAAGTATCATTATCCTTTGTATGTGGTCGTCGCCTATAAGCCTGCCACGGCTTGTCCGCAATGTTGGCGTTTGTCGCTCCGCTCCGGAATCGGTTCACCCCCTGTTCCGTCGCATCCCCGCGCGCCCATTACCGGCTCGCACACACAAAACGTATCTGTTGACCCTATTCAGTTGTAAATCAGACTTTTACCTGCGGTTGATTGTCAACCGGGGAAAACGCAGTATCTTTCGATGCTGTGTTTTCACAGACCGGCAATCTGGCGCCTTTGTCTGCTCTGTAGCTGTCCGTTCGCAGCACGGACACACCATGCGCCCCTCCGGGACGATCTCGCCGCACATCACGCAGCGTTCTTCCTGAAAATATGTCATGCTTGCCTTACTCCTTTCCTGCGGCGAAATACGTCTCACGGTGAGACGTATTTCGCCGCTTTTCGCGTCTGCGTCAAATGACAAAATCGGGCGGCGGCTCTTTACATTTGAACCCGAAAATGGCGGCGTAAAGCGCAGCTTCTGCCAGATAGCGCAGCTCATCGTCCGGGAACGTACAGCTGTGCCCGTCTCCATCGTCGTAGGTCACAAGGCACTTGCTGGCGATGTAACCCTCAAAGTGGCGGCGAATCAAAGCAATCGCGTCGGTGTCGCCGCGCTGCGCGGCGCAGATCACAGAATAAGGGATTTCTTTCATGGAACCTCCATCAAAAAATCTCGCAGCCAGCACACCGCGCGGTTGCGCTGCCGCTGGACGGCGCTAACGCTCATATCGAGCTTTGCTGCAATTTCGGCGTCTGTCAAATCCTCAAAAAAGTACAGCAGCGTAATTTCCCGTTTGCGGCGCGGGAGGTATGTAAGCGCCTGCCCCAGCGCCGCGTTGTGAACCGTGATATGCTGGTCGCAAACTTCAAAGGTTATGGCTTCTTCCAGCACCGCTTCTTGCGGCGCGTCGGTCGGGTCAAGGCGAAAAAGAACTGCGTCGTTCAGCTCTGTCAAGGGCGTTTCCAGTTCCGCGCGGCGCTCTTTTTTGCGGACGCCGCGATGGATGGCGTTGTCGATTGCTGCTTTGCAGTAGGCTTCAAATGTGATTTCGTTGTAGCGTTCAAATCGCTCGTTCATGTGCTGCTCCTTTTATGTCCCTCTACTCCCTAACAGTCTGCAAAAAGATAAAAAACCCACTTTTCGCGCAAAGCGCAAAAACTTCTTATAAAAAAATTTTTCTTTACATGGTTCGACATGGGAAAATGAAAAAAGAAAAGCACAAAGCCCTCCTCCTGAGATCAGGAGAAGGACTCTGTGCTTACTCCGCTAAGCCATATTTCGTCTTAACTCTGTCGAGCTTTTCAAGCATCGGCTCTGCACCCAACCACAGGAAAACGAATGTGCCGATGGCGCGAACGAGGTCGATGGGAACGCCGGTGAGGTAGTAGCTCTTGATGATATTCCAGTTGATCGTGTGCGCCCACATGAGCGCCGACGCAGGATTCATTATGCCGCCGTAGACGACGGTGGACGCAATCACGCCGAAGATGCAGAGGCTGATACGGGAGCGTCGGAGGACGCCCTTGCGGTACAGCACCCCGGCAAGCCAGCCGATAATGCCCATCGCAAACATCTGCCAAGGCGTCCATGCTCCTTGACCAAAGAACATATTGGACACCAGCATCGTCATGGCTCCGACCAGAAATCCGGTTTCGCCGCCGAACGCAACGCCTGCTAAAATTGTCATGGCGACAACCGGCTTGAACTCCGGCAGCATGAAAAACACAGCGCGACCCGCAACGTTCAAGGCAACCAGAACCGCAATCAGAACAAGTTCACGCGCCTGCGGCTTTCTGCCCTCGAAAATGAGGAGGAACGGCAGCATACATTCCAGCAGGATGAGCAGCGAAATGAAGTAATACTTTCTGCCGCCGAAATAGTACGCGCCGATGAACAGCGTCAGCGGAATCAAAAGCAGGATGAGCAGCGTTGCAGCAACTGTGCGCTTCTGGAGCTTGCGCTTTTCGACCGGCGTCTGAATTAGATAGTCCAGACGTTTGGCTTTGTGACTTACGGACAGCGCGAAGATAAGCATGGAGACAAGCATCACACCGTAGAGCTTCAGCTGGTCGCCTGCGAGGGCGGTCAACCCCTCGGCGTTTACGAGCTTCGTAAGGTCGGTGACATTGAGCGTCTGAATGATTAAGACCAACGATACAATTCCCGACACAGCGGCAAGAATCTTGCGCCAGACAGGCAGTTTCTTCGCGGCTGCTTTTTCTGTTTTCGGTTCGGGCAGCACACGCGCATACTGCGGCAATTCCGGTTCCGGTTCGACCGCAGCGCCGCAAGCGGAAATGACATCTTCGGGCGTGACGGCTTCGGGCAAAACATCGCGGGCGATACGGTTCGCAGCGGTCGTATAGAAATTGTTGCCCGAGAAAAATGTCCTCGGTTCGGCTTCTGTAACGATACTGCCGTCGAAGAACAGCGCACACCGATCTGCATACTTCGCGCAGAACTCGATGTCATGGCTCACCATTAAAATCGACACACCGGATGCTTGCAGCGTCCGCAAAATCTGCCCGAAGACTTGCTTGAACTCTGCATCCAAGCCTTTCGTCGGCTCGTCGAGGAGCAAAATATCGGGGTTCAGAAGCAGGATCTTTGCCAGTGCCGCGCGCTGCTGTTCGCCGCCAGATAAGTCGTAGGGATGGCGGTCAAGCAGGTCGGTCAATTTGCAGAGGGAAACGACTTGCGCAAGGCGTTCGGATTTTCGCTCCGCTTTCGGAAGTATCTCCAAAAGGTCTTCCCGCACAGTATTTTTCACGAGCAGCGCCTGCGGATTCTGCGGCAGCATACCGACGCTGCCGGTGATGGTCAGCTCCCCGCGATAGGCTTTCCGCAGACCGGCAAGCAGCCGCATGGAGGTTGTTTTACCCGTGCCGTTGCCGCCGAGCAGCGCAAGAAATTCGCCCTTGTGCAGCTCCAGCGACAAACCTTTCACGACATCCGGAGCGTCTTTGTCGTACTTGAACCATAATTCCTGCGCCGACACGACGGTTTCGCCATTTGGCGCGGGTTTTTGCGTTTCGGGGACAGCTTTCAAATCATGTGTTTTCGCGTAATCCAGCAGCCAGTTCCGTCCGTTGCAGATGGAGATGGGACAGGCGGTTTTGGAATCCGTCGCGCTCCAGATGCGCATGGCGGTGGGCATGGCAAGGAACATGGCGCTGCCGCGGTCTTTTAATTCCGCGCCCACCTCGGCGGGCGTGCCGGTGCAAAGGAGCTTGCCGCCGTCCATGACCGCGACGCGAGATGCAAAGCCGAACGCTTCTTCCAAGCGATGCTCCGTCAAAATGATCGTCGTGCCAAGCTCCCGGTTGATCTTGCCGAGAGTCGCCAAAAAATCCGACGCGGCAATGGGGTCAAGCTGGCTCGTCGGCTCGTCGAGAATCAGCACTTTTGGCTGCAAGACCATAACGGAAGCGAGATTCAAGAGCTGCTTTTGCCCACCGGACAGCTCTGTGACCGGCTTATAAAACCATTCCTGAATCCCGAAAAACGACGCCATTTCCGCAACGCGGCGGCGAATCGTCGGCGTATTGTAGCCAAGGGATTCCAGCCCGAATGCCAGCTCATGCCAGACCTTGTCTGTAACGATCTGATTTTCCGTGCTTTGCCGAACAACGCCTATTTTTTCTGCCTGTTCGCGCTGGTCAAGGGAATCAAGATTTCTGCCCTCAAACAGAATTTCTCCGGAACGTCTGCCGTGTGGCGCGAGAACGGTTTTGAGCTGCCGCAGCAGCGTACTTTTACCGCACCCGGAGGGGCCGCAGAGCACCAGAAACTCGCCTGGCTGGACGGACAGCGACAGGTCGGCGATTGCGTTCTTTTCCTGTTCCGGATATGCAAAATTCAGGTTTCGGATTGTAAAGATTTCCACTGTCTGTCCTCCTTTCGGTCGAGAATTACCGGTGTCAGCACCAGCGCGAGATAGATGCACATGAAGCTCACGGTCATAGGCGTCCATGCGGCGGTTTTAACAGTAGGGTAATACCTAAAATACATTCCGCCTGCCAACCAGCCCGAAAGAATGTACGCGCCGCAGAAGATCAGCCACGCGAGAACGTTTTTGTCTCTATCATCAAAACGATAGATGGAAAACGCCGTGCGCCCCGGCAGGCCGTAGCCGCGCGACCGCATGGAATCCGCCGTTTCAATCGCGTTCTCAAGTGACCACGTTACCATGATGGAGAAAATCTTGATTGCGTTAGAAACCCTACGAATCACGCTGCCGGTTTTTGTGTCGCGCCCGATGCAGCTCTGTGCTTCGGCAACAACGTCCATCTGCGATTTGAATTTTGGGATGAAGCGCAAGGCCATAGACAGCACCAATGACAGTGCGGGGATCATGCGTCCAAAGAGATAGACAAACTTGTCCGAAGACATGATTTCGTTGTAGCTGGAAAACCAGAGTACGACGCTTGCCAGCATGACGGCCGCAGCCACGCCGTAAAACATGGATTCCATTGTCAGCGGGTTACCGGAGGGCAGATAGGTCAAAATCGTCGCGCCCTCGTGGTTAAAGGCCGGATTGACAAGCGCGGCAAGCGCCGCCATGGGCAGAAGTCCCATGACGGCAAACCGCACCGCTTTCCGGCCTTTCAGGTAAATATCGTAGGTCAGCGCGCCGATCAGCGAAATCAGCAGATAGACCGGGTGCATTAAGCACATGGATAGCAAGAGAACCAGCGCGTAGTATAAAAAATTGATGATCGGATGATAACCCGAAAAAGCGTCTTTGTTCTTCATCAGCCGCCCACCGCAGAGCCGCCGCCCACGTCGCTGCCGAGGTCACAGGTGTATTTCCATTCCACAACATCGCCGTCCTGAAGCCGATAGCGGCTGCATCCGTAGTTCGGGAACCAGCCGTTGACGGAATACATCCAACCGGAGTGTTCGCCTACATCAAACTCATACAGATTGTTGATACCCTCAACGTAGGCACTGTGATAGGCAGGGGTATAAGAATGCTCCATATGAATCCCTTGTTCTTTCAACGTCCGCTGCAAAACATTGAATACGCTTTCACCCGCATAGAATGTGACGGTCATAGGCTCCAGAATCCAGCCATCTTCCGGAACCAGTTCCCGTTTTTCTGGGTCGCACAGCGCCATGTTATCCAGAATTGTGGCGCAGGAGACAGAGAGCGTACAGGTCCACTCTTCATCGCCAATTTCTACGTCCTCCGGCTCTACGGGCGCGGGCTTTCCTTCCGGGACGGGGTCGGTGAGATACTCGTCCTTACCCGTGCCGGTATCGATCATCATGCCGTTGACCTCTTCATACACGCCGGTCGCGCCAGCGCCCATTTCCTCCGGGGTCATAAACTCCGAGCGGTCAATGTCCACTTTTTCAGCTTCGTCCGCTGTTTGCTCGTTGGAGGGCGCAGGCACGTCCTCTGTGGCGGTTTCTGTATCCTCCGGAGTTGCCGTATCATCTGGTTCTTCGGGCATCTCATCGTCCTGAGTGGGCTGTGCCGGGGCAGAAACGGTTGCTTGTTCGGTCGGGTCCTTCTGTTCCGGGATATTCCGGTCGCCAAAGACGAACGCTGCGGCAAGCACCAGCACAATTAGAACCGGCGCAATGATTTTCCATTTGTTTTTTTGCCAAAATGTCATATCAGATCAACTCCGCAGCTGTCAGCATATTGCAAAGCATCTGCGCGATCTCGCAGCGCAGGATGGCTTTCGTCGGCTCAATTTTTAATGCACTCTGGTCAAGAATGTTCGTGTAATAGCAGAACGCGAGGGATTCCTTTGCCCAGCTTGCTACGCTTCTGTAATCGCCAAACTGCGCAAGCACATCCTTCGTCGCGCCTGCATCCATCTCGGTATCCAGACCGCAGCGCTTTGCCGCGCGTGCGACCATTGCCGCAGCTTCTTGCCGGGTGATGGTGCCTTCGGGGTTAAACTTGCCGTTTCCAACGCCGTTGACGATGCCGCTGCTGTTTGCCGTGCCGATATAGCCTGCGTACCACTTGGAGCTGGGAACGTCAGAAAATACTTTCGTGTCCTTGGCAGTCAGACCGAGGGCGCGGGTAACGATGGCGGCAAATTCGGCGCGTGTCATGGTCTTGTTGGGCATAAATGTGCCTTGCCCCATGCCGTTGATGATGCCGCGGGAGGCAAGCGCTTCAATGGCAGCTTTATTGGCGTGGTTTTTGACGTCCGAGAACGTTGTGCCAGGGGCCGTGACAGCGGGAACGCTGACGGACGCATCGGCGCTGCCTTTTTTAACGGTGGTGCTGGGCTTTGTGGTAGCCTTTATGACATCGCCCATGCGGTACAGGCTGTTCTTGCCGTTTTCCGCCCGGTTGATGGCAACGAGGGCATAGAAGCCCTGCTCGGCGGACATCTGGTTATTGCCGTCCGAACCGTCGAGGACGTGATAGAAGCCGCCGTTCGACTGCCGGAAGGACAGGAGGTTTTCTGTCAGCGTGTGGCCGTTTTTCACAAAGCGGGAATCGTCAAGGCTGATTCCCAGCTCGCACAGGGCAACAATGACCTGCGCGACGGATTCTACGTTCATTGTTCCCCATGACGCAAAGCCACCCTTGCTGTCCTGATTTTTGGAGAGCCAGGAGAGAGCGCTGTCCGTTGCGGACTTGACGGCTTTCTGATCCTGATATTTGGCGAGGGCCTGAAGCGCCATGGCGGTGATGTCTACATCGGAATCTCCGGTGCCGGTCAGACTCCAGCCGCCGTCCTTCATCTGATTCTTGATGATCTCATCGATGTAAAGCTGGCGCGTGGCCTGCGTCTTTGCGGCAGGATTTTTGGGAATCTCGTAATTGCCGGAATCCAGCGCGATCAATGCCCAAATGGGGCCGTTCAGACCCTGCCAGATGGTCTTTTCAAAATCGCCCAGCGGCGTTAAAAGGTTGTAGCCCAAGACGTTCGACGGGTCACGCCCGATAGCCGTCAGCGCGAGGACGACGCGGGAATATTCGGTATATTTTCTTTCATGCAGCACGCCGTCGCAGTTTTTCACATACTTTTCAACGCGCGTGTAATATTCGTCATAATAGTCTGCGGGAACGGAATACCCGGAACGGGCAAGACCAATAACTGCCCATTCGCCGCCGATGGAGCCGACTTCCGGAGACCTCACGGAAGAGAGCATAAAAGCGGCGCTTGACTGCACCTCACTCTGGACGCTGGACGCTGCAAATGTGGGAACAGCCAGCGAGAACAGGACGGAAAACGCCAGAATCAGCGCTGCAAATTTACGAATTTGCTTCATATTTTAATCCCCCTATAATGTGGCAAGCAGGGCTGCCCCCAAAAGGGGGCAGTCCTGTGCTGCAAAGTGATTATTTTGTGGTCTTAGCTACGTTTTCCGCGAACCGATGGAGAATCGCGGCGACCTGGGCTCTGCTGGCGTTGCCAGTCGGCATGAGTTTGCCGTTCGAGCCGTTGACCAGCTTTTCAGCAACGGACCATTGCAGAGACGCTACGGCATAACCGGAGACGCTTGTATGGTCGGAGAAGCTGTTCAAGCTGGAGCTTGCGGCGGTATTGTACTTCTTGTACTGCGCATAGCGGTACAGGATTGCTGCCATCTGCTCACGGGTGACATTTACGTTCGGGCTGAATGTGGATGTCGAAGTGCCGTTGACAATGCCGTTGTCGGCTGCCCACGTCACAGCGTCCTCATAGTAGCCGTTGTACTGGACATCCGAGAAGCCGCTGCGTCCATTGACTGCGGGCTGGCCTTCCAGACGGTAGAGGACAGTTACGAGCATCGCGCGGGTCATGCTAGTATTCGGGCTGAATGTCGTATCGCTTGTACCGGAGAACAGCCCGTTCTCGTAAGCGAATACAACGTCATCATAGAACCAGTCGCTTTCACGCACATCCGTGAACGGAAGCTTACCGTTTGTAAAGGTGACTTCAATGCGCGTCGAGACAGTCAACTTGTCCACGGTGTAGGTTGTAACCGCACCGACGGACTTGCCGTCCACCTTGACGTCCTTCACACGATAGCCCTTGTCTGGTTTGAATGTGAACGTGACCGATTTGCCGAGATGCGAAAGCGTAAGCTTCGGCTCGACTGTACCGTTCTTTCCGACCGTCAGAATCTTACCCAGCAATTCATCGACATACTGTTCCGGTGTAATGTCTCTTGCGCGGAGCCAGCTATTGTAGTAGCTGCCGTCGCCAAGAGACGGATACTGAGAATCGTTGAACCAGTCGGCAACTTCGCAGCTATAGTCATTGACATAGTGCCAAATGACTACATCGCCGTCGTTCAGTGTCCAATTCTTCAAGCCCTGATTCGGGTGCTTACCGTTGACGGTATACATCCAGCCAGATTTCTTGCCGTTGGTGAACTCGCTCAAGG
>ENA-UOJO01004199-UOJO01004199.1-human-gut-metagenome-genome-assembly--contig:-P57-NODE-4199-length-12663-cov-61.800841_pt1 | contig 12663 bp, 9 predicted proteins | sample MGYA00242351_ERZ723898 | MGnify/ENA metagenome assembly ERZ723898 | reverse complement strand
CGGGCAATGATCGCCTTCTGCTGGTTGCCGCCGGACATGCTGCGCACGATGGTGGAGCTGCCCTGGCCGCTGCGCACGTCGTACTGTGCGATCAGCCGGTCGGAGTACTCACGCACTTTATCCGAACGGATGAAGCCGCCCTTCTGGAACTCCGGCTGCCAGTAGCGCTGCAGCACCATGTTGTTTTCCAGGCTGTAATCCAGCACCAGACCGTGCTTGTGGCGGTCCTCCGGGATATGGCTCATGCCGTCCTTGGAGCGCTGGCGGATGGTGGCATGGGTGATGTCCTTGCCATCCAGCGTGATCTTGCCGTTGGTCAGCTTTTCCAGACCGGTCAGGCCGTAGACAAACTCGGTCTGGCCGTTGCCCTCAATGCCCGCCAGACAGACGATCTCACCGGCGTGCACCTGGAAGGTGACATCCTTCACCGAGTCTTTCTTGCGCTGGTCGTTGTGCATGGTCACGTTCTGCACGTCCAGCACCACGGCACCGGGCTTTGCAGGCTGCTTTTCCACCTGCAGCTGCACATCACGGCCCACCATCATGCGGGAAAGTTCTTCCTTGGTGGTGTCCTTGATGTCCACGGTGCCCATGTACTTGCCCTTGCGCAGCACGGTGCAGCGGTCGGCCACGGCCATGATCTCGTTCAGCTTGTGGGTAATGAACAGGATGGACTTGCCTTCCTTCTTGAACCCGCGCATGATCTCCATCAGCTCGTCGATCTCCTGCGGGGTCAGCACAGCGGTGGGCTCGTCAAAGATCAGGATCTCGTTGTCGCGGTACAGCATCTTCAGGATCTCCACGCGCTGCTGCATGCCAACCGAGATATCGCTGATGAGCGCGTCCGGGTCCACGCGCAGGCCGTACTTCTCGCTCAGGGCCATGACCTTCTTGCGGGCCTCGGCCTTCTGCAAAAAGCCCATCTTATTGGGCTCCACACCCAGAATGATGTTGTCCAGAACGCTGAAGCATTCCACCAGCTTGAAGTGCTGGTGCACCATGCCGATGCCCAGTGCATTTGCATCGTTGGGGTTGCGGATGGCGACCTCCTTGCCATTCTTGCGGATCTGACCAGCCTCCGGCTGGTACAGGCCGAACAGCACGCTCATCAGCGTACTTTTGCCGGCGCCATTTTCGCCCAGCAGGGCGTGTACCTCGCCTTTGCGCAGCTGCAGGGTGATATCGTCGTTTGCCTTGATTCCAGGGAACTCCTTGGTAATGTGGAGCATCTCGATCACAAAATCCTCTGCCAATCTGCTCACTCTCCTTTCGTGCCGTATCGACACCTATACTATTCTATCTTTCATTATACCTGATTTCCGACAATTTGCACACGGCTTTTTTCGTTTTTGGCAGAAAGTACAGATAAAAGTATTACTTTTGAAGCATCCTGCACAGTTTCCGCCGGGTCTGCCCTGCCCGGACACACAAAAACAGGGTGCCCGCCTGCAATGGGCACCCTGTTTTTGCATTGAGTAATTCATAAAAGCGGCCTGCCGGTTTGCGGCCCGCAGGCTGCGGGAAACGCCGGGTTACTGGATATAGTTGACGGTGGTGAACTCGCTGACGGTGGGCTTGACCCCATCATCCGAGCTGTTGTCCACGGTGATCTCGCCGGAAGCGGTCACGGTCAGGAATTTGCGGCGGGAAATTTTTATCTTGGGTTCTCCTTGAAATAGTATGACTTTTGGTTTTTGATACAGCAAAAGACGGGGTGTCCCTTTCGGAACATCCCGCCTGGGGAAGCTCTTTACTGGATGTAGTTGACGGTAGTGAACTCGCTGACGGTGGGCTTGGTAGCATCGTCGGAGTTGTTGTCCACAGTGATCTCGCCGCTCTTGATCTTTTCCTTGACGGTCTCGTACTCGTCCTTGGTGAAGGTCTCGAAGTTCCAGCTGTCGTCTGCGGTGGGCAGGCCGATGTAATCGCCATCCTCCAGACCGAAGTTGCCGTTGGAAGCAGCGATGTCAGCCCAAGAGCCAGCCTCGATATCAGCCAGAGCGGTGTTGACAGCCTCAGACAGACCCTTCATGGCAGAGGTGATGAACGGGTTGTAGGCATAGGTGCCGTCAGCCACGCCGTTTGCGCCGATGTAGTTCTGGTCAACGTCCACGCCGATGACGTAGCCGTTGTTCTTCAGAGCAGCCTCCACAGCGGAGGTGTAGATGCCGCCGCCACAGGCAAACACGACCTGAGTGCCGTTGGAGTACCAGCCCTCCATACGGGAGGTGATGTTGGCATCGCCGTAGAACTGGCCGCCGTAGAAGTAGTTGATCTCGATGTTCTGGCCCAGCTCCTGTGCGGCAGCATCAGCGCCCTGCACGAAGCCGTAGCCGTAACGGATGACAGCGGGCACAGCCATGCCGCCCAGGAAGCCCAACTTGGTCTTGCCGTCCTTGGCGATCGCGTAACCGGCCAGGTAACCTGCCTGCTCTTCCTTGAAGGTGATGCAGTAGCAGTTTGCGGGGATGGTATCGGTGCCGATATCGCCCTGGGTCACGTCAACAGCGATGAACTTGACATTCGGGTACTGATCAGCAGCCCAAGCCAGAGAAGCACCGTACAGGTAGCCGACGCAGACGATCACGTCTGCACCCTCGTTGACAGCCAGACGGATCATGGTCTCACGATCCTCATCAGAAGCGTCAGCCTCGGGGATGTAGTACTGGCAGTCAGCGCCCATGTAGCCGGAAACAGCCGTCCAGCATGCCTGGTTGAAGCTCTCATCGTCGATCGTGCCGGTGTCGCAGGTCAGAGCGACCTTGACGATCTTCTCGCCGCCCTCAGCAGCGGAGGAAGCGGTGGAAGCAGCAGCGGAAGAAGCGGTGCTGGTGGAAGAAGCGGAAGAACCGCCACAAGCGGTCAGAGCAGCGGCGGCGGCAGCAGCACCAGCCACAGCCAGAAAGTTACGACGAGAAATCTTCATAAGAAAGTCTCCTTTATTTTCAATCCATCGCGTGCCGGCCTGCAAATGCAGGCACTTGCACATTTACTGGTTCAAGTATAGCGGGAAGATGTGTGAGATGCAAGCACTTTTCGATTACAAAATATTTACAAAATCTTTGTAAATATATCCAAAAAATATTACTTTTGCACAGTTCCCTGCCGTTCCGGTTTTGTGCCGGGAAGCGATTTATTTTTCCACAGCGGCATTTCCGGCCACATTGGAAGGCCCGAACCCAAAGGGCAGCAGTTCGTCCATGCTGCGCTCGATGAAATCCTCCGGCGTTTTGGCCATGATCACGTTCAGCTCCGGCCCGCCGAACTCGAACAGTGCCTGACGGCACACACCGCAGGGCGAGGTGATCTGTTCGTTCACCTCGCCGCGGCGGCTGCCCACCACTGCAATATCCGTGAACTCGGTCACGCCGTCGGCCACGGCCTTGAACAGGGCCGTGCGCTCTGCGCAGCTGGTGGGGGTAAAGGACGCATTTTCCACGTTGCAGCCGGTGTAGACGCGTCCGTCCTTTGCGCGCAGGGCAGCACCCACCATAAAATTAGAATACGGTGCATAAGCCTTTTCGCGGGCAGCCAGTGCCATGCGGATCAGTTCCTGCTTTTCTTCCAGGGTCAGGTTCGTCATAAAGTGTTCCTCCTTTTGGGGGCGAAAACAGCGCGGCCGGCCTTTTTGCAGGCAGACCGCGCTGGATCTTCGGTTGGGTTTCTCAGTACTCTGCGCCCAGAGCCACCTTCATCATGTTGGTAAAGCTCGTCTGGCGCTGCTCGGCCGTGGTGATCTCCGGTGCCACAAAGCTGTCGGAAATGGTCAGCAGGCAGGCCGCATGCTTGCCCAGCACCTGTGCGTTGGCAAACAGGGCAAAGCTCTCCATCTCCACGCACAGGCAGCCGCGCTCATCCCGCAGCTTTTCCCAGTAGGTGGGCTTTTCGTCGGAGGGCTGGCGGTAGAACACATCCGAAGAGTGGATGTTGCCCTCAATGAGGGGAATGCCCTGCTTGGCGGCAGAAGCGCGCAGCTTGTCGTTCAGGCTCTGGCTGGGCAGGGTGATGTCCCCCTCGAAGCCGCTCTGTACCCGGGCGTAGTTGGACTCGCTCACCGCACCGGTGGACAGCACCACGTCGAACAGCTTGGCCTTTTCGGTGTAGCTGCCGGCGGAGCCGATGCGGATGATGTTGTCCACATCGTAGAACTTGAACAGCTCATAGGAATAGATGCCGATGGACGGCATGCCCATGCCGCTGCCCATCACGCTGATGGGGCGGCCCTGATAGGTGCCGGTAAAGCCCAGCATGCCGCGCACACCGGTCACCTGACGCACATCCTGCAGGAAGGTGTCGGCAATGAACTTGGCGCGCAGAGGGTCACCGGGCATGAGGACCGTCTTGGCGAAATCGCCCTTTTCGGCGCTGATGTGAGGGGTAGACATAAGATCATCTCTCCTTTTTTCCTATTTACAGCAGATGGGCCTTTTCCCTTTTGGAAAAGCCCTTTCTGCCAAGTTACCTGTATTTGCTGCGGTTGAACACGTTCTGGGGCGCAACGTAACTGCCGTTGCGGCGGATCTCAAAGTGGCAGTGGTTGCCGCTGGAGCGTCCGGTGCTGCCCACATAGCCGATGAGCTGGCCCTGCTTGACCGACTGACCGGCGTGCACCACCAGCGACAGGCAGTGAGCGTACAGGGTGGTGTAGCCGTTGCCGTGGTTGATGATGATGGAGTTGCCGTAGCCGTTGCCCGCACCGGCCCGGTTGTAGCCGGCCTTGGTCACCGTACCGCCTGCCGAAGCATAGATAGGTGTACCGGCGGCGGCGCAGATATCCACGCCCTTGTGGCTGCCGCCGTACCAACGGGAGCAGTTCCGGTAGCCGGGCACCGGCCAGATAAACTGTCCGCTGCCGGTGATGTAGCTGGTCTTTGCCTGTTTTTTGGTGCCCACCACGATCTTTTCGGTCACAGGCTCCTTGATTACTTCGGTGCTGAGGATCTGCTGGCTGAGCTGGGTGCCGTTGGTGTCGTACACACGCTGGGCCGTCACACTGCGGATGCCGTTTTCACCGGCCTGCGTAGTCTTTTTGGTGCCCACGTTGTACTCGTTGGATTTGGTCGTCTCGCTGGCATAGGGGATCTCCTCCTGCCAGGTCTCGATCTTGGTGATGCGCACTTCCAGCGTGGCTTCCTGTTTGGTCACGATCAGCTCATCACCGGCCTGGATGTTGGAGGTCTCGGTCAGGGCCGCGCCCTTGAAGTTCGTATTCAGCTCGCACAGTTCCCGGAAGGTCAGGTCGTTCTTCTGGGCAATGCTCCACAGGGTGTCGCCGGTCTGCACGGTATAGATCTTTTCCTGCTGCTGCACGCCGGAAAGCATCGACTCCACATCGTTTTCCTGCTGGAAGCTTTCATTGAAGTAGATGCCATTCTCCAGGGTGACCTCTTTGTTGAAGCCCACGGTCACATTGGGATCTTTCGGGTCCTCGTAGGGTTCCAGCAGGCTGCTCAGGTAGCTCTGCAGGGCAGTGCCGTCCGAGCACACGGCCGTCAGTTCTCCATCCAGATACAGGGCGGTGCCCTCACTGATCTGGTCGCTGGAGGACTTCAGAATGGCGTTGGCCATCTCGTTTTCGTCCAGCACTCTGTGTGCCACCGAAATGGTGTAGGTGGGCTCCACCGTCCACTTGGTGTTCTCGTCCGTGCCTGCATAGTTGATACGCTCCTGCACGGCTTCCTTGGCAGAGTTGAACACATCCTCGTTGGCCACATAGCCCACGGTCTGGCCGTTCACCTGCACTTCCAGCGCATAGGGCTGACGGATGGTGTTCTGCACCACTGTGACCATCCCGGCCAGTGCCAGCACCGGCAGGATGTACATGGCCATGCGCGGCAGGGTGCGCACATTGCGCCGCACGCCGCCGACCAGATAATGCACGCTGTCCTTTACGGCTGCGCCAAAGCCCTTTTCCTTCCGGACGCGGTGCGCATGTACCAGCAGCGAGCCCATGCCCCGGAAGAACAGCACGATGGGCCCGAACAGGTCGCGCACCATCTGGGCTGCACCGGGGAACGCCATGGACACGATGGTGTGCAGCAGGCTGCGCCCCCAGAGCAGTGCACCGGACACGCCCCGGCACACCGTGCGTCCGACACGGACAAATGCATATTCGGCCGAAAATCCCAGAGCGTACAGGGCCTCACCTACGATGAGAACGAGGCGATTCTGCAGCAGCTTCTGAGAAAAATGATTGACGTGATGCTGGGTCCTGCGGCGGAAGCGGTGCCGACGCAGGAGCTGCATGCATTGGAACTGTGCCCACAGGGAGCGCAGCTTCTGGCCGCGTTTTTTCGGCGGCTGCTGCGCAGGCTCTGCGGTCTGCGGTTCCTTTGTCTTATCTTCGATCAAACGGGTTTCTCCTTCCTTGCCGCGCGGCAAAGCTGCTCTGCATCCAGCGCGGCGGTGGTTTCCACATCCTGTGCGGCTGAATGTCAGCGCACAGACGATCTATGCTCATTTTATTATACACCCTGCACGGAATGAAACAAGCACCTGCACAAAATTTGGGCAGTTCTTTCACGCACTTTTCACGAAAGCAGGTCGGCCATATCCTGCGGCAGCGGGCTTTCCACGGTCACCGTGTGGCCTGTTCCGGCGCTCACCGGGGTGCGGATGCAGATGCCGTCCGGCACCTCGGTGTACTCCGGCACCCGGAAGGTCTGCTTTGCGCAGTGCAGTGCCTGCCGCCCGATGCGGTCCCGGCGGCCGCCGTAGAGGTCATCCCCGGCCAGCGGGTGGCCGATGGACGCAAAGTGCACCCGGATCTGGTGGGTGCGGCCGGTCACCGGCACGCAGGCGGCCAGGCTCAGGCCGTTCTGTACCTTTAATATGGTGTACTCGGTGCGGCTGGGCTTGCCCTCCGGGGTCACACACCGCCCGATGATGCTGTCGCCCCGGCGGCCGATGGGCGCGTCGATCACGCCCGGCCCCAAGGGCAGCTCGCCCTCCACGATGGCGTAATAGAGCTTCTGCACGTTTTCTGCCAGGAGCGGCGCAGCATAGGTGTTGCGGGCCGCCAGCACAAGGCCGCTGGTGTCCTTGTCGATGCGGTTCACCGGGCGGAACACCGGGCTGCGGCCCTGCTGCAGCGCCCAGGCCGCATAGCCGTTGGCCAGCGTGCCGCCGGGGTAGTTCAGAGTGGGGTGCACCGCCAGATGGGGCGGCTTTTCCAGCACCACGGCAAAGGCATCCTCGTAGACCACCTGCACGGCAATGTCCGGCTGCGGGGCCACGCCGCCCGCTTCCGGCGGGAGGTCGAAGCTCAGCACCTGCCCCGGGTACACCCGGCGGTTGGCCAGCACGGGCGTGCCGTCGGCAAAAAAGCCGCCGCCCTGAAATTTGACTGCCCGGGCAAGCTCCGTAGAAACGGCACACTGGCGCAGAAAGTTCCGCACAAGCGTTCCATTTTGGGTCTGCAGGGTGTCCGGCACCGTGAAATACAGACGCACGCGCACCCCTCCTTTGCACGAAAAACAGATATAAATAGTATAGCAAAAAACGCTTTCGCTTGCAAATCTTGTTTTTTTATGGTATTATGAGGAACGGAAAACGAGTGGAACATACGGCGGCGGGGCGGCTTTGACCGCTCTGAGGAAAGTCCGGGCCTCACAGAGCACGGTAACTGCTAACGGCAGCCGAGGGTGACCTCAGGGAAAGTGCAACAGAAAACAAACCGCCGCAGCAATGCGGTAAGGATGAAACGGCGAGGTAAGAGCTCACCAGCGCATGGGTGACCATGCGGCTTTGTAAACCCTACCGGAAGCAACGCCTATATGGGACGTACAGCGCTGCTCGCGTGTCCCGAAGGCGGCACGAACCTGTCAGCAATGGCAGGTCTAGACAGATCGTCGTTTAATACAGAACCCGGCTTACGGTCCATCTCGTTTTCCGCTTTTATGCTTTCCGGCTGCCCGCATCCCTGCGGGCAGCTTTTGTTTTGTCACACTTCTTTTACCAAGCTGTTACTTTCCGTTTGTTGCAGTTTGTGGTATACTATGGGCACTGCAGGCCCTCTGCAGGCTAAAACAAAAGACAGGATGTGAAATCCTCCGATGAAAGATGGTTTTTTAAAGGCAGCCGCCTTCTCCCCCGCCCTGCGGGTGGCAGACTGCACCTATAACGCCCAGCAGATCCTTGCCGACGTGCAGGCAGCCGCCGCGCGCGGGGTCAAGCTGGCCGTGTTCCCGGAATTCTGCCTCACCGGCTACACCTGCGGCGATCTGTTCCTGCAGCACACGCTACAGACCGGTGCGCTGGATGCCCTGCAGACCGTGCTGGACGGCACCCGGACGCTGGACACCGTCGTGCTGGTGGGCCTGCCGCTGCTGATACACGGCAAGCTGTACAACTGCGCCGCCGTGCTGTGCCGCGGGCAGCTGCTGGGCCTTGTGCCCAAGACCTACCTGCCCAACTACGGTGAATTCTACGAGAAGCGCCAGTTTACCCCCGGCAGCACCGAGGTGGAAACGATCACCGTGTGCGGCCAGCAGGTGCCCTTTGGCACTTCGCTGCTGTTCCGCTGCCGGTCCATGCCCAGCTTTGTGCTGGGCGTAGAGCTGTGCGAGGACCTGTGGAGCGCACTGCCGCCCTCCACCTTCCACGCACTGGCCGGGGCCACGGTCATCGCCAACCTTTCGGCCAGCGACGAGACCGTCGGCAAGGCCGAGTACCGCCGGGCACTGGTGTCCAACCAGTCGGCCCGCCTGCTGTGCGGCTACCTGTACGCCTCGGCCGGGCACGGCGAGAGCACCCAGGACATGGTGTTCGCCGGGCACGACCTGATCGCCGAAAACGGCACCCTGCTGGCCGAGACAGCTCCCTTTGCGGGCGGCATTGCCGAGACCGAGATCGACTGCCAGCGCATGGAGGCCGAGCGTGCCCGCAACACCAGCTTTGAGCTGAGCCGCGATGGTTACACCACGGTGGAGTTCGATCTGGAACTCACCGAGACCCCCCTCACCCGCTGGATCGACCCGGCACCCTTCGTGCCCGGCGACCCCAAGCGCCGCGCCGAGCGCTGCGAACTGATCCTGAAGATGCAGGCCGACGGTCTGGCCAAGCGGCTGGAGCACGCCCACGCCAAAACGGCGGTCATCGGCATTTCCGGCGGGTTGGACAGCTGTCTGGCCCTGCTGGTGGCGGTGCGCGCCATGAAGCAGCTGGGCCGCCCCGCCAGCGATGTGCTGGCCGTGACCATGCCCTGCTTCGGCACCACCCACCGCACCCGCAGCAATGCCGAGATCCTGTGCGATGAGCTGCAGGTCTCCTTCAAAGAGATCGACATTGCCGAAACGGTGCACAGCCACTTCCGGGACATCGGCCAGGACGAAAGCGTGCTGGACGTGACCTTTGAAAATGGGCAGGCCCGTGTGCGCACGCTGGAGCTGATGGACACTGCCAACCGCACCGGCGGCCTTGTGGTGGGCACCGGCGACCTGTCGGAGCTGGCACTGGGCTGGGCCACCTACAACGGCGACCACATGAGCATGTACGGTGTGAACGCCGGGGTGCCCAAAACGCTGGTGCGCCATCTGGTGCATTACGAAGCCGACATTGCCGCCACCGACGCCCTGCGCACCGTGCTGCTGGACATTCTGGACACTCCGGTCTCCCCGGAGCTGCTGCCCGCCAAGGACGGCGAGATCGCGCAAAAGACCGAGGATCTGGTGGGCCCCTATGAGCTGCACGACTTTTACCTCTATCAGGTGCTGCGCTTCGGCTTTGGCCCGGCCAAGATCTTCCGGCTGGCAAAGGCTGCCTTCGCAGGCCGCCCCGAGTACCCCGACAGCGTGCTTTACAAGTGGCTGCGCAACTTCTACTGGCGGTTCTTCGCCCAGCAGTTCAAGCGCAGCTGCCTGCCGGACGGTCCCAAGGTGGGCAGCGTGACCCTTTCGCCCCGCGGCGACTGGCGCATGCCCAGCGACGCCTGTGCCGCCCTCTGGCTCGCCGAACTGGAACAGCTTTCGATCAAGGACTGACGCATGAAACACAAAAAACTGCTGACCAATCTTCTGTTTGCCGCCGTCGTTCTGGCCATTGCCGCCGTTCTGCTGCTGGTGCGCAGCGCACACAGCAGCGGTTCCAAGCTGCGGGCCGAACTGATCTACGGTGACAACAACACCACCATGAACCTTCCGCTGGACAAGAACGATACCTATGACGTAGACACCGGGTACTACACGGTGCACATCGAGATCAAGGACGGTGCTGCCCGCTTTGTGGACTCCCCCTGCCCGGATCACATCTGTGAGGGCTTCGGCTGGCTGTCCAACGAAGACCAGACCGCCACCTGCCTGCCCGCCCGCGCGGTGCTGACCATCGTGCCGGCCGACTGAGCCTTGCGCTCAAAAGGAGATTTCCTATGAAGGATGATTCCAACCGTTCCCTGCGGCATGTGAACCGCAAGAGCCGCAGTGCGGCAGACCGCACCGTGGAAGTGGACAGCTCCGCTTTTTTTGCGGAGGACCCGTCCCCCACGCCGCCGCCCCGGAAAAAACCCAATTCCTCTGCCCCGCGCCGCAGCGGTGCAGAGGCACAGGCTGCCGCCGCTGCACCCTCGAAATTCGGCAAGATTCTGCTGCCGGTGCAGGGCATCCTCAGCGTGGCTTCGCTGGTGCAGCTGTGGCGCACCCAGATGCTGCCGGTGTTGTATCTGGTCATTCTGGCGGCGCTGCTGCTCCTGCTCTGGCTGCTGGTCAAGCGCTGTCAGGAGTACAATGTGCCCGGCAAGGTGTCCCGGGTGTTCTCGGTGTTCCTGTGCGCCTGCATGGCGCTGGGCTGTGTCTGGGCCCAGCAGGGTCTGACCGCGCTGGACAACATGACCAACGGTCTGCTCACCGGTGCCGAGGCCAACAAGATCACCAAGGAGCCTTTCGTCATCTACCTCAGCGGCGTGGACACCCGTGGTGAACTGACCGAAAAAGCCCGCAGCGACGTGAACATCCTGGCTGTGGTGAACCCCCAGACCAAGCAGGTGGCACTGATCAACACGCCCCGCGACTACTATGTGGATCTGGCCGGCACCAACAGCAAGGACAAGCTGACCCACGCCGGCCTTTACGGGGTGGAGACCAGCATGGCCACCCTGGGCAACCTGTACGGCGTCTCGGTGGACCACTATATTCGCATCAACTTTGCCGGGTTTATCAGCGTGGTGGACGCCCTGGGCGGCGTGGACGTGTATTCTGACCAGGCCTTTACCTCCGTGGGCAGCCCCGGTTACTACGACCCCACCACCTTTGTGGAGGGCTGGAACCATCTGGACGGTAAGTCCGCCCTGGCCTTTGCCCGGGAGCGCCACGCCTTTGCCTCCGGCGATATCCAGCGCGGCATCAACCAGATGAAGGTCATCGACGCCATGCTGAACAAGATCAAGTCCCCTGCCCTGCTCATGGGCTTTTCCAAGATCATGGACGCCGCTTCGGACTGCTTTGTCACCGATTTTTCGCAGGATCAGATCAGTGCGCTGGTGCGCATGCAGCTGAGCGATTTTGCCAACTGGGACATCCAGAGCTACACCGTTACCGGCTCGTCCGGCACCAGCACCCAGTGCTATTCCGCCAAGGGCCAGAAGCTCTATGTCATGAAGCCGGATGAGGCTTCGGTCAGCAAGGCCAAGGAGATGATCGCGGCTGTGCTGGGCGGTGAGGGCACCGTGAGCGACACCACCCAGACCCCGGAAAAGACCGACGTCTTTACCCCCACCACCGACCCGAACGCCGCTGCTTCCATTCCGGAAGAACCGGCGGAAAGCGTCATCGTGGAGGAGCCCGCCGAGAGCGTACCGGAAGAGACCCCGGCCGAAACACCTGCTGAGCAGCCTGCAGAACAGCCTGCCGACACCCAGCCCCAGGAGCCGGAGACTCCGGCCGACAGCGGCACCAGTGACGGCAGCACCGAAGCTCCGTCCATCTCCCTGCCCACGCAGGAAGAGGTGGAACAGGCTGCATCCTCGCTGTACAACGCAGCGTCCACCATTCTGGATGCCATCTACAATGCATCGTCCCAGAACGACGCCGCCTGATTTCCCACAACCGCAACGAGGCCCCGGAGGGCAGAACCTCCGGGGCCTCGTTTTTTCGTTATCAGGATCTTATGCCTTGATCTCGTTCCACACGCTGTGGCCGTCCAGGCTGGAGGCATCCACGCCCAGATACTCGCAGATGGTCTGGGCAATGGTGCCGAAGCAGAGCTTCGTGCCCAGGTCCACACCGGGCTTCACGCCCTTGCCGCAGACCAGGTACGGCACATACTCGCGGGTGTGGTCGGTGGTCTTGGTGTAGGAGGGATCGCAGCCGTGGTCGGCGGTGACCATCAGGATGTCGCCCTCCCGCATACCGGGGATGAAGTCGGCCAGGAAGCGGTCGAACTCGGTGGCGGCAGCCGCGTAGCCCGCCACATCGCGGCGGTGGCCGTACAGCATGTCAAAGTCCACCAGGTTCACAAAGGCCAGGCCCTCAAAGTCGCGGGTCTGCAGGGCCTTGGTGAAGGCAATGCCGTTGGTGTTGCCGGTGGTCTTGATCTTCTCGGTCACGCCCTCGCCATCAAAGATATCGAAGATCTTGCCCACGGCGATGACGTCCTTGCCGGCGTTCTTCAGCAGGTCCAGCATGGTGGCGCGGGGCGGCTTCAGGCTCAGGTCGTGGCGGTTGGTGGTGCGGT
>ENA-UOJO01004182-UOJO01004182.1-human-gut-metagenome-genome-assembly--contig:-P57-NODE-4182-length-12703-cov-7.470904_pt1 | contig 12703 bp, 10 predicted proteins | sample MGYA00242351_ERZ723898 | MGnify/ENA metagenome assembly ERZ723898 | reverse complement strand
GTATAAAAATCGGCTGCCAGGCGGTTGGCTATGTTGTCATGGCTCGAGGTGACGAGGCCTGCCATGTCACCGGCCGTTAGCAGGCATGAGCGACGTCGGTCGTAGCTGTATCGCGTGCGCTGCGCGCGGTCCAGGGCGTCGGTGGCATCGCGCCGCAGGGAGGTGAGCAGCGAAGCCGGCACGAAGCGGGTGCCGAGGCCGTCGTCGAGCGATTCAAGACGGTAGATGCTGCCGCCGAGGCGGTCGAGCGCACGGCGGCGAGCCTCGTGCTGGTCGGTGCGCGCTTCTTCGGCAGGTGCGGAGGCGCATAGTTCCACGCTGTTGCCGCGCTCATCGCTTATGAGCAGAGCAATGCGCTGGTTGTCAACGGCTCTCAGCTCCATCCTTATGCCGATTGTGCGCTCAGGCCGCGCGGCTTCCACGGTGTCGTTGTAGGCCTTGTCGGCGTTGCGGTAAAGCGTGGTGCCGGGCGGTACATTGATTTCCGAAGTAGTGTGAATACGCTCCCCTTCAACCTTGTTGGCACGGAAGCCTGTGAAGCGTCCCTCCCGGTCGAAGAATCCGAGACCGTCGCCGTTGTGAAGCTCCATGTCGAGGCGCGCCGTCAGCACTCTGCCGCGGGCCGACAGCACTGTGCCGACCTTCGTGCCGGTGTTCTTCGGCGAAGCGATAGACGCTATTTTGCCCGGCTCGCGGCGCGGCGTATTCAGGAAATAAGATGTATAGCCGCGGTTGAACACCTTGTCGAGCCGTGGCTCGAAGTGCGCTTCGGCGCGTCCGCAGGAACTGCGCTCCCATGCGCCGTCCGACGCCTGCACGAGCCTGTCGAGCGCGGCGGAGTAGGCGGCCACGGTGCTGCGCACATAGGCCGCGTCCTTGAGCCTTCCCTCTATTTTGAAAGATGAAATTCCGGCGTCGGCCATCGCCCCGAGCATGTCGATGCGCTGCATGTCGCGCAGCGAGAGGTAGTGGCGTTCCGGGGCCAGGTCGCGGCCCGATGCGTCCTGAAGGCGGTAAGGCAGGCGGCACATCTGCGGGCACTCGCCGCGGTTGGCGCTTCGTCCGGTTGCTATGAAGCCAGCCTGGCAGTCGCCGCTGTAGCTGACGCACAGCGCGCCGTGGACGAACGCCTCCAGCGGCACGGTAGTGGCTTCCCGCACCGCCCGTATTTCCGGGAGGGTGAGCTCGCGCGCAAGCACTATCTGCGAGAAGCTTGCTTTCTCCAGCAGGGCGGCTTTCTCGGGCGTGCGCGTGTCGCACTGCGTGCTGGCATGAAGCGCGATGGGCGGCAGCGACAGTTCGAGGTACGCCATGTCCTGGACGATGAGCGCGTCTACTCCCGCGTCGTACAGCTCCCGCACCATCGCCTCGGCCGCCCGTAGCTCATTGTCGTAGAGCAGCGTGTTCATTGTGGCGTATATGCGGGCGTTGTAGCGGTGGGCCTCCGCTGCGGCGAGGGCTATGTCTTCGATGCTGTTGCATGCGGCGGCACGGGCGCCGAATGCCGGCGCTCCCATGTACACCGCGTCGGCCCCGCAGCGCAGGGCGTCGATGGCGATTGCGGCGTTGCGCGCCGGGGCTAAGAGTTCGAGTCGTTGTGCCATAAGTCAAATGCTGTACGCCGGGATGCGTCCGTCAGGTGCGGGTCGTGCGCATCGCTGTTTACAAGGACGCGGATGCCGGCTTTGCGGAGAAGCGGCCACCAGCGCACGGCCGGGAAGAAACGCTGCCAGCGCGCGTAATGCTTGGTGTTGATTTCGGCTATGAGGCCTCGGGCGGCTATGGCGTCGACCACATCGGCGATATGGCGCGCGTACCAGGGACGGTGCTCGATGTCGGGCTGCATGCACGATGCGTTCAGTCCTATTTTGTCGAAGTGGCCCACGATGTCAAGACCGCCGGCCTCTATCATGGAGATAGTCTGCCGGAAGAATGTGTCGACCACATAGCGCAGGTCGCCGCCGAACACTTCTTCCACGTAGCGCCGGAAGCGTTCGGGTTGCCCGTCGGTGTCGGCATAGGTGCCGTCCTGTGCCGGAACGAAGTGTACGCTGCCTATTATGTAGTCAAGACCGTAGGCCTGTACCTCGGCCGAATGCGGTCCCCACTGCGGGCCGAGAAAATCCACCTCCATGCCCGTGTACAGCTCGATTTCTCCCTTGTGCAGTCGCCTCAGTCGTTCCACTTCGGCTTTATATGCCTCCACTGTGTCCGCGCCCATGTTGCAGGTCGACGGTATTGGTATGGGGCCGTGCGGCGAGAATCCGTAGTGCTCCAGCCCGGCGTCGATGGCACCGGCAACCATTTGCTCCATCGGAGCATGTCCGTCGCAGAATTGTGTGTGGCTGTGCAGGTTGTAGCGCGTCGACCGGCTTATGCTTTCCAGTATCTGTGCGAACTTGGCAGTCATGCGGGTTCGGTTTCGGTACGGGATTTAAGCACCATGCGAGCGAAAGCGGCGGTGCAGCCGGCAGTGACGCCGAGAGCGCACAGCAGCGATGTGCTCCACTCGAGACCGAGACCTTCGGGGCGCGGTGCGAAGAGCAGATACGAGCAGCACACCGTAGTCATGAACATCGCGGGAATCAGCGTCAGCACATACATGCGTCCGTGTCGCCACAGGTAGACCGATGCGGCCCACAGCGTGAACATTGCCAGCGTCTGGTTGCTCCATGCGAAGTAGCGCCACAGCACGTTGAAGTCTATCATCATGACAGCCGCCGTGAGTGCGAACAGCGGAATGGACACCAGCAGGCGCTTGGCTATCGGCCGTTGGTCGAGGTGCAGGAAATCGGCGGCGATAAGGCGTGCCGAGCGAAGGGCTGTGTCGCCGGTGGTGATGGGTGCGGCCACTACGCCGAGGATGGCGAGGATACCTCCGAAGGTGCCCAGCCATGCTATGGAGATGTCATGCACGAGCGCGCCGGCTCCGGCATGCGATGCCATGTACTCGCGCAGCTGGTCGTAGCCCCCTGTGAAAGCTATGGCGGCTGCGGCCCATATCAGGGCCACAAGACCCTCGGCCACCATGGCGCCGTAGAATACCGGCCGCGCCAGTTTCTCGTTTTTGATGCAGCGTGCCATCATGGGGCTCTGCGTGGCGTGGAAGCCGCTTATGGCGCCGCAGGCTATGCTCACGAACATCATCGGGAACACCGGATGCGCCGAGTCGGCGTAGCGGCTCTGCAGGCCGTCGGACATGCCGACCGGAATCTCAACGCCGCCGAAAAGAAGCATGCACAGCAGGCCGGCCGCCATGAACAGCAGCGCGAATCCGAACACGGGATATATGCGGCCTATCACCTTGTCGACAGGCAGCAGCGTGGCGAGAATATAGTAGGCGAATATGGCGCATATCCAGAACGTGACGCCCATGTAGTCGGGCGTCATGGAGGCGAGCAGTCCGGCCGGAGTGATGACGAAAACAGCCCCTACAAGTATAAGCAGCAGGATGCTGAACGCACGCATGAACTGCCTGATGCCCGAGCCGAGTTCGTGGCCCACGAGTTCGGGCAGCGATTCGCCGCCGGAGCGTATGCTCATCATGGCCGATATGAAGTCGTGCACGGCTCCTGCGAATATGGTGCCGAACACAATCCACAGAAATGCGGCCGGACCGAACATACGCCCATTATGGCGCCGAAAATCGGACCCAGACCGGCTATGTTCAGGAACTGAATCAGGAATACGCGCCATGTGGGAAGCGGCACATAGTCGACGCCGTCGCGCATGGTATCGGCCGGAGTCTTCCGCGCCGGGTCGATGCCGAACACTCGCTCGGCCAGCAGTCCGTAGACGAAATAGCCGCCCACAAGGACACACAATGCTATGATGAATTCTGTCATATGTTTATGTGATGATTTTACAGCATACATTCAAGACGCACGACGGTGTTGACGGCGGCTTTGCGGCGTGTGCGGGCCTTGGCAAGCTCCGATTCGAGTCCCTCTATTCGGTGTGCCACACCGGAGTCGCCTTTCCCGTATTTTTCGCGCAGGGATGCGAGGTCGGCCTGAATGGCGGCGATTTCGATGTCTATACCCATAAGCCGTTCGCCGGCGCGCCGTGCCTCCGGCGATTTAAGTTCGGATACACGGCTGATTACGCGGCCGTCGGGCAGCGCCAGAGCGATTTCGTTTCTTGATGCGGCGTCGCTGCCGTCGCCGTCGGTGCGTCCGAGTTCGCTGACGCGGCGGCGCAGCGAGTCGTAGTCTTTGTCCGGTTCCTGCGTGAGTGCTATGGACGATATACGGGCACGGGCTACAAGGTCGGCGGCATCGGGCTCTACGTTGACCCTGCGGTGCGACGGAATGAACTCGTATATCGTCACTTTACCCTCCGGCGCATTGCGGTCGGTGGCCCACCATCCTATGCCCGTGGCCTCGTCTATTGCCAGCATATAGTCGTTGGCCGGCGAGTTATAGGGCATGCCTATGTTCTGCGGTTGCAGATAGCCCTCGCCCGTCTCGCTGCGGCGTGTCATGAAGATGTCGTAACCGCCCAGGCTCTCCGGACCCTCGGCCGCGAAATAGAGGGTTACGCCGTCAGGCATCATGAAAGGGTAGGCCATGGCGTCGGCCTCCATGTCTATGTCTACCCGCCTTGTGTCCTCGATGCTCCCGTCGTCCAGTATGCCTGCCTGCACCAGCACGCGCGCATCTGTGCTGTCGGCAAGCTGATCCCACAGTATCTCGCGCCCGCGCTGGGGTGAGTACACCACCATTGCGTCGCTCATGCCGATGTCTGCCCCCGCGTTGAGGCGCCCTGCCTCCGGCGACAGACGGTAATGGCGGAAAAAGTCGTCGGCGTCGACCGTGAGCGAGTCGATGATTTCTATGCGTTCCACGCGTTCCATCATGTTGCGCATCATTATGGCTCGTTGCTGCATCTGCCCGAGGGCGTCCGGCGTCTGTGCCTTGCGGTTTTTGCGGATGGCTTCCTGCCATTTGTCCAGATTGTCCGATGCCTCTTCGGGACGGTATTCTGAAAGGTCAATCTCCGCGAGGAGTCTCGACGCGTCGGCCACTCCGCGTCCTTGCGCCGTTTTCAGCGGGGCGGCAGCTTCCGCGTCGCGCCCCAGGGCATGGAGTGTGGCTCCGAGATAGTACGCGGTGTTGCCGTCGCGAGGCGATTTGCGGTGCAGCGTCTGCAATTCCGGAAGTGCCTGCTCGTAGTTGCCGTCGAGAAAAAGCGCCTTGGCGTTGTCAAGCGGGCCGGCCGTCGCAGAGACACCTAAGGCTGCGATGGCATATATGATTGAACGTTGAAAAAACTTCGATTCCATAATAGCGCAAAATTACTGAAAATCCGTAAAACACGCAACACTGCGTCTGTTTTAAAGAAAATTTCACTAACTTTGCATTCCGATTTGAAGAAATTGAATGGAAGACAACAGCCAATCCATAATACCGTTTATCGAACAGTGCATCCGCGACAATTGGGAGCGACCGGCGCTGAGCAATTATCACGCAGCCACTTTCCAGTATCGGGACCTGGCCCGCAAGATAGCAAAGCTTCACATCCTGTATGAGAAGGCCGGTATAGTCCCGGGCGACAGGATTGCCGTGTGCGGACGCAACTCGGCCCAGTGGTGCGTGGCCCTGCTTTCTGTCGTGACCTACGGCTGCGTGGGGGTGCCCATCCTTCAGGATTTCAAGCCTGACTCGCTGCACCATCTTGTCAATCACAGCGAGGCACGGATGCTGCTTGCCGACAATTCCGTATGGGAGAATCTCGACCCAAACATGATGCCCGGTCTTGTGGGTGCGCTCCGCATTGCCGACTTCTCGGAACTTTTTTCGCGCAGTGACGCTCTGGATGGGGCCCGCGCACATCTGAACGAGCTTTTCGGCCATCGTTATCCGGAGCGCTTTACGCCGGACGATGTGACCTACTGTCGCGCCAAGGGTTCCGACCTCATGCTTATCAATTATACAAGCGGTTCTACGGGCTTCAGCAAGGGAGTCATGCTGTCGCACCGAGTGCTGTGGAGCAATGTGGTTTTCGCATCCGACACTCTGCCGCGGCTTCAGGCCGGCGACCCTGTGGTGAGCATTCTGCCGCTGGCGCATATGTACGGACTTACGGTTGAGCTTTTCTTCCCCATCTGCCGGGGCTGTCACATCACATTCCTTACCCGCACCCCCGCGCCGCGTATCATAATGGAGGCCATGGGCGAGATTCGCCCGCGCATGGTCACGACGGTGCCTCTCGTGCTGGAGAAGATGATTCGTGCCACGGAGCTCCCCATGCTCGAGCGTCCCTTCATGCGTATGCTCCTCCATCTCCCCGGAATACCCGCCAAATTCACGGCCCGCGTGCGCACGGTGCTCATGGAGGCTTTCGGAGGCCGCATCGAGGAGGTGATGATAGGCGGAGCCGCCCTCAACCGCGAGGTGGAGGAATTCCTTGCCAAGATTCATTTCCCTTACAGCAACGGCTACGGCATGACCGAGTGCGGACCCTTTATCGCCTATGCTCCTACGGCAGAGGCCCGTGTGGCTTCCTGCGGCCGCGCGGTGCCGAGGATGGAACTGCGCATCGACTCGCCCGACCCCGTAAGAGTGCCGGGCGTGCTCTGGGTACGGGGCGACAACCTCATGGACGGCTATTACAAGAATCCTGACGCGACGGCCTCCGTCATGCGCGACGGATGGATGAATACCGGCGACATCTGCTCTCTCGATGATGACGGCTATCTCTATATCCGCGGACGCGACAAAAATATGATTCTCGGACCGAACGGCCAGAATATCTACCCGGAGGAAATAGAGTCGAAGCTGAACAATATGCCCTGCGTGGCTGAAAGTCTTGTGGTGGAATCTGACAGGAAACTCATTGCGCTTGTGTATCCCGATTTCAGCGCGGCCAGGCTTCAGAATCTTGACGAGGCAGGCATTCTCGCCGTGATGCGTGAGAATATCAGTACGCTCAACGGAGAGTTGCCGAATTACAGCCGCATCGCCGACGTGCGTATTTATCAGGAGGAGTTCGAGAAGACAGCCAAGCGCTCCATCAAGCGCTACCTCTATCAGGGCTGATTCCGTATTATTGTTGTCCGGTAAAGCGTTATGAGATACGATAATCAGTATCCATACAAGCTTTATTCATCGTTGATTACCCGCCGCATGGCGGGTAAAAATCCGGTTAGCCGCGGATTAAGGCGCGTAGCGCCGTATCCGCGGTAGGTTCATAAAAGGGTATCAACCCGCCGGATGGCGGGTTGCGCGGCCCATTATAGACGGCAATTGTATCGGATAGTAATAATTCCGTATTACACAGATAAAAAAGCGTGCTCTCCTGCCATAGGAAAGCACGCTCTATTATAGTCAGGTCTGGTTATATCTTTGTGAAGTGCGAGCTGTCGGCGCCGCAGATAGGACATATATAGTCCGCGGGCAGCTCGCCCTCAAACTCGGCGACGTACTGGCATATGTCGCACCGGTAGCGGTTGACGGCAGGCTTGTCCTGCTGTGCGGCCGGCTCCTCGGTGTAGGTGGGCGCGTTTTTAGGCGCCTTACCCTTTATCACGCGGTGATAGTAGGCATATGTCATGGGTGTGCCTTGTCCTGGGCATGTGTCGAGCAGACGCGCCGTTACGAGGACATGGGTCTCGCAGTCGATGAACTGCTCGGCCTCAAGTATGAGGCGACCGGCAAAGTCGCCTCTGACGCAAGGCGTATATCCGATGACATCATAGCCGAACTGCTCGTATTTGTCGGTGTCGCGGCTGCTGAAGAATCCGAAGCGGCCTATAAGCTCGGGAGCGCTGTCCTCCGAGAGAATTGACAGAGAGAAGCGCTTGTTCTCACGTATTGCCTCCAGCGTGTAGTTGTTCTTGTTGAGCGATACCACAAGCAGCGGATTCCGGCTCGTGACCTGAAAGCAGGTGTTGATGACGCAGCCGGTGGCGCGGCCGTCCTTGAACGCTCCGAGGATGTACAGCCCGTAGGTGAGCTTTTGGAGCACTGTTGTATCCATGGCAATCAGTAGTTGCGGGCCTCGATTTCGAAGAAGCTCTTCTTGTGGTTGCACACGGGGCATACCTCGGGAGCTTTCTTGCCGATGACGAGGTGGCCGCAGTTGCGGCAGATCCACACAGTGTCGCCCTCGCGGGAGAATACTATTCCCTCCTCGATGTTCTGGAGCAGACGGCGGTAGCGCTCCTCGTGGTGACGCTCTACGGCTGCGACGGCGCGGAATCGGAATGCGATTTCCGGGAAGCCTTCTTCGTCAGCCTCGGCGGCCATGCGCTCGTACATGTTGGTCCACTCGTAGTTCTCGCCTTCGGCTGCATCGTGCAGGTTTGCCATCGTGTCGGCGATTTCACCTCCGTGGAGGAGCTTGTACCAGAGTTTGGCGTGTTCTTTCTCGTTGTTTGCAGTCTCCTCGAATATGGCGGCAATCTGTTCGTAGCCGTCCTTGCGTGCCTTGGATGCGAAGTAGGTGTACTTGTTGCGTGCCTGTGATTCTCCGGCGAACGCTTCTTGCAGGTTGCGTTCGGTCTTGGTTCCTTTGAGTTCTTTCATTGTTGGTTTGGTTATTTGGGTTGTTGTTGAGTTTTATGACATTCGGGGCATATTCCTTTCAGAAACACGTCTGACATCTCTACCGTGTATCCCGGGAGCACAATGTCGGCTATGCCGTCGGGCATGCGCATGTCCATTATGCGGCCGCACCGGCGGCACACGAAGTGGCTGTGAGGTTCCTGCATGGCAATGTCGTAGCGCACGCAGCCGCTTTCAATCTCAAGCTCGCGCAGAAGATGTTTTTCCACGAACAGGTGCAGAGCGTTGTATACAGTCGTGCGGGAGAGCGATGGAAACTGTTCCGACAGTCCGGCATATATCTCTTCCGCCGACGGATGGCATCCGCCGGCCACATGCGACAGCACGGCTATGCGCTGCACTGATGGGCGGATGCTGTGGCGGTAGAGCATCTGCGTCAGCTGCTGGGTGGAATATGTTGTAGATATAGTCATTATACAGTCGTAAATTGTAATCGTTGCAAAAGTAGTAATTATTACAATATTGTACAAACTTTCATTGGATTTTAACTTATATTAATGTTAAATATCAACAAAAATAAAATGGCCCCACATATGAATATGGATTAAATCCGTATATTTGCACATATAAATAAACCGATAACTCTCATACCATAACATATTAAGTAAAGATTATGCATACTTCTATTGTGAAATTTATGTTGCCGGCCCTTGCGCTCACAGCATGTACCGGCACGCCCGACTCGCGGCTCCAGTCGCCCGACGGCGCCCTCGACGTGGCTTTTGCTACCATGGACGGCGGTGTGCCGGCCTATAACGTGGTTTTTCGCGGCGACACCATCGTGCGCAACTCCACAATGGGTTTCAGACTTCTGGGCGCCCGTGACAATCTTGATTCCGGATTCAGCATCGAGGGTGTGGAGCATGGCAGCCACTCGGGCAGCTGGGCACCCGTATGGGGCGAGAACGACTCCATAGCCGACAATTACAACAGCATGACCGTCAGCCTTCGCCAGAAGTCGACAGGCCTGAAGATGAATATCGAGTTCCGCGCCTACGATGACGGCGTGGGCTTCCGCTATGTGTTCCCTCAGCAGGACGGCGTGGATTCACTGCTCATTGCCGAGGAGCTGACGCAGTTCGCCATGACGGGCGACCATACGGCATGGTGGATTCCGGGCGACTACGACACGCAGGAATATGAGTACAACATCACTCCGCTGAGCGAAATCCGCGGTCGTAACAGCAGCGACCAGCCGGGCAACGTCTCGGCCACAGGCTTCTCGCCCACCGGCGTGCAGACATCCCTGCTCATGCGCAATGATTCCGGAGTGTACATCAACATACATGAGGCCGCCCTCGTGGATTATCCCGCAATGCACCTCAACCTCAACGACACCACCATGACCTTTACCTCGTGGCTCACCCCCGGCATACCCGAGGCCAAGGCTGTCGTTAAACTGCCTTTCGCCACTCCCTGGCGTGCCATTATGGTTGGTTCGGCCACCGACATCCTGGCTTCCAACCTGATTTATAATCTCAATGAGCCCAACGCGCTGGACGATACAAGCTGGATTCATCCCACGAAGTATATGGGTGTATGGTGGGAAATGATTACCGGCAAGAGCCAGTGGAGCTACACCAACGCCGAGAATTTCGACCTCGCCACTTTCGACTACAGCAAGGCAAAGCCTCACGGCCATCACGGCGCCAACAATGCCAATGTGCGCCGCTACATAGACTTCGCTTCCGACAACGGCTTCGACCAGCTGCTCATCGAGGGCTGGAACGTAGGCTGGGAGGACTGGTTCGGCAAGGAGAAGGAATATGTCTTCGACTTCGTGACGCCTTATCCCGACTTCGACCTCAAGGCACTCAACGACTATGCGCACAGCAAGGGCATCAAGCTGATGATGCACCACGAGACCAGCGGCTCGCCTGCCAACTATGAGGCACACATGGACACCGCCTACGCTCTCATGAATCAGTACGGCTACGATGCCGTGAAGAGTGGCTATGTGGGCAACATTCTGCCCAAGGGCGAGACGCACTACAGCCAGCGCATGGTGAACCATTACCTCAATGCCGTGAAGAAGGCTGCCGAGCACCACATCATGGTTAACGGCCACGAGGCAGTGCGTCCCACCGGTCTTGCCCGCACATATCCCAACCTCGTGGGCAACGAGAGCGCCATGGGCACCGAGTACCGCAACATGAGCACGCAGCACGTCACCATTCTGCCGTTCACCCGCCTCAAGGGTGGCCCGATGGACTTCACTCCCGGCGTGTTCCGCATGGACATCGGCAGCTTCGTGCCCGGTAGCACCGAGCACAAGAAGGCTACGGTTGCCAATCAGCTCGCACTCTATGTCACCATGTACTCTCCCCTCCAGATGGCTGCCGACATGCCCGAGCACTATGCCGAGAAGGCCGACGCGTTCACCTTTATAAAGAATGTGCCCGTAGACTGGAGCGAAAGCCGCTATCTTGACGCCGTCCCCGGCGAATACATCCTTGCCGCACGCCGTGCCAAGGGTGGCGACGACTGGTATGTGGGAGCCGTCAACGGCGACACCGCCCGCACTCTCAAGGTCGACCTCTCGTTCCTGACCCCCGGACGCGAGTACGAGGCTACAATCTACGCCGACGCTCCGGATGCCGATGCCTACACCAATCCCGAGGCATACGTAATCACTACCCGCAAGGTGGATGCCTCGACTGTCCTCGACATGCAGATGGCGCGGGGTGGCGGTTTCGCAATCGAGATCAAGGCAATATCCTGACAATTATTATCATATCACAATTTAACCTACCATGGAATTAAAAGAAAAAATCCATTCCGCGTTTGAGAAGCGCTTCGGCACAGATGGAGCATTCTATGCTTCGGCAGGCCGCATCAACCTCATCGGTGAGCATACCGACTATAACGGTGGCTTCGTGTTCCCCGGTGCCATCGACAAGGTGATAATGGCCGAAATCAAGCCCAACGGTACCGATAAGGTACGTCTCGTCAGCGTCGATTTCGACGACGCTTACTGCGAGTTCGGTCTGCGTGAGGAAGATGCTCCCGCACCCTCCTGGGCCCGCTACGTGTTCGGCGTGTGCCGCGAGGTGCTGAAACGCGGCGGCAAAGTGAAGGGCTTCGATGCTGCATTCGCAGGCAATGTCCCCAACGGTGCGGGCCTCAGCTCCTCGGCTGCTCTTGAGAGTTGCTTCGCTTTCGCCATCAACGATATGTTCAACGAGAACCAGATCGACAAGTTCGAGCTGGCAAAGATAGGTCAGAGCACCGAGCACAACTATTGCGGCGTGAACTGCGGCATCATGGACCAGTTCGCAAGCGTGTTCGGCAAGAAAGGCAATCTGATGCGTCTTGACTGCCGTTCGCTGGAGCACGAGTACTTCCCATTCAATCCCGAAGGCTACAGTCTGGTGCTCGTTGACTCGCGTGTGAAGCACGAACTTGCCGACTCGCCTTACAACAAGCGCCGCGCCAGCTGCGAGCGCGTGGCTGCCAAGCTCGGGCTCGAGACTCTGCGCGACGCAACGATGGAGGCTCTCGACGCAGTGAAGGGAGAAATCACGGCCGAGGATTATTTCCGCGCTAAATTCGTCATCGAGGAGAAGGACCGCGTCCTCGCAGTCTGCGACGCGCTTGTGGCCGGCGATTACGAGACGGTAGGCCGCAAGATGTACGAGACCCATAACGGCCTCTCCAAGGATTACGAGGTGAGCTGCGAGGAACTTGATTTCCTCAACGATGTAGCCCGCGAATGCGGCGTCACCGGCTCGCGTATCATGGGCGGCGGCTTCGGCGGCTGCACCATCAACCTTGTGAAGGACGAGCTCCGCGACGAATTTGTCAAGACCGCCGTCAGCAAGTTCGCCGAGAAGTACGGCCATGAGCCCAAGATCTACGACGTAGTCATCAGCGACGGCGCACGCGCCCTCTGATTCCGATCACCCCCCAACAAAAAGCCACAGCGCAGGCCATTTCCCCCGCGCTGTGGCTTTTTTTGCTCGATTTATGCTGCAATTTAGTGAATTTACGCCTGTTATCCCTATGTCTTATACGATTTATACGATTTATACGATTTATACGATTTATACGATTTATAAGATTTTAAAAATATTTTTGCCCCAAATGCAAATTTTTTCTCCCTATCCCACAGCGAGTTATCCTCGATTTTAACATTT
>ENA-UOJO01004168-UOJO01004168.1-human-gut-metagenome-genome-assembly--contig:-P57-NODE-4168-length-12754-cov-3.695173_pt1 | contig 12754 bp, 4 predicted proteins | sample MGYA00242351_ERZ723898 | MGnify/ENA metagenome assembly ERZ723898 | reverse complement strand
CGCTGGCGTTCGGTACATTCACACCAACTTCGATCACCGTCGTAGAAACAAGAACCTGGATTTCATTTTTCACAAAAGCTTCCATGATCTCGTTCTTCTTGGCCGGTTTCATCTTGCCATGGAGATACGAAACCGTAATATCCTGTGGCAGTGTACTTCTCAGTTTTTCTGTATAAGAAATCACATCTTCTGCTTCGATCTGCTCGCTCTCCTCCACCATCGGACAGATGATATACGCCTGATGCCCCATTTTTACCTGTTTTTCTATAAAACGATATGCTTTCGGACGGTAAGAGGTGTCAACCACACAGTTTTTGACCGGCAGACGGTTTGCCGGAAGTTCATTCACAACCGAAATATCAAGATCTCCATACAGGATCACGGCCAGTGTCCTTGGAATCGGAGTTGCACTCATAACCATCACATGCGGCATATCTCCTTTTTCCGACAGAGACTCTCTTTGCCGCACACCGAAACGGTGCTGCTCATCGGTAATCACAAGTGCCAGATTTTTATATTGGATCTTTTCCTGAAAGACCGCATGCGTCCCGATGATGATCTGTGATTCTCCGGAGACAATTCTGCCGCAGGCTTCCCGTTTTTGTTTCGCTGTCATGGAACCGGTAAGCAGTTCTGCATAAAAAGGCAGTTTCTGTTCGCAGATCTGCTTCTGGATAGCCTCCATATGCTGCACTGCAAGCACCTCGGTCGGAACCATCAGGCATCCCTGCCAGCCATTTCCCGCTGCAAGAAATAGGGCAAGAAAGGCAAGGATCGTCTTTCCAGATCCTACATCTCCCTGTATCAGGCGTGACATCAGATAATCACCTGTCATATCACGCTCGATCTCCTGCCAGACCTTTTTTTGTGCCCCGGTAAGTGAAAAAGATAAGTTTGCAATAATCTGATCTGTCAGAGGAATTTTCTGTATCTGAAATCTCTGCGGATTTCGTTCATTTACCTGCTTCAGCTGCCGCAGTGCAAGGATAAACAGATAAAATTCATCAAATACCAGTCTTCTTCTCGCCAGAAGCATCTGTTCCCGATTCTCCGGAAAATGAATCTGTTCAAGTGCAAAATGATATTCTGCGAGATGATACTTGCTGCGGATAGCAGGCGGCAGTGTCTCTTTGAAAAAGGGCAGACTTTCAAGTGCCTGCCGCACTGCTTTCTCGATGGTCTTTGCAGAGAGTCCTTCCGTCAGAGGATACACCGGTTTTAAATGCTGCCGCATCCTGTGATATTCCTCGAAAGAAAAAACAGCTGGCTGCTCCAATACCAACTGTCTGTTTTTCTTTGCTGCTTTGCCCCACAGCACATAAGGCACACCGGCTCTTACGGTGCTGCGAAGATAAGGCATATTATACCAGGTGATGCGTATTTTCTGTGCATCACTTTCGAACACGCCGGATACAATCTGCATGTTTTTTACACGCTTCACTGCCAGCGGTCCCTGAAACTGACCATACAGAGCAGCCGTCATGCCGTCTGTTACGGCATCCGGCTTCTGTATTTCCCCGTACGTTTCATACGTTCTCGGATAGTAGGAAAGCAGTTCTCCGACATTCGTTACGCCCACTTTTGCAAACAGCTTTTCTGTCTTTTCACCAATTCCTTTTAGCTCTGTAAGCGGTGATAATGTATTCATAATTACTCCACAGAAACAACATAATAATAGATCGGCTGACCTCCGGCATAGACTTCCACATCACAGGAAGGATATTTTTCCGTCAGTGCCTGTTCCAGTTTTTCTGCATCTTCGGCTTTTGTATCCTCTCCGTAATATACCGTGATCAGTTCTGCATCATCGGCATCCATCAGGGCAATCGTTTCCAGTGTAACATCCTGAATCTCTTTTCCGACCGCAAGGATTTCATGATCGCCGATTCCCATGATATCACCCTCATGGATCTCCTTGTCATCAATGTGCGTGTCACGCACTGCATAAGTGATCTGTCCGGTTTTTACATTTTTGATCTCTTCAGACATTGCCTCCGTATTTTCTTCCACAGAAGCCTCGGCATTGTAAGTGACAACGGCTGTGATTCCCTGCGGAACGGTTTTGGTCGGAATCACGATCACTTCTTTGTCTTTGGTCAGAAGTTTTGCCTGATTTGCTGCCAGAATAATGTTTTTATTATTCGGAAGAATGTAAATCGTCTCCGCATTTACTTCTTCGATCGCACGCAGCATATCTTCGGTACTCGGATTCATGGTCTGACCGCCTTCGATCAGATAATCAACGCCCAGTTCGCGGAAGATTTCACCGATACCCTCACCAATGGAAACGGAAATAAATCCGACCGGCTTCGGCGGCACCATTTTTTTACGCTCTTCTTCTTCGAACTTCTGCTGTTCTGCAACTTTTGCCGCATCTTTAATCAGTTTCTCCTGATGCTCCTCACGCATATTGTCGATTTTGATACGGGTCAGTGAGCCGTAAGTGAGTGCTCTGGAGATTGCTTTGCCAGGGTCATTTGTATGTACATGGACCTTGACAACATCTTCATCCGACACAACAACGATGGAATCACCGATGGACTCCAGAAATCCTTTGAACTCCTGCTCCGTCTGCGGTGTATACTCTTTCTCGAGCATGATGATAAATTCGGTACAGTAACCGAATCGAATCTCTGCCTGAGCCGGTGCTTCCTTTTCCTGTGCCGGGGCTTTTTTAGTGCTTTCAGCCGGTTCAACCGTATAATCGATCTCTTTTCCAAGAAATGCATCGTAAGCACCCTTTAACACCTGCACAAGTCCCTGTCCGCCGGAGTCTACAACGCCTGCTTCTTTCAGAACCGGCAGCATCTCCGGTGTCTTTGCAAGGACAGCATCTGCCTCTTCGATCACCTGTTTTAAGAAATCATCCAGCGAAATATCATTCTCTGCAAGCTCCAGTGCTTTGTCTGCTGCACCCTTTGCCACTGTGAGGATCGTGCCTTCCTTTGGCTTCATAACTGCTTTGTATGCAGTCTCCACTGCTTTCTGAAAAGCAGCTGCCAGAATCGCAACATCAATCTCCTCATACTTTTTGATTCCTTTTGTAAATCCACGGAACAGCTGAGAGAGGATAACACCTGAGTTACCGCGTGCTCCGCGAAGAGATCCGGAAGAAATCGCTTTTGCAAGTACTTCCATCGTCGGATCTTCCAGTGCCGCTACTTCTTTGGCCGCAGCCATGATGGTCATGGTCATGTTGGTTCCGGTATCACCGTCCGGTACCGGGAAAACATTCAGTTCATTGATCCATTCTTTCTTTGACTCCAGGTTTTTTGCTCCTGCCAAAAACATTTTGGCAAAAAGTGTGGCATTTATTGTATTTATTTCCACAACGAGTTCCTCCTTAATCTATCGGTCTGACACGTTCTACATAAATATTTATCTCATGAATCTCCATACCGGTAAATTCTTCGACTTTATATTTGACATTGTTGATCAGATTGTCTGCAACCGCAGAAATGCTGACGCCATAAGCCACGATCACATGAAAATCAAGTGAAATTTTATTATCCTCAACGGTAACCTGTATTCCATTTTTCAGACTGTCTTTCTTCAGAAGTCTTACCAGACCGTCTTTCATGCTCACCGTTGCCGTACCGACAATTCCAAAACACTCTACTGCAACACTTCCGGCATAGGTAGCGATCACATCCGTGTCGATCAAAATCGAACCCAGTTCTGTTTCCATTCTTCCTTTCATATCATGATACCTCCTATGTTAATAGCTGTATTATTTATTCATTATAACCTGTTTCATATAAAAAGAAAACATGAAAAATCATTTTTTACAGTTTTTTTAAATTTTCGCATTTTTTGCTTGCATTATCATGCAGCTTCTGGTAAAATACTTATTGTTGTGAGCCTATTGTAGGCAATATAATGTCAAGGAGGTGCAGTCATGGCTAGATGTGCTATTTGTGATAAGGGAGCTCATTTCGGTAACAACGTGAGTCATTCTCATAGAAGATCCAATAAAATGTGGAAATCTAACATTAAATCTGTTCGCGTTAAAGTAAACGGTGGAACAAAGAAAATGTATGTATGTACTTCATGCTTACGTTCTGATAAAGTTGAAAGAGCATAAGGATCATAAAATAAAAACATGGATATAAAAGAGCAGGGATAGAACGACCGATGTCCCGGCTCTTTTTTCTTTTGCTCAAATTCTCATTCCGGTCAGAGCGTTTCAGAGCATCATATCTGATCTTATACAGCAAAAGAGCGGGGAAACCTTTTTGGGTTCTCTCCCGCTCTTTTTTCTTGCTATCGGATGTTTCTTTGGAACGGTTCTGTTACAGAGTAGCTTTTACTGTTCCGGAAACATGTTCCGTTTTCTTATTTTTTTACAGTTGCTTTCTTTGGCAGACCTGCTTTTTTCAGCATTCTCTTATACTTGGAAAGCTTCTTGGCCGGTACGGTCACTTTTGCTTTTGCATCGATCTTGCTGAATGCTTTGCTTCCGATGGAAGTAATGCCGGTTGCTTTCTTCATATTGACAGTCTTCAGTTTGCTGCAGCCTGCAAATGCATTTTTCTCAATCTTCTTCACATTGCTTCCGATCGTAACTTTCTTCAGCTTCTTGCAGCTCTTGAATGCATTTTTGCTGATCCGTGTTACTTTGTAAGTAACGTTTCCAATCTTAACTGTCCTGGCAATAGTTACGGAAGTTAGATTCTTTCCTTTACTTCCTCCGACACCAATAACGGCTGCTGTTTTCTTATTTTCATTTAAGATGCGGTAAGTTACGTTTTTGTTTACCGTTTCTTTTACTGCCGTCTGTCCAGGATTGGACGGTGTGGATGGAGTAGATGGTGTATCTGGCTGCTTAGATGTATCCGTTGTCTGTGTATCTGCTTTTTTCAGATTTGCTTTTGCACTCTGTAAAGCGGTGAGCAGGCTCTGAAGTTCTTCGGCTGTTGCATCTGCTTTTGCATTTTTCGCATTGTTATATGCAGTTACAAATGCTGTCCAGCTTTCGGAAGTGTAAGTAGCGTTTGCATTTCCAGCTTCATAGATGCTCTTGGTTTCCGCATTTTCTGTTTCATTTTTTAATGCGGTTTTAGCTGCTTCTACTGCTGCATATTTCAGATTTGCTTTTGCATCCTGTAAGTTACTCAGTAATTCTCTTAATGTGCTTAAAGCAGCATCTTCTGCCGGTGCTTTCGCAGCATCGTATGCATCTGCAAATACTTTCCAGCTGTCACTTGTGTAAGTTTCGTCAGCATTTCCAGCATCGTAGATATCTTTGTATTCTGCACTGTTCACTGCTGCTGCCAGTGCTTCTTTTGCTGCCACTTTTGCATCCTTCAGGTTTGCCTTTGCCTTCTGAAGATTTTCTGCTAATGTTTTCAAATCATCCGCTGTTGCGTTTGATGCAGGTGCTGTTGCAGCCTTATATGCATCCTTAAATAATTTCCAGCTATCACTTGTATAGTTCTCATCCCCGGTATTTCCAGCGTCATAAATATTTTTTACATCAGCTATTGCTGCAGCAAGTGCTTTTTCAGCTTCTTCCATTGCAACATTTTTCAGATTCTTTTTTGCATCCTGCAAAGCACTTGTCAATGTCTGAATTTCATTTGCTGTTGCGTTAGTTTTGTCAACAGTTGTTGCGTTTTTATATGCAGTTTCAAATGCACTCCAGCTTGCATCTGTATAAGTTTTATCTACGTTCCCGGCAGTATAAATACTTTCCGCTGATGCAATAGCTGCACTTAAATTCTGTTCCACTTCTTGTTTTAATTCATCGTCTGTCTGTTTTGGAACCTGAAGTGTAATAATTTCACAGATTGCCGGTTTTACATCACCCCAGGTAAGTTTTACATCTAATACCTGATCATACATATAAGTATAGAATGTAGTCAGGCTCTTATTTAATGTTCCAAGTGTTACCCAGTTATTTTCATCGATGCGAACTGAAACAGTTGCATTACTGATAGATTTCTGTACAATATTCAGTTTACGTACGTTTGTTGCATCAGACAGATGATATACCAGAGAACCTTCAGTCTTATCCGTCATATCCGGTACAAATGCGGTTGTCAGATCACCGTCATTTAAGTTCCAAGGCTCCTGACCTCTCTGCAGAGCAGCATCGGTCTCAAATGTCGGATCATTTACAGTTGGAATATATGCACCGCCGTTGATCTGGATCTCATTGAGTTCTACCCAACGAGCACTGTATCCTGCGTTAAAGTACAGACGGATGTATTTTGCTTTTACATTGTTAATGTTTGCATTTTCAACATAAGAATATGCTACATCTACAGTGTCATGTGTCCAACCATTTTCTGCCGGTTTGGTGTCGCGGTCTGTTCCGTCGTTTTCGATACCGTCACCGATCTTGATAAGGTCTGTCCAGGTTTTATTATCAACAGATGCCTGGATCACTGCATCACGCGGATAATCGATTGCAGTATCCAGAACATATACTTTCAGAGATTTCAGTGTGATTTCCTGTCCGAGTGTATATGTTATATAATCGTCTTTTGCCGGTGTTGCACAATATTTTGCCTTCGATGTCAAATCGCCGTCCATCCAGTTTGCGGTCGTACCAAGTTTTCTTGCATCCTCACTGTTTGACGCTCCGCCAATGTTTGTTTCAAGCAGATCCATAGCCCCGATCTCATCGTTTGTCACTTCAAATTTGCTCAGGCTGAAGGTAACATCCGTACTTCCGTTGTTGATCAGGCGGATGTAACGTGCACTCTTTGCAGATGTGCTATCTGTCCACTCTTTCTGATTCAGGGAAGTCTGCAGAGTCAGTTTGTCAGTTCCGTTGCCTTCTGTATCGATGGATGCGATCGCATGGATACGGTCAAGTTTCAGTCCGATGTACTGTCCGGCTTTCAGGGTTACATTGTCTCTTGCATAGACTTTGGAAACTTCATCCCCATAAGTTACTTTCCAGTTCTCATCGTTTGTATTGGTGTAATCCATAACATCGCCGGTTACTTCTGCTTCTTTTCCACAAACAGAGAACTCGTTAAATTTAATCCAGTTGTGACGGTCTTTATTGTTTACCAGTCTGATATAACGTGCAGATGCACCTTTTAAATCTTCCTCATAAGTATCGGTGCCATTGGCTGTTCCGGTCTGTGCAGATTTTGAAGTCCAGCTATTTCCATCTTCTGAATATTCAAGATGGTATTTGATCCATTTATCTGCACTGCCCGCACCCGTGACGATACGCACTTTGTATACTTCTTTTGCTTCACCAAGATCCATCTGAATATAATCTCCGGCAACGCTGGTATCATTGGAAGCTGGTTTAAACCAGGTAAAGGTAGAATCATCCCCGTCTGTCACATTGGACAGCGGATAACTTCCGGACTGATACAGGCTCCATCCGCTCGTATAGCTGATGGTTCCAGTATATTTGTTATCTGCAACTTCACTGTTGCCATCTTTTTCAAATGCATCACAGGAAATCTCACGGATGATCAGCCAGCGATTTCTGTCGTTGTTGCTGTTCTTCCAGCGGAATCCTTTGATCTCTTTTGCTTCTGCAAGCTCCAGAGTTACATCTGTGTTAGAACCGGCTGCCGGCTGTGTTTCAAATGTCGTCCAGCTGCTGCCGTCTGTCGTATATTCCATAACACCGTTTGGAATATAATCATTTTCGTGACCGCTGCATGCCAGTGCGACCGTCATTTTTTTAACCGGTGTCATCTGGTTGAAAAGAAGTCCTACATAGTCACCAGTCTGCTGATCCGTCTGAATCTGGAAATTGGTATTTAAGTTTCCATCAATTGCATTGGCTGCATTTCCGGTATTTCCGGAGTTTTCTGTTCCGCCGACACGGTAGATCAGGGTTCTTTCCAGTTTGATGTGTTCCGGATCAATGATCTGTTTTACGGTATCAGAAACATTTTTCATGACTTTTTCGGTAAACGGAACAATGTAGAGAAGACCTGCTGTCGCATATTTTGTTTCATTTACATAACGGAATCCATAAGTCTGGGAACGTTCATATAAAGTCTGTGCTGCAGAATAGTGCTCCCATACTTTATCATTTTCTTTTGTCTGAACAGCTTTGAGTGCATCCATCAGCTCGATATCTGCTTCACACTCATCACGCAGACACTCAAGGAATGGTGTCATCTGCTCGCTCAGACGTTTATTGGTGCCATCTGTCAGATATTTTACAGCTGCATCGTAAATGGTCTTGAACTCGTTACGCATATCATTCAACTCTGCTGTCGTAACTGTTCCTGCTTCTACTTTTTTCTGGATCTCTGCCAGCTTGTTTTTCAGGTCAACAGACTCTTCAAATTTTGCCTGTCTTCCGGCTGTCTGAACCGGTCCCTGATAGATCATGTGTTTTGCCACTTCCCGCCGGGCTGAGGATGAATCGGATTCCAGTGCGGTAACATGGTCAATGTACTTAAAGGAATCTTCCCATGCCTGGTCTCCTTCTTCTGTGGCATCCCATGGTTTCCAGCTATAGTCTGCTGCGGTAAAGATCGCTACTTTGGAAGGTTCTGAATGCTGCATCGGGTTGAGGATGATACCTTCATATTTATGACCGTCAATTCCGGTATGCAGAATGGTATTATGTCCGCCCATGATCAGACCGGTCTTGTAGTTATCGTTACATGGCCAGTTTACCCACATGTACGGATAACGTCCTGCGACACCATTGGATGCTACATTATTATAGAAATTATCTGCAAAGTTTGCACTTACCTGTCCCCATACTGCATTACCGGTCATCAACATATGTACCTGTCTGTTGGCAGAAGCATTGATGCCTTTCAGTTTTGCAGAGGAACCATTTCCCATGTAGTCTGTCGGGCAGTACAGGATATCGGTTTTCAGATCCGGATATTTGGTGTTTTTCAGTTCTGTCAGCCAGTTTGTCAGGTCATTGAGCAGTCTGCTTAAGTTTGCTGCACTTGATCCGGTCGCATCATCCTCCAGAAGGGCAATCTGACGCACGCCGGATTCGATCACCTGCAGATATTTTGCTTTTACTGTTGCCAGATCTGCATCGTAATTGTTGAAATTAAATGGACTGTTCATAAACGTATGCAGAGCATAAACGAAGAAACATTTGCTTTCATTGCCTGCCTGTGCAAGTTTTTTGATCTTCTCAAGATCTGCCTTTGGATACAGCTCTCTCCACTGTTTGTTGTGGTAAGGATCGTCTTTCGGTGCGAACACATACTGATTCATCTTGATCTCGCCGCCGAATTTCATCAGATCAATACGGTCTTCCAGTGACCACGGATTTCCATAATATCCTTCGATAAATCCACGGAACTGTACTTCTGCATAGTCTGTCACCGTCAGCTCTTTGATCTTTTTGTCTGCGGAAAGCTGTTCAAAAATACGTTTCAGTGTGGTGACACCGTAAAATGCCGCATCGGTGTCTTTACCAAGGACTACGATCTTGCCGTCTTTGACATACAGCATATAAGCATCGTAATTATCAAAGGTCGCCTGAACCGCTCCGTTTGCTTTTCCGTAAGTATCTGCTGCATCCCCGGAACCATAAACACCAACGATCAGCTCGGTCTTGTCTGACGCTGCACTTTCGTTTCCGGTCAGTTTCAGCACATTCAGCGTGTCTGTGATACGTGTTTTTGTGTAATCGTCAATGTCACTTCCGATCGACAGTTTCACCTGATCGGTAAGCTGCATTTCTTTGTCACCGTAGGTGATCTCCTGCGGTGTCGGGTAGATCTCATACTCACCTGCTGTTTCTTTTACGCCTGCGGATACAGGAATACAGAACAGCATAAGCATTGCCAGAAAAGCAACGAGCTTCATACCCAGTGATGTTGTTTTCTTTTTCATGTGTTTCCTCCTTTTCTTTTTGTACCCCTGCACAAAAACCTCTTTATCTTAGTCATAAACAGGCAGGGATACGTTACTTTTACTATAACAATTTCCGTAAGTTGCGTCAACTGTTATCTTCAATCTCTGTCGGAAAAGACGCCTGCTTCTGCCGGGATGAATACATGATCCAGAACCGGATCTGTCGGCTGCTTTGCATTTTTTACCGCCTCTTCACAGAAATAATCCTGTGCACAGATCAGCATCTTTTTCCCTCTTTTATCAATCTTTTCATAGCTTCCGTCCGGCTGCAGGATGTGAGCCTTCAGATTATCAGCAAGCTGGATATCCAGAATATGTTTTGCCTGCTGTTTGATCTTTTCATCTTTTAATGGAAATACGATCTCAACACGTTTGTCCAGATTTCGCGGCATCCAGTCCGCACTGCCCATATACAACTCTTCTGCCCCGTCATTATAGAAATAGAAGATACGGGCATGTTCCAGGAAATTGCCGACGATCGAACGTACCGATATGTTTTCGCTGATATGCGGGATGCCGACCTTCAGACAGCAGATGCCGCGGATGATCAGTTCGATCTTCACCCCTGCCGCCGATGCCGCATAGAGTGCCTCGATGATCTCCCGGTCACACAGGGAATTCATTTTTGCAATGATATGGGCTTCTTTTCCCGCCAGTGCCCAGTTCTTCTCTCGTTCGATCAGTCTTAAGAAACGTTTGCGGAGCCAGATCGGTGCAACGATAAGGTCGTTCCAGTGTTTTGGTTCGGAATAGCCGGAGAGCATGTTAAATACCGCAGTCGCATCTTCCCCTATCGGTTCTGCACAGGTCAGAAGACCGCAGTCCGTATACAATTTTGCCGTAGAATCGTTATAATTTCCAGTTCCGAGATGCACATAACGGCGGATACCGTCTTCTTCTCTCCGGACAACCAGGGTGATCTTGCTGTGTGTTTTCAGACGCACCAGTCCATAGATTACATGACAGCCTGCTTTTTCCAGCTTTTTCGCCCAGATGATATTGTTTTCTTCATCAAAACGGGCTTTTAATTCTACCAGAACAGAAACCTGTTTGCCGTTCTCTGCCGCCTGTGCCAGTGCTGCAATGATCGGTGAATTACCGCTGACACGATAAAGTGTCTGCTTAATCGCCAGAACATTCGGATCCTTCGCTGCCTGTTTTACAAAATCTACGACCGGATCAAACGTCATGTACGGATGATGCAGTAAAATGTCACCTTTGCGGATATTGGCAAAAATGCTGTCATCGTTCATCAGTGCCGGTACCGGCTGCGGAATATATTTTTTCACTTTGCAGTCTTCAAACCCTTCCATGCCGTACAGCTTCATCAGAAAAGTCAGATCCAGCGGTCCGCCTATCTCAAATACATCGCTGTCTTTCACGGCAAACTCTTCTTTTAAGATATCCAACAGCCGTTTATCGATCTTTCCTTCGATCTCCAGACGGATCACTTCGCCCCACTGACGTTTCTTTAACTGTTTCTGGATCTCTTTGAGCAGATCCTCTGCTTCATCCTCATCAATGGATAAATCTGCATTTCGCATAACACGGTATGGATGTGCACATACGACATCGTAACTTAAAAACAGCTGTCCGATGTTCCGCTCTATGATCTCTTCCAGAAGGATCACACGTTTTTCTCCGTCTTTTCCTTCCGGAAGTTCCACGATTCTTGGCAGGACAGACGGCACCTGCACCGTTGCAAAATCCAGTGTCTTATGCTTTTCCTTGCCGTCTTTTCTGCAGATCAGAGCACCGATATTCAGGGTCTTGTTGCGGATCAGCGGAAATGGTCTGGAAGAATCCATCGCCATCGGTGTCAGAACCGGATAGACATTTTCCTCAAAATAAGCATCCACAAATTTTTTCTGCTCTTCGCTCAGACTCTCGTGCTCGGAAATAATTTTCAGCCCCCGCTTTTTCAGAGCCGGGATCAGAGAGCGATTGTAAGTAGAATACTGCAGATCTACCAGTTCGTGTGTCTCTTTTAAGATTTTTTTCAGCTGCTCCGAAGCCGTCATCCCGGAAATATCCTTTTTTGTATAACCTGCGTGCACCATATCTTTCAAAGATGCCACACGGATCATAAAGAATTCATCCAGATTGGATGCTGTGATACTTAAAAATTTCAGCCGTTCAAACAGCGGAAGTGAGGCATCTCTTGCCTCTCCCAAAATGCGGTTGTTAAAACCCAGCCAGCTTAATTCTCGGTTTGTATAGTATTCTGCTTTTTTTAAATCCATTTCACCCATACGGACATACCTCCTTCGTTACATCATTTTTTTCTGACGCAGCACCGGACGGATGCTGAACACTTCCTCGAAAAATTCTGCTTTTTTTGCAAACTCTTTCTTTTCCAGTGACAGATCTTCGTCCGAATAAAGCTGAATGACCAGTTCGTTTTCGTGCAATATCTGTTTTGCCTCTTTGGTCTTCTGCTTGTGGCTGCGGTCCAGCGAATTTACCACTCCGAGGATTGCCGTCAGTTTGGCAATGGTCAGATAATTTTCCCTTGTCATCCGGCTGCTTCCGATCTTGTCGTATCCTTCCAGCGGCACCGTATTATATTTTACCACATTTGCCACAATTTCTTTCTCTTCTTCCGATAATCCGATGATATCCATCGCCATGATAATATGGTACGCGGACTCCCCGGCATTTGACAGGCTGATAAATTTACCGCATCCATGCAGGATCACCGCAATGCGGAGCAGCAGGCGATCCCGGTCATCGAATCCCTGGCTCTTTTTGATCTTGTCAAAAATACCAACTGCCAGATCTTCGCACACTTTGATATGCGACTTGCTGCACTGATAACGTTTGGCAGCATTTCTTGCAGCCGCCAGGATATCCTCATCAAAGTCATGGCCGAGTTTCAAAAGCCGGTTCTGCTGTGCATATTCATACGCCATGCCATCAGTCAGGTGCAGAC
>ENA-UOJO01004165-UOJO01004165.1-human-gut-metagenome-genome-assembly--contig:-P57-NODE-4165-length-12757-cov-4.992363_pt1 | contig 12757 bp, 13 predicted proteins | sample MGYA00242351_ERZ723898 | MGnify/ENA metagenome assembly ERZ723898 | reverse complement strand
ATACCAATAAGCAATAGAAATCAAGAAAATAGTATAAAAGGTACTATACATGATGTTATTGTTTCTTGTGAATTTGATTACAACGAAAATTGCAAATATATAAAAGATATAATGGAATTTGTTGAAGCAGATAAGAGTGATGATGTTAATCAATTAATGGCATTGCTTATTAAATATGATGAAGATATTATTAAAGAAAAAGAAATAAAAAGTAAAGTTAATAATAATATTTCTTTGGATAAAAACAGATTTTCTACAACTAAGGAAACTGAAAATTCTGGTACTACTATTTTAGAAGATCCAGATGAATTAGATGGTACAACTGTTCTTGTAGATGAGGATTATTGTTATCCATATTTAGTAAGGAAGAATACTGATGAAAAAATTATTATAGATAAGAGTGTATTTAGAATTGGAAAAGATTCTATGTATGCAGATTATGTTGTTAAAGATAATACAGCTGTAAGTAGAAAGCATGCAGAAATAATGGTGCAAAATGGAGTTTGTTACATTGTAGATTTAGGATCAACTAATCATACATTTATTAATGGACAAAGAATAAAGGATAAGACAGAAGTAGAAATACCACAAAATGCAATAATCAAATTAGCTAATGAAGAATTTTTTATATATGATAATTAGAATATAAAATTATTGCTAATATAGTATATTTATTGTAAAATTATTAAATAAATAGTAAATAAAAAGAGTTAATGAAAAAAATAGGAGGAGTATTGTGGACATTATAAATCAAACAAACAGAACAATATTATTTGAAGAAATTAATCCGGAAAAATTAGATTTAATTACTTTAGTCGGAGATGTTAAGGGGATTAATAGTTTAAACGATGATAAAATTAAAGAAATTAACGAGAAATTATTAGTAAGAAGTTTTGATGAATTCTTAGATAAGTTTTCACCAGTTGTTTATTCATTTTTTAATGCAAACACACAAAAGGTTTTATATACTTTAGAAAAACCTGAAAATATACCAGATGAAATGATTACAAGCATTCCAATAAACCAATCAAATGATTTTTTAAAGATGCTATTTACACTCATAGAAACAAAGAGGGCTCAAGGAATAGAAAATGTAGATTTTAAATTTGAAAATTTACTTGATATGATATCTCCTAAAAAAGTTATGGATGATATAAAGCAATCAAGAAAAGAAATTCAATATACTTATGCAAAGTATGAAGAGTTAGATGATGAAGATCCAACTAAACTTGATTTAGGGGATAAGCTTAACGTAATGTTTGATGAGGCAAGTGAAAATTATAATAATATAATGGCTATGCTTCCATTAGCAATTGAAGATATAAAAACAAGACTTTTAATAGGTGAGGATGAAAATAAGGGTAGCAATGAATCTTTTGCGTTAGGTTTGCTTAGCATGGGAGAAAATGGGGAGCTTAAAGTATTAGAAGCACCTAAAAATGAAGAAAATGCACTTGTGGCAATAGATGATCAAGCTAATGTTGGATTAATAGAAGCTTTTGAAGAAGATTATGATGCAATGAATGATGAAAACTCAAAATCTGATTATGTAAAGAGTCTAGTTGTTAGAACATTCTGTCCATTAAATTCTACAATGCAAAGTCAAGTTGATGTTGCAGTAGAAGTTGATAATTACAACACTTATCTAGATTTTTATAAAAGTGCTAAAGATGATTTTATAAAAACAGTTAAGCCATTAATTGAAAAGATATTAGGAGTAAAAATGTTCTTTGAACAATATGCTACTAAAAATAAAGGAATGGCACCATCATTACTTGTATGTAATAACAAATTAAATAGACTTGTAAATTCAATGAATAGACCTAGATTAGAAACATTCCTAAGTACTGTAAATAATAAGAATGATTTTAAAAATACTATTTGGTTTGGTATAGCACCTTCTATTGAGTTAGAGCCACAAGCAAAGAATAAAGTTAAAAGAGAAAGATTTAAATCAAATAAGACAGTTGAAAAAACAGATGCAAATACAATGGAAGATTTATCATTGCTTTTAGATGCTGTTCAAAAGTATAGAATTCAAGTATTTTTTAATTTTGAACCAAGAGAAGATACTACATTTAACTATGTAGCAACTACTGGTGTTGATAAATTTATGGAAAAATGCGAATTATTAACACGTAAAACATATAGTGAATTTTGCATACCATGTATACCTAATTTTACAGTAATACCAAAGGAAAAATCTGGAGTAATATTAGATAATAAGATGATTATGTCTGAAGAAGGGAATGCAGAACTATCAAAAGAAAAAGAGGATATTTTAAAGCTTTGGATAGAAGGTGTATATATTGGAGCAGCATATGTAGCTTCAGGTATTGTAGCAGCTTATCAGTGCCCTGAGTATTTAAAAGAAAAATTTAAAAAGGTTTATAGTGAATATCCAGGAGTAAGATTTGATATAGAATCATCAGATAATGCACTTAGAGCGACTACTACTTTAGCTAAAGAAATATCAGGATTTACAAATGAAATTAAAACTTCTATAAATAGAAGAAATTTTGGATTTGTTTTCTCATCAGAAAATGCTCAGCTTGATGGAAATGAAATAAAGCAAATTACAGTTTATAAAGCTAGGAGTCTTCAAAATAATGAGAATGATTTTGAATCAATATATAAGACTTTAGTAAGTACATATATTGAGAGATTATTAAGATTTTATTCAAATGACTTTAAGGAAGATAATATTATTAAATTCTTTAGTAACAATCCAAATAGCGTAAAGAGTAATTGGATAGCTCATAAGGATTTTGTTAATGCAATAATTCAAGATGGTGATGACATTAACTTTAATATAGATGAAGAAAGTGGTATTTGTAATATTGATATTGCATTTAATGGAAATGTTAAAAATCTTGAAGTTGAAATTACAAAAAGTGATATAAACTAACTTACTTTACAAGTACAAGTACAAGTAAGTATAGATTATATATAAAAAAATAAAAGCAAGGGGATGACTTGAAATGGGATTTAAAGTAAAAATTGAAGGTGGAGATAGTATTCAATTAGGTGTTGAAAATGTAGAAACTGTAGAATTCATGACAGATACACCTGATGATTCAAATGCTCGTTCAACAGATTTAGGAGCTACTTTAGTAATCAAAGGAAAAATATTAACAGCAATAGGTGGTGCAGCTGCTGATGACACAATGAAAATTGCAAAATGGTCATTAGTACCAGCAGAAAAAGCAGATTGCTATAGAAAGGTAACAGTAGATGTGATTTCTGCTGATCAAACAGTTAGACAAATTGAATTACCAAATGCTTTTGTAGTAGATTATTATGAGGATTATGGTGATGGACAAGGTGTTGGACAGTTTTCATTATTTGTCAGACAAAAGAAAGATAAAACTGCTGATGTAAAATTTGAAGGTGGATTTTAAATAATAAGAGAAAGGATGAGTTAACATGGGATTTAGATTAAATGTTGAAGGTGGAGAAAGCATTCAATTAGGAATAGAAAGTATTGAAAATGTAAAATACAAAACTGATACTCCAAATGATTCAAATGCGCGTTCTAAGGATGTAGGCGCAACTCTATATATTACTGGTAAAATATTAACTGCAATTGGAGGCGGAGCAGCTGATAGTACTAAAAATCTTGGAAAATGGTCATTAGTACCAGCAGAAAAAGCAGATTGTTATAGAAAAGTAACAGTTGAAGTAGTTTCAGCTGAACAAATAGTAAGAAAAATTACTTTCCCAAATGCTTTTGTTATTGACTACACTGAACATTATGGAGATACAGAAGGAATTGGAACATTTGACTTAGTAGTAAGACAAAAGAAGGATAAGCTTCCTGAGGTAACAGTTGAAGGTGGCTATGGAGCTTAAATAATATTTTGTTGAGAATTTAGTTTATTCTAAATTCTCAATTTATATAAAAGATAATGTACAAGTGTAAAAAAATGTAGTGTGAAAATTATTACATAGTAATAGGAGTGTATATGAAAAACTATTATGAAATTTTAGGAGTTTCAAAGGAAGCAGAAAAGAATGAAATAAAAAAAGCATATAGAATGTTAGCTAAAAAATATCATCCAGATAAGAATAAGGATGATAGTAGCGCAATAAAAAAATTTCAGGAAATAAGTGAAGCATATAATGTACTTGGAGATGAAAAAGCAAGGAATGAATATGATAAAAAATTAGAATCCTTTAGTAATAAGCAAAATAATTCAAGTGCAGGGTTTACAAATAATAAAAAGACATACTCAAAAAATACTGCAGCAAGGAAAAGTACAAGTCAAAACATGAGTGAAGATAAATTTAATGATTTAAATAAATATTTTCAAAATTTTTTTGGATTTAATGCAAAAAATAATGACATTAACAAAGAAAAATTAAGCAAAAAGAAAAATCCTATTGATACTACAGATATGTTTGAAAGTTTTTTTAGAAAAAAATAAAGTAATGGAGTGAGTTACTTTGAGTAAAAAAAGAATAGATGATGGAAAAAGAAAATACAGAGTAAGCGTTAGAGTAATTGATATGCTTCTTGGGGCAAGTATATCATTAATATGTTTTACACTATTTACTTTCGTTGAAAATTTATATATAAGATTTGGTATTATTGCATGGATTGTTGTTATTTCAATTGTTTCTTTTACACTTTATTGTCTTTACGTAGATAGAAAGAATTCCATGATTGATGATACAAAAATAACAAAAGTTAAACTTATTAATGAAGAAAACAAAACAATAGATGAATGGAGCCTTGTGGGACAAGTGTCTGTTGTAATTGGCAAAAGTACAAAAGAAGAACAAGTATATATAGATTTAGAAAAGTCAATTTATTCTCCTTCTATAGAGAACAATCATGCAGTTCTTAATTATGCAGAAGGAAATTGGTATATAGAAGATTTATCTATTGATAATGAGGTAATGATACAAAAAGTTCAAGATAAAGAAAAGTATAATATAGTTAAGGGTTCGCCATGTACCCTAACAAAAGGTGATATTATTTATATTTCAAAGGTTAAATTATTATTGGATTAAGGAGTGAATTTTATGGCATTAATAAGATGTCCAAATGGACATATGTTTAGTGAAAGAAGATATGGAACTGTATGCCCATATTGTCATGTAGAAACATCTGGAGTAAGAACTGCAACTAGTGAACCAATGCCAGTGCAACAAAAACTAAGAGAGCAGCAGGAAGTTGAAAAAGATCTATTGTATCAAGAGGTTGACCCAGTATGTGGATGGATTGTTTGTATTGAAGGAACAATAGTAGGGAAAGATTATAAATTAAAAAGTGGTAAAAACTTTATTGGAAGATCTGATGATATGGATGTTCAAATTATAGGAGATAATGCAATTGCAAATAGAAACCATGCAATTATTGTTTATGATTCTAAAAAGAAAAATAATGTACTACTTCCAGGGGATTCTACAGGTATTGCATATTTAAACGGAGAACCTGTATATATGCCAACGGAGCTTGCTGCATATGATGTTATAGATCTTGGAAAATCAAAATTTCTATTTGTACCATTTTGTGGTGAACATTTTGAATGGGAAGAAGATTAGGAGAAATAGTAAATGGTTATATTAAAATTGGAGATTGCCTTTATTTTTCTTGCTATTTCCATAATGTTATTCATAATACGAATGTTACTTATAAAAAAAATAAATCAAAAAGATATTATTATAGCTTCTAGCCTTGTAATTGGAATGGAAGAGATACAAGAAGATGATATTGGAATTACTGAAACTGAGCAAGGAACCTTAGCAGTATTAGCTGATGGATTAGGTAAAAAAGAAGCAGGAAGAATTTCAAGTGTTTATGCAGTAAAAGAAATCAATGAAATGTTTAAATCAGAGGGCTCAGATGAAAATGAAGTTTACTTTTTCAAGAAAGCATATAATAAAGCAAATAATGAAATAATTATAAGAGTTGAACGAGATAAAGGTGGTGCAAGTGTATTATCCTGCATAGTAAAAAAAGGATATTTGCATTATGCATTAGTTGGGGATGCTATGCTTTGCATCTTTAGAAAAGGTGAACTTTATAAAATAAGTAATGGACATTCAATAGATGAAGTAGCAAAAAAACAATATGAAAGTGGAAAAATACGCAAGGAAAAAGCTGTTTCTGTAATTAAAGAGAAAAAATTAATATATTATTTAGGTAATTCTTATTTTGAAAATCTTGAAAATAATCAGGAACCTATAAAATTATTTAAGGGCGATATTATTGTGTTAATGAGTAAGGGTGTTTATAAGGGAATTAAGTGGATAGATTTAGAAAGAATTATATCTCAAAATAAAAAAATTAACGATGTATGTGCTAACATAATACGTAATGTTAACAAGGAAAATAATGGCAGTATTATCCTTATGAAATATGTTGGCAATAAGTAGAAATAGAAAGTGTTAGGTGAAATAAATGAGAAAATTAAACTCTGAAGTGAAGACAAGCTTTATTTCAGAAGAGGGGACATATCTACAAAATAGAGATTACTTTGCATTTGTTGAGTTAGATGATTATGCATGTTATGTAATAGCAGACGGTATAGATGAAGATAGAGAAAATGAAAGTGCAAAAATTGTTGTTACAAGCTTTATAAAGGATTTTACTGACAAGCCATCAATGATGCCTCATATAATAAGAAAATATATAAAAAATGCCAATAGGCAGCTTATAAGAAATAGTCGAAATGAAAGATTAAAAGCATCGGTGACAGTAGTTGTATCTAATTATAGCAAAATAAGGTATGCCATGGTAGGAAATACAAGATTCTTATATTTTAAAGATGGAAATTTAAGAATAAGAAGTAAGGATGAATCTCTTACAGAAGAAATGGCAGAGAAAGGTATGGTAGCTCTTGATAAAGTATCTCAGCATATTGAAAGAAATAATTTAACATCATATTTAGGTGAAAATGTATTAGATAAAATTTATGTGTCAAAAAAAATATTATTAAAAGATGGCGATGCATTTGCTTTATTAACAAAAGGCATATGGGAAAATTGTGATGAAACTGAAATTGAGGATGCCTTAGAAGGAGCAAATGAGCCAACTATAGTTACAGATAATGTGGAAGATATAATACTCTCAAAACAGCCTGAAAGAATTGAAAATTATACATTAGCCGTTACATTTTTTGAAAAGGTATTTGTAAACCCTAATAAAAAAAGAACTATTAAAAGAGTAATAGGAATAGTATTACCAATACTTATTGCAACCATAACAATTGGTACAGTTTTTGCAGTAAAGATAAATAAGAAAAAAGATGCAATGGAAGATATGAATTATTATATAGAAAGTGGTGATGATTATTTAAGGGACAATAATGCAACAAGAGCTAATGAAGAATATGCTGAAGCTAAAAAAATAGCTGAAAAGTATAGGCAAAAGAGCGATCTTTCAAATATTGATGAAAAAATTAAGTTTACTGAAAATATATTAACTGGTGATGAAAAGTTAAATGATTCAAAGTATGAAGAAGCGCAAGATAATTATACTATTGCACTAAACAAGTGTGCTAAATATGATAATGCATGTAAGGATTATTTAGAACAAAAAATGGCTTTTGCAAGTAATTGCATTAGGGTTAATGATCTTATTGAACTTGGTGATGCAGAACTTGAAAATGGAAATTATGCAGCAGCAGATGCCGATTATAAGGAAGCAATGAATCTTGCTATTGATTGTAAGATGAACGATGAAAAAGAAGCTGCTAAGGAAAAGGCAGCAAATGTAGCAAAGGAAGTTGCAAAGCTTGATGAGGCCAAAAAGCAGGAAGTAGCAAATCAAAAGAAAAATACTGAGGATGCGTATAATAAGGGAATGGAGTATATGAAAACAGCTGACCCTCTTTATATATCAGGTGATTATGTGGGCGCAAAGAAAAACTATAATTTAGCTAAGGAGCAATTTACTATTGCTAATAATCCAGAATTAATTACTGAAATAGATGCAAAACTTAAAAACATTGAAAAATTAATTGAATCTAAAAAAAGTGAAGCAGATGGCTATGTAAATGATGCTAGGCAGCTAGTTGCATCTAACAATATAGATGGTGCAAAGGCAAAGTACAGACAAGCTCAGGATATATACAAAAATTTAGAACTAATGGACTATTTTAATATTATAGAAGCAGAAATTAATAAATTATAAAGGTGAAAAATATGGATAATTGGATTTATGAAAAAATTAATAAAGTAAGTGATTTAGAAGACAGGGCATTATTAAAAAAAATAATGCTTAGTGTCTTTTCTTCTTTAGAGGAATATACTGAGTCAAGATATGACTATATAGAAAATAGAGTCTTTAATGAAATTAGTGTTAATAAGAAAAAATATACTATATATTCATCAGTTGTAGAAAGAACTAAAATAAATCCAATTAGTGAATTTTTATTTCCTATTTTGGAAGAAGATAAAGAAGAAAGTATTTATGAAATAAAAACTATAAGAAAAGCAATAAAGTATAAAGAGGAATTGTTTTTATTTAAGGTATTTTTGCAGTGCGATTATTTGAAAATAATAGATATTTTAAAAGAAAAAGCTACGTTAAACGGAATAATAGAAACAGATAAAAAAATTCATAAAGCACAATTTATAATAGAGGAAAACATACAATATAAGCAAAAAATTAAAAAGTTATATGAAAACTTTATATTTAATAATATTCCTTGGGAAACTGTAAATATTCCATATATTAATAAAATTGTAAATGTAGTTCTTGTAGGAGTTTTAGATGAAATAGCTGGAGATGAAAAAATATTAAAAATAGATGTTGATTTTGGTGAATATACTGACTTTGTAAAGTATGATATGGTTCCTTTGTGGAATATTCGTGAAAATATTGTAAAAACCAATGGGTTTGCTAGTCCATGTATAGATAAAATTAATTTTGAACATAGTATATCTATAAATCCTGATAATGGTTATTTAATTAGTTTTTCAGAAGGTGATGATTGCGATGTTATTTTTAAGGAAGATAGTATAAGTATATTGTCTTTAGATAGTGAAAGAAATAGATGGGGAGTATACGAATTCTTACCTTATGATAAGGAAGAGGCAGACAATTTGCAGTATAAAATAATGGATAATGGACAAATTGATTCATTTAGTAACAGAATTTCAACTAATAATAATCAAGGCATAAAAACAAAAAGTGAATTAATAAAGCTTATTAATTCCTATAGTATCTCAAAGTATATTAAATTTATTGATTTGAAGCTTATAGAATGTAGTGAAGAAGCAAATGAATGCTATGAATTAAATGATTTTATAGCTGATGAAATTAGAGAAGGTAACATAAAAAAAGTCCTTATGATGTACTTTAAGCCATGCAATATGCAGGAAAATACTAATATTTCTGAAAAAGCAAATTATGATAGTAATAGTATGGAGTATTTATTTAGAGATATTTTAAGTTTTATTGTTTCAAAAATTCAATTTATATATCCAGAGTATAAGTGTGAAGGAAGATTAATATGAATTACATTTGGAATATTTTAATAGAGGCAAAGCAAAGAGGAATTGATAAAAATAAAATTACATTTAAAGAAGCTGAAATATATAGTCCATATATGGAAATGGCATTTGAAAATATAAACGAACCGAATTTTGACGAAAACACTGCTATAGAAATAAATCCGTGGTATAGATTTTACGATATTTTCAAGGATTTGTTTAATATTAATTTAACAGAAAGTAAAGAATTAAGAGAGGTATTGTTTGATGTTATTGTACATTATTTAGGTGATATTGATAGTAGGGTGGGTTTATGTAAAAAGCAAGTATATAGGACCTTACTATATAAGGATATTGTTAAGGGAATATATGGAGAAAATCTAAAAGATAATATTAATGCATTTAATATGGCAGAACGTGATTGTTTTTTAGATGGAATTATTAATTTATATTCTTGTAATACATCCTTATTACTATTAAGAAAAATATTACGAAAGGTGTTTAAAAATAATATTCTATATGTAAGCAATGATAAACCAAAGGATATATATATATATTTAGGTATAGCTTTTTCAAAAAAAGATGATGCTAAAATCAAAATGATTATTGAAACATTCTTGCCAATAAATATGAATCCCTTTATTTTTTGGGACAAGCATTTTGGAATATTAGGTGTAGAGGAAACTATGAAATTAGATGAAATAGTTATGGTTAATTAATAGTAAGTATAAATGGAGTTGAATAATATGAATTATGATGAAAAAATAATTTACGAGCAAAACAAATATAAAAGTGAAAGTGTTGGAGATGTTTATAACGGATATTTAATAAAAGAAGTTGAATATAAGTTTAATAAAAATATGTTTTTTGATAATAAATTATCTATTTATTTACCAGAAGATTTTAGTGATTTGCCAGAAGCTCTTGCAAAAATTAAATATCCATCTGAAAATAGACCTCAAATTATAAAATCTAGTAATGATAATAGAATAAATATTACATTTAATTTATTACCAGTTGAAATGAAAAATGAAGATGTTATGCAAACAATACATTCATTTAAAAATATCATTCAGAATATTAATCCTTCAAATAATTTTATAGAAGAAGGTGCAATAGAAATTAATGAAAATCATAAACTTGCATGGTTTGATTTTCTTAGTAATGCAATAGATGGAACTTTATATTCAATAATATCATGTATGGAAGTTGACGGAAAGATGTTCCATTGTGTTTTTAATTGTTCTGAAGAAGACATGGATAATTGGAAGGTAGTAGCATTAGATATGCTAAAATCAATAAATAAATAAACAAAAGGGGAATAAATATGAGGGTAAATAGGGCTTACTTAAAGGAAATAAAATATTGTCACATTGTAAAGCTAGAAATAACACAAAAGGTTAATGAACATAGCTTTGCAAAGATATCAGGAATTATTCCACAGGATAAGGTTGATGAGTGTTTAAATTTAGTGAAAAAGGATTCATATATTTCATTAATAGGAATAGTTGAAAATGGGAAAACTGATACAATGTTCGTTGGAAAAGTTTACAGTTTAAAAATTCAAAATGATGGGAATGTAAATTTATTAGAGATTACATTGGTTTCTGGAACTATACTTATGGATGGAAATGAATATACAAAAACATTTCAAGATGCTTCCATGAGTTATTGTGCAATTTATAAAAATATTGAAAAAGAACAAGCTGCTAATAGTTTAATGTTCTGTGAGGATACATCTATAGAAAAAATGATTGTGCAATATAAAGAGACAAATTGGCAATTTGCAAAGAGGTTAGCTTCGAATTTGGGAACATGTATTTATCCTTATGTTCTTCAAGAAGGAGTAAAGTATTGTATTGGTGTAGGAGAAAATGGGAAAATTAATACAATTAATAATATTCAAGTAAGCGTAAAGCAATCAATAAATAAATATATGACTGACAATGAAACTGAAAGTATCGATTCAATTAGCGATTGTATTTCTTATGAATTTGATTCAAGAGAGTACTTTCCTATTGGTTCAAAAATATCAATAGATGAATCAAAAGATAGTTTGTATGTATATGAATTACATACTGAATTAATAAAAAGCGAAATAATCACATCGTATATTTTAAAGGGTAAGGGTGGATTTGCAAGACCAAGAAAATACAATAATAGAATTATTGGTGCATCTCTTGGAGGTAATATTAAATCTGTTTTAACTGATAAGGTTAGAATTAATGTGGATGTAGATAGTGAAACTGGAAATACCGATTGTGGTAGCAAGGAATTTTTGTATTCTACAGTTTATTCTTCGCCTGATGGTACTGGATGGTATTGTATGCCAGAAAATGGAGATAAAATAAGAGTTTATTTCCCTACAGATAAAGAAGAAGACGGATATGTAATAAGTTCGGTGCATTTAGATGTTGACTCCACAATTAATAATAGCCAAGCATCACAATCAGGAGCAAGTGGTCAAATGGCACCAAGAAGCAATCCCGATTATAAATCTATTTCTAACAAGCAAAATAAGGAGATTATTTTTGCACCAGATAAATTAACTATAACAAATAATAATGGACTTAGTATAGTACTAGATGATAAAGAAGGAATAACTATAGATAGTGATAAGGGAATATATTTTAAATCAGATACAATGGTTCAACTAGTTAGCGATGGTGATTTACATGTAGTTGCAAAAGATATGGTTAGGTTAACTCAAGATGATAAAAATACAATAACAATGAAAGAAGAAAAAATATCTATAGATGGTGCAACTTTAAAATTACAAGGAAGAGGTCAATAAACATGGGATTGCATATTAATGAGGTAAAGTATGATGAAATAGAAGAGTATGGCAAAAAAGAAGGACTTAAAATATTCAATAATAGTTTTTATGAAATAAATGATATTTATGAAAAGAACTATGAAAAAATATTACATGAAATATTAAGCAGTATAGAAAGCTGTTTAGTTCAAACAAAAAATCATCAAATTACTTCAGGAAAAGGCAAATTACAAAATATTAATATTTTTTTTATGAATTATTATTATTATACAAGGAAAGATCCAATACTAATTTATGCTTTTGACGATAGATATTATTTAGACAAATCAGAATGCTTTGCTAGCTTACAATTTGAACAGATATTTATGCATTATCAAGAAGATGTAAATAAAATGTATAAAATGTTCAGTAAAAAATATTTAAGGGCGCCAAATGAATTAAAAGAAAAATATATGAAAAAATAATTATTAGATTATTTTAATATAGTTGCAGGAATACTACAACAAAACATAGATAAAATAGAAAATTTAATTA
>ENA-UOJO01004161-UOJO01004161.1-human-gut-metagenome-genome-assembly--contig:-P57-NODE-4161-length-12764-cov-5.153749_pt1 | contig 12764 bp, 9 predicted proteins | sample MGYA00242351_ERZ723898 | MGnify/ENA metagenome assembly ERZ723898 | reverse complement strand
GGTTGCCGAAGCAACCGCGCCTCGGCGCGAGAATGTGCCAAGGCACATTCTTTTTTACATCAGCTTACGGAATAATGCGGTCAGATCTTCGATGCTTGCATCCTTCGGGTTGCCGGGTGCACATGCATCTGCATGGGCAGATTCTGCCAGGAACGGAAGATCCTCTTCCTTGATGGCTTCGAGCTTGGACGGAATGCCGACATCCTCGGAAAGCTTGCGGACAGCATCGATCGCAGCTTTACGGTAAGCAGCCTGATCCATCTGATCAACGCCTTCTACGCCCATTGCGCGTGCGATTTCACGGTATTTTTCACCGGTGCAGTCTGCGTTGTATTCCATAACGATCGGAAGCATCATTGCGCATGCAACGCCGTGAGGGGTGTCATAAACAGCGCCCAGGGTGTGTGCCATGGAATGAGCGATGCCGAGACCGACATTGGAGAAGCCCATGCCTGCGATATACTGACCCAGAGCCATGCCTTCACGGCCTTCTTTGGTGTTAGCGACGGCATTACGCAGGGATTTGGAAATGATTTCGATTGCCTTTAAGTGGAACATATCGGTCATTTCCCATGCAGCCTTGGTGGTGTAGCCTTCGATTGCGTGGGTCAGAGCATCCATACCAGTAGAAGCGGTCAGACCCTTTGGCATGGAGGACATCATATCGGGATCAACGACTGCGATGATCGGCATGTCGTGGGGGTCAACGCATACGAATTTGCGCTTGCGCTCTACGTCGGTGATAACGTAGTTGATGGTAACCTCTGCAGCGGTGCCGGCAGTGGTAGGAACAGCGATAATCGGAACGCAGGGCTTTTTGGTGGGAGCAACGCCTTCGAGGCTGCGGACGTCTTCAAATTCCGGGTTGGCGATGATGATGCCGATGGCCTTGGAGGTATCCATAGAGGAACCGCCGCCGATTGCGATGATGTAGTCAGCGCCGGAAGCCTTGAACGCTGCAACGCCGTTCTTTACGTTTTCGATGGTCGGGTTTGCTTTGATATCGGAGTAGATTTCATAAGCAAGACCTTCGCGGTCTAAAATATCCGTTACCTTTGCGGTTACGCCAAACTTGATCAGATCCGGATCGGAACATACAAATGCTTTCCGGAAAGCATGAGCCTTTGCTTCGTTTGCGATTTCTTCGATTGCGCCAGCTCCGTGATAGGAGGTCTGGTTGAGCATAATTCTGTTTGCCATTGGAAAAACCCCTTTCTTTCGATCGATTTTTGATAATTTCATTGTAATACAAAAAAGGAAAGAAAAAAAGGAAATTTTTATAAAATCGACATTATTCTAATGGGAAAAAAGGAAAAAATGTTATTAAAATTTACCAGAATTCGCTTTCTTTTCAAAACTTTTTTAGCTTTGTTGACAATCTACGATCCTGCAGATGGAAATTCCTTTTTGCAGTTTTTAGAAGCTGCGTCGTCCGGTGCCTGGGGGGTGCAGCAAAAGCGTCTGGAATATTCCAGGTTTGCCTGAATCAGGTTGTATTCCAGTAAAAGACGGAGCGTGCAGGAGAGACATTCGGGAGATTTGGCGTGCGCTTCGCACACGTCCTTGAAAGAGTGGGACAGATTCAGAATATCCAGAGAAGAGACTGCCATGCAGATCACCTGAAACGCTCCGTTTCTATATAGTATGGCGCGCGTGCCGCCGGGGTGCGCAAACGGCTGCGGTGGATACCTCTTCTTTCCGGATAAAAACAGCGATGACAAGACTTTCCTGCTTGCATCCTGCCCTACAGATGATAAACTGGGAGTAAGAATCGAAAGGGACAGGAGGCACACAGCATGAACCTAAATCCGCTTGCGGCAGAGGAGCAGTTTTTAAACCCATTGGATCGCGTCAACGGATTCGATATCCGTCCGGGGTTATATGAAATCAACGGAGCGACTTCCTTCGGAAGCTGCGTCAACTTTACAATTCATTCTCAGAATGCGGTTTCCTGTGAGCTGCTGCTGTTTCACAGAGGGGAAAAAGAGCCTTACGGGACGATTCCTTTTCCGGAAAATTACAGGATCGGGCGGGTATATTCGATGATCGTGTTCGGTCTGGATATTTACGATTTTGAGTACGCCTATCGGATGGACGGGCCGAATGTCCCGGAAAAAGGGCTGATTTATGATAAAACAAAAGTGCTTTTGGATCCGTATGCGCGGGCGGTGACGCAGCAGAGCATCTGGGGAAAAGAGCCCGACCGGGAGAAGGGTTATCATGGGCGGGTGGTGTTCAACGATTTCGACTGGGGTGACGCCAGAGAGCCGAAAAAGCCGATGCAGGAGCTGATTATTTATGAGATGCATGTGCGCGGTTTTACAAAGCATGCCTCCTCGGGCGTGCAGTTTCCGGGAACGTTTGAGGGTATCCGGGAAAAAATCCCCTACCTGAAGGCGCTTGGCATCACTGCGGTTGAGCTGATGCCGGTGTTTGAATTCGACGAGACGATGGGAAAACGTGAAATCGGCGGCAGGACGCTTCTGGATTACTGGGGCTACAACACGGTTGGATTTTTTGCACCGAACACAGGATACACGGCGCGTCAGGAGTATAACCGGGAAGGGACGGAGTTTAAAAATCTCATCCGGGAGCTTCACCAGAACGGAATCGAAGTCATTTTAGACGTGGTGTTCAATCATACCGCGGAGGGAAACGAGCAGGGACCGTTTTTTGAATTTAAGGGAATCGACAACCGAATTTATTATATGCTGACGCCGGAGGGAAACTATTATAATTTCAGCGGATGCGGAAATACGTTAAATTGCAATCATCCAGTCGTACAGCAGATGATTCTGGAATGCCTGCGGCATTGGGTAATTCATTATCGGGTGGACGGTTTTCGCTTTGACCTTGCGAGCATTTTGGGACGAAACGAGGACGGGACGCCGCTGTTACAGCCGCCTCTGCTTCGGAATCTGGCGGAAGATCCGGTGCTGAAGGATGTCAACCTGATTGCGGAGGCATGGGATGCGGGCGGTTTGTATCAGGTCGGAAATTTCCCGGCGTGGAACCGGTGGGCGGAGTGGAACGGCAAATACCGGGACGAGCTGCGCAGCTTTTTAAAAGGAGAGTACTGGTTCGCTGCACAGGCAGCAAAGCGGATTACCGGCTCTCCGGATCTGTACGGCGGGCAGTATCGGGGCTACAATTCGTCAATCAATTTTCTGACCTGTCACGACGGCTTTACGCTGTACGACCTGTATTCTTATAATGAAAAACATAACGAGGAAAACGGCTGGAATAATACTGATGGTGCAGATGATAACCGGAGCTGGAACTGTGGGTACGAGGGAAAATCCGACAATCCCGGAATAGAAGCGCTTCGGAAAAGAATGATCAAAAATGCCTGTGCGGTGTTGCTGTGCAGCCGAGGAACGCCGATGTTTCTGGCGGGAGACGAATTTTGCAATACGCAGTTTGGCAACAACAACGCCTACTGCCAGGACAATGAAATTTCCTGGCTGGACTGGTCGCTGTTGGAAAAAAATAGAGAAATTTACGAATTCTTCCGTTATATGATTGCATTCCGCAAAAAACACTCTGCAATCCGCGGAGAATGCAGTCCGTCCGGGCTTGGGTTCCCGACGGTCAGCGTCCATACGAATCAGCCCTGGGACAATAATGTGACCCAGGAAAGTAAATTCCTGGGCGTGATGTTTGCGGGGGCGGTTCCGGCCGGAAGCAGCCAGAAAACAGGACGAAATCAGGAAAACGCGTGGAGTCAGGAAGCAGAGAGACGCCGGGAATCTGTGTGGAGCTTGGAAATGGAGCGAACCCGGGAATTGGAAACGGAAGATCTCGTGTACCTGGCGGTCAATGTTTTCTGGGAGGATCAGCAGTTTTTTCTGCCGAAGCTTCCAAACGGCTTTGTATGGAGGCTTGCGGTCAATACGGACCAGCCGGAAATGCCCGAAAAGGAGTCACAGATGACTGTCATTGACAGTGAATTTATCCTGAAACCGCGCAGCGTCGCCGTTTTTGTGGGAGGTCCATCCTTTTAACAAAATGCCGCGAAATGGAAAGAAAAGCTGATGATGTCTCCACATTATAAGCCAAACATTTCGCGGCAGATTTTTTTCCCGGTCTCTGTGCGGAAAATGTTGTCATAGGTCGCCCGGATATGGGCTGTGTCCGTGTTTCCTTCAAAGAGGTTGACCAGAAAATCCGCCTCCACCAGAATCTGATAATCGAGACCGTCGATGCCGGTATAAGTATGATGATGACCGACTAAAAAGCTGACGCGCTCTATCACATCTTTTTCAAATCCCAGCTCGGAGAGCATCTGCTCTGCCAGGGCAGGACCTTCTTTTTCCTGTAATTTTCCGTTTCCGTCTCCGTATTTTTCCAGACACAGCCGGATGCCGATATCGTGCACGATGGCGGCAGCTTCCGTAATGAACAGTGTTTTTTCATCGAGATGCTCGGAAACAGCGATCGTCTTTGCAAAGCTGTGCACCTTCAGAAAATGCTGAATGCGCCCCGGGCAGCCGTGATCGTAGGAAATCATTTTTAAAATAAGCGGTTCTAAAGTCATACGAAGCTCCCTTCTTTGTGAGATACATAAGTCAGTTAAGAACATCATAGCGCGGTTTTCCTGATAATTCAAGCGCAGGAAAACGGTTGACAGTTCTCTGCGGATAAACTAGGATGAAAAAAGATGTAGGTACATCCATTTTGAAAAACTATCGTGCAGGAAAGCCCCTGCAACTTAAATTCAGGAGGACGATTGCGATGGATAAAACCGAACGGAAAATGACGAAAATTGCGCGGGAGTTAAATAAGCTGACGGTACAGGCGATGAAGGAGAAAGGAATCGGGACGGCGGAGTTCGATTTTATCCATCTGGTGCGGCACCATCCCGGCATCACACAGGCGCAGCTGCGGGAAGAATTAAAGATCGACAAGGGAGCTGCGGCGCGCCGGGCGGCAAGCCTGGAAGCGAAGGGCTACCTGATTCGCCGGGACAATCCGGAGGACAAAAGAAGTCAGCTTTTGTATGCGACAAAAAAGGCGGAAGGGCTGAAAAACTCCAAGGTCAGCATTGAATCGACGTTTTATGAGTGGCTGATGGAGGAACTGGACGAATCAGAAACCGAGCACTTTTGCGAAATGCTGGATCGACTGTATCTGAGATCGAAATAAGAAAGCCGGTCTGGATTTTTGCAGGTAAAGGAACGGATGGACAGAGGAGAAAAGGATGGCTGAAGGGACGACGATGTGCGACAGGAAAGAATCGGGAATCCGGACTGCCTGGAAAAAACCGGATCAGATCGGAAGCTACTTTGTGACGGAGTGGAAGCCGCTGCTTGCGGTGACGGTTTCCGGCCTGATTTATAATATCGGACTGCTCGCGGGACCGTGGTTTGAAGGACGGCTTGCACAGTGCCTGCTGGATGTATTTACAGGGAAAAAAATTTTTACCGATATGCTGCTTTTGGTGTGCGCGTATGTGGCAGTGATCGGATTCGTGCAGGGCGCGCGCTACATCAAGCGGTTTTATGTGCGCCGGTTTGCGAACGATATCAACCAGGGCATGAAGCAGGTGCTTTACGGGAATCTGGTACATAAAAGTGTAGGTGAGCTGGAAAAAGAGGGGGCCGGAAGCCTTCTGACAAAAGCGGTGTCTGACGTGGATGCGTGCGTAGAGGGAATCCGGAAGTTTACGACGGAGATTTTTGATACCGGTATTGCGCTGCTTGCCTATGCTGCGATGCTGTTGTGGTACGACTGGCGGCTTGCACTGCTGTGTCTGTTGTTCCCGCCGTTTTCCTATTTGATGGCGGAAAAGATGAAAACCGTGGTAGAGCGCAGCAATGCCGCATATAAGGAGAGCGCCGGACGCTTGAATACAGCGACGCTGGACCGCGCGGGCAACGCGGTGACTTATCGGATTTACGGCTGTGAAAAACAGCGCAGTGGCATGTATGAAAAACAGCTGGACGATTACGAAAAAACAGCAGTCCGTGCAGGAATGCAGGTCGTAGCGATGCCTCCGCTGTATCAGGTGATTTCCATGGGAAGCACCGTGCTGATTTTGTATTTCGGTTCGAAAAATGTGTTAAACAGCGGATGGACGGTTTGGAACATCGCAGCGTTTACGACATTTTTATCCTGCTATGGAAAGCTTGCGGTCAAGTCCTCGAAGGCGGCGAAGCTGTTTAACTCCGTACAGAAAGCGAACGTTTCGTGGAAAAGAATCCGTCCGCTGCTGACAGAGCCTCCGGAAGAAACAGAAGAAAAGACAGCCGGGGCGGTCAGCCTGAAGCTGGATCAGGCGGGCGGCGCATATCCGGGCGGAAAGCAGATTTTTGACGGATTGACGATAAGTGCAAAGCCTGGACAGATCATCGGGATCACGGGTCCTGTTGCGTGCGGCAAATCGACGCTTGGTAAAATTTTTCTGGGAGAAGTGCCTTATACCGGACATGTTTTGTTAAACGGGAAAGAATTATCTGAATATTCAGACAAAGAACGCAGGAGCATGGTCGGATGGCAGGGACACGATCCGGAGCTTTTGGCGGACAGTGTCCGAAACAATGTCGCACTCGGAGAGGAGCAGATCGATGTCGGCAGGGAGCTTTCGCGCGTCTGCCTGGACCGGGAAGTGTCCGAAATGGAAAACGGCATCGATACACTGGTCGGCAGCCGCGGCGTGCGGCTTTCCGGCGGGCAGCAGGCGAGAACGGCGCTTGCACGGACGCTGTCCCATGCAAAGCCGCTGATCGTTCTGGATGACCCGTTTGCGGCGCTGGATCGGAATACGGAGGAGGAGATTTTCCGGGAATTAAAAGCGATGTCAAAGGATCGGATTATCCTGCTGATTTCGCACCGCCTGTATTTGTTTGATCAGACGGATCAGGTCATCTGGATGGAAAACGGACAGACGCAGACAGGAACGCACGAAAAAATGCTGCAGATCGTTCCGGAATATGCAAATTTGTGCAAGGTATGGAAGGAGGGAGCAGACCATGCGTGAGCGTTTGAAAAAAACGATGCCGTCAAAGGCGCATCATGAAATTCTCACTGCGGTGGGATCGATCTGCACACAGAATCTTCTGCTTCCGATTGCATTGGTCATCACCGTAGTCGGCGCAGTCGTCACTGCACTTGTGCCGCCGCTGATTCTGGAAAAAATCGTGGACGGGCTGACTGCGGGAAACCCGATGCCGATTGCACAGGCATTTTCCTATTTCGGCGTGGTAGCACTGGCGGGATTGCTGGAATCTACGCGGGAAAGCCTTTTGATCGTATTCGGACAGAAGCTGACCCACGGTCTGCGCAGTCAGATGTGCGAAAAGCTGTCGCAGCTGTCCGCAGATACGTTGAGCAAAATGGATGCAGGAACGATCGCATCCCGGTTTGTCGGAGATGTTGATACGCTGGAAACGCTGTTTACCTCCGGTATCATCAGCATGTTTGCAGATGCTTGCACGATGATCGGTATTTACGCAGTGCTCTGGCAGAAAAACCGCGGACTCGCGATTACTTTGCTGGCGATTCTGCCGCTGATCGCACTGTTTACAAGACATGTTCAGAAAAAAATGCTGGCTGCGCAGATGGACAGCAGAAAGGCTGCTGCGCGGACGTCGGGTCTTGTGCCGGAGACGATTCATTGCATTCGGATGATCCATGTTTTTGGAAAAGAAGGCTTTATGCGCAAACGTTATGACCGTACGCTGCAGGAGGGATATGCTGCGATGGAGCGTACAAATTTTTACGATGCACTGTATTCTCCGGTTATTTTGATTACAGATGCGCTGGTGACGGGCGTTGTTATGCTGCTGTCGGCTTCGTCCGGCCCGGAAGTCAGAATGTTTTTCGGCATGTCAGTCGGTACGGCGGTTGCGGTAATTTCCTATATTTCGAGAATCTTTTCCCCAATCGAAAGCATTGGCATGGAAATCCAGACGATCCAGGAGGCGCTGGCAGGTGCGAAGCGTGTCGGAGAATTTCTGGAGCTGCCGACGCGGCTGGAAACCTCCGGGGAGGCGGGAGAAAAAGCGATGGTAGAACTTGGCAGAGCCGGCGCGGCCTCTGGTTCGGATTATGCTGCGGCCGCTGGTTCGGATCGCGCTGCGGTCGCTGAGCCGGCAAAATCGCCTGCGGTCGCATGCATTTCCCTGGAAGACGTCAGCTTCGGCTATGAAGAGGAAAAGATGGTTCTGAAGCATTTGAGCTTCGAGATAAAAACCGGCGAGCAGGTAACGATGACCGGGCGCACCGGCGCAGGAAAGAGCACAGTTTTTAAATTGCTTTTGGGGCTGTATCGTCCGCAGAAGGGCTGTGTAAAAATATATGGACAGGACGCTTATCTGCTTCCGGACAGTATCAGACGGCGTCTGTTTGGCTGCGTGGAGCAGAGCTTTAAGCGGGTTCCCGGAACCGTTCTGGAGCAGATTACGCTTTCTGATCCGATGATTTCCAGAGAGGATGCAGTCGAAGCGGCGAAGCTGGCAGGACTGCATGAAGTGATTGACGGAATGGAGCAGGGGTATGATACGCCCTGCACGGATGCACTGTTTTCACAGGGACAGTGGCAGCTTTTGTCCATTGCCCGGGCGGTTGCAGCGAAGCCGTCGATTCTGCTGCTGGATGAAATCACGGCGAACCTCGATGTAGGCACAGAGCAGGAGGTTTTATATGCGCTCAGGCGCGCCGGAGAAAACCGGACGGTGGTTTCCATTTCCCACCGTTTGTATGAAAAAATGGGCGGCAGGGAGCTTGTAATCGGGTAACCAGACATCGTCGCAAAATACAATATGCCGCGCAAAGCCACAACTGGTCGCCTCTGCGCGGCATATTTCTCCTCCTTTCTGCGCACGTTTTTTGCGCATGTCGAGTTTGTGTCAAGTGAGCGCAGACACAAATCTCGCGATTGAAAAATTTTATTTTTCAATCTTTGCCCTCTATGCAGCGGAAACCTTCTTGTCTTTTGCTACAAGAATGATATACTGGGACTGAAATGATGTCGGGATCAAAAAGGTCTTTTGTCTCCTATGATACCGGATCAGGCATAAAAGCGATGACAGACAGGAGTGGTATACGATGGACATGCAGGAGAAATACAGACAGCAGTTGGATATTTCCTATTCCTATCATCTGGCGAAACGGATGGAAAAACACCGCACCAACGAAGAACTCGGCTATCGGACGGCGGGGTCGAAGGCAGAGCTTGCAACCGGGGAAATGCTGGAGCAGGAGATGCACACAATCGGTTTTCCGATTATCCATAAGGATGCGATTACAGTAGATGCGTGGGAATTTGAACGCGCGAAAATGACTTTTTTAAACGAAAAAGGCGAAGAGGAAACGATACAGCTTGGCGCGTATCAGACGAATTTTGTGACGGACGGACCGGAGTGCTACTCGGTTGTGTATGCAGGCAGAGGAACTCTGCAGGATTATGAAGGAATGGATGTGACCGGAAAGCTCGTATTAGTGGATATCAACCAGCGGGATGAGTGGTGGATCAATTATCCGGTTTATCAGGCGCATTTAAAAGGCGCGGCAGCTGTCATTGCTGCACAGACGGGCGGCTACGGAGAGGTAGACGAACGCGCACTGAACGCACAGGATATCGCGGGACCGTCGAATGCACCGGCGTTTTCGATTGCCCGGCACGATGCAGATCAATTGAAAAAAATGCTGCAGGGCCGCAGCGAGGTAAAGGTGCTGTTTGACGCTTCGACAAAGGTGATCCCGGCACAGACGACCTATAACATCGTCGGGGAGATTCCCGGAAAAACGCACCCGGAGCGCAGAATTATGCTTTCCGCACATTACGATTCCTATTTTGACGGTTTTCAGGATGATAATACCGCAATTTCGATGATGCTTTCGATGGGAAAAACGCTGCTGGAAATTGGATATCAGCCCGAAAATACGCTGATGTTCTGCTGCATGGCGTCCGAGGAATGGGGCGTGGCGGACTCGCAGTTCGACTGGTCGACGGGCGCGTATGAACAGGTATTTACGGTGCATCCGGAGTGGCGGGGAAGCGTGATTGCCGACCTGAATTTTGAGCTCCCTGCGCTGGCACACGGGACGCGGGCGAGGATTCGGAGCACGTTCGAATACGTTTCTTTTCTGGAAGAATTTCTGGAAGAGCTGCCGAGTCTGACCGGCGCATATCCGGAGGAAACGAGGATTACCGCGCCGATTGAAACCTGGTCGGACGATTTTTCCATTGCGATTGCCGGAATCCCGTCGATGGTAAATGATTTTACGGGCGGAAGCTTTATGGAAACGAACTATCATTCACAGTTCGACAACGACGGCTTTTACGATGAGGATGTTTATCGGATGCACCATGAGCTGTTTGGACTTTTGCTGATGGCGATTGACCGTACGGTTGTTGTTCCGCTGGATTTTTCCAGAGTATTCCGAAAAGCAAGGGAGCGGCTGGACAGCGAATGGTGTGAAAAAACCGGCGCGGACGGACAGCGGCTGTTGCGGGTATTGGAGCAGGCAACGGCGACGGCGCAACAGCTGTATGCAAAGGTAGAGAAAACGAACCGGAACGCGAGGCACGCTGACGCATCGGCGGCTGGTGTGGAAAATGCATCTGGACTGTGCGTAGCGGAGACTGGCGATGCCGGAGCGGTGAACGGAGATTTTATCGCATGTGTGCAGGGAACGGACACTGCTGCAGAAGTACCTGCGGCAGACACCCGGAAGCTGGAACGAGCGCTTTTACAGGTTTTCCAGCAGGAGCAGGATGCCTATGTGCGGATCGACTGGTATGGAAACGTGTTGTTCCCGCATGGAATTTTGCAGGATCGTTTGCAGCTTCTGGAAGGTGCGGTGCGCAATCTGAAAGAGGGAAGGCTTTCGGCGGCACTGCGCAAGCTGTATGAGATCGACAGCAACCGGTACGCATTTTTGTTTGAAGAAGAGGTTTATCGACATTTTACATCGTATGCATTGGATCAGAGTGCAGATCGGCTGAAATGGGGAACCGGAAGAATTATCGGGTTTGAAAACTTTTTCCCGGTTGTGACCGGACTTCTGGAAAAAGAAAAGACGGACTGCAGTGATTTTACGGAAGAAATTGCACAGCTGGAGGCTGCATATGAGCGCCAGAGCGATTTGTACCGGAAAGAAATCGATACGCTGTGCGTGCAGACGGAAAGGATGGAGCGGCTTTTGAGAGAAGCCGGAGTGGAATTTTATGGACAGTGAAAAACTGTATCGAGTACAGGAAGAGGATTTGTCGAAGCTTGAGGAGCTGTTGTGCCGTTCGTTTGCGGCGGACCCGTTGTATGTGGAGCTGATTCCGGATGAAGAGGTGCGGAAACGACTGATGCCGGAGCTGTTTCAATGCGACCTGACGGAATTTTATGAGACGTGTGAAATTTTTGCAGACAGCAAGGATTTAAACGGCATATTGGTCGTTTCGGATGAAACGGAGCCGTATCATTTGCTGCATCGCTATTTTACGGAGGTGCAGGCGACGCTGCGCACGGAGGGCTATCTGATCCGGGAGGATCACAGCCTGAAGACATTTTTTAATTTCGTGCTCGGCAGGGATTACCTGAATTCCAGCTGGACGGATCAGCTGCATCAGGATCGGAGACTACATATCATTTATCTGGCGGTTGATCCGGAAATGCAGCATCACGGAATCGCAGCGACGCTGGTGGAAGAGGCAGTTGCATACGCGGAACGCAACGATCTGATGATTTCGCTGGAAACGCACAACCCGCGTAACGTTGCGTTTTATCAGCAGTTCGGGTTTAAGGTGTACGGAGTCGTGGAAAAGCATTTTTCCCTGAAACAATATTGCCTGGTGCGGGAAATCCAGGCGTAATATTCTAACAGTTCACCGCGCCATTTCATTCGCAAAAGCGCATCTTCGATGCTTTCCGCTGCTTCGCAGCTCCTTTTGCTCATGAAATGGCGCTCCCTTCGTAGTTTCCTGGGAGCAGATTTTCCCGCAAGCGCGAAATCTGCTCCCAGGAAGCTACGAGTGAACTGTAGTACCATATTTGGATCGGCTTGAAAGTCATACCGTTTACGGTATTCCCTTTCAAGCCGATTGTGCTATATAATGAGCACGAAAGAAAAACAAGCGACGCTGAAAGCGGCATTTGTTTTTCTCGTGCCATTAGAGAACGAGCAGCCTGCGGAAGCAGGCGATAGAGCGCGTCAGCGCGGGCTCGTGATCGAAGGAGAGAAGCGCGAGCGGGGACAGCCGAGCTGTTCATCGCAAAGGGCGAAGCCGGTTGCTGATAACCGGTTTATTCTGACATGTTGGTTTGATCTTGTTATTTCTTTTATTATTCTGATGTTTCTAGTTCAATTCTACACAAGATTCCAGGCATGTACGCAATTTTTCACAAGGAGGTGATTGAACAGCTGAATAAGGCTTATAAAAGTATATAAATTATAGGTGTATCAGCACAGACATTACGAAATTGGGATTCTAATGGAAAACTTCATCCGCATCATACTACAACAAGTGGTTATAGGTATTATTCCGATGAACAGCTCAACCAGGTAATGAATGTAAAGCCTAAAAACCGTATTATCATTGGATATTGTCGTGTTTTAAGCCACAAACAAAAAGATGATTTAGAACGACAGATTGAGATTATTGACAATACTGAAGAATCTGAGCAACAAGAACTCGTTGAAGATTTAGTACAGATAATCACAGTATTTAGCTGCAAGTTACAAGGAAAACGAGCGAATAAAGCGAAGAAACTTATCCGAGAATTGATGCAGGAGGAGACCGATGGTAAAAGCCATAAAAGTAATGT
>ENA-UOJO01004159-UOJO01004159.1-human-gut-metagenome-genome-assembly--contig:-P57-NODE-4159-length-12768-cov-7.071502_pt1 | contig 12768 bp, 3 predicted proteins | sample MGYA00242351_ERZ723898 | MGnify/ENA metagenome assembly ERZ723898 | reverse complement strand
TTGTGAATAGTTTCTTATAACACCACTTTCACCTGTTGTATTATTTTTATAAGAATATCTATATTGTACATTTCCAGTAGCATTTTTTACTTGAGCTTTAAAAATAGCTTGATTACCAGATACTATTTTATCCCCAACACTAGATGTAAAACTAGAAATTTCTAATTTCTTTTCAGGTTTCTCGATTTTAGTAATTTTACCATTACTAAAAGTATAGTATCCTACGTTAAAAGTATAATTTTTACCATTATTACTATCCCATTGACCATGACCATTATTAAAACATGCTGTAAGTGATGTTGCTTCATCTAAGTCAATTTCTACTTTATAATTATATCCTTCAACATCTGTACATGGTGTCATTTTAATTCCAGGAGCTGCTGTCCATTTTCCTCCAATATTATAATGAATGTATGGATTTTCATATCCCTTGTAGTATATTGTAGTAACATTTTTTGATTTTTCTGTTACTGTAATTGTCTTTTCATAGGAATCAAAGCCGCCTCCATAAACTTCCCTTGCAGATGCAACAATTTTATAAGTTCCTGCTTTTTCTGGTTTCCAATTTACTGAATTAGTACTAGATGAATTTAAAATGGATTCTCCATTAACTGTTATTGAATAATAATTTGAACCATTACCACCAGTTGTATTTATTGTAAGATTAGTTTCATTTCCTTCCTTAAAAGTATCTCCTAAACTTGATGTAACTGATTGTATTTTAAGATATTCATATGGAACTATTGTAATGTTTAAACTCTTACTTGTAACTGTTTGATCATCTTTTGCTTCTACAGTTATTGTATAATTTCCTTCTGTACCAATCATCCATGATAAATCACTATATTGTGAATAATTTTTTATAATGCCACTTTCACCTGTTGTATTATTTTTATAAGAATATCTGTATTGTACATTTCCAGTAGCATTTTTTACTTCAGCTTTAAAAATAGCCTGATTACCAGCTGTCATTTTATCTCCAACATTAGATGTAAAACTAGAAATCTCCAACTTTTTAGTTGGCTTTTCAATTTTAGTTATTACACCATTTGAATATGTATAATATCCTGATTTAAAGTTGTAGTTTCTACCATTATTACTATCCCATTGACCATTTCCATTATTAAAACATGCAGTCATATTATCAGCATCATTTAAATCAATAGTCATTTTATAAGGATATCCAGATACATCATCAGATTTTTCCATTTTAACACCAGGAGCAACTGTCCATTGTCCATTTCCTACCCTATAATGAATGTATGGATTATCATATCCACTATAGTAAATAGTTGTAGTTGCTAATTTTTTTGGTTTTGTTACTGTTACATCTATCGTACTGCTTTTATTACTATTTGCATCATCATAACAATTAATTTGAATTTTATATTTCCCAACTTTATTAGGTGTCCATTTTACTTCTTTTTCATTACTCTTATTACTAATATAAATACGTTCATTATCTTCGTTTATAGCCACTAAATCATATTTTTTATCTCCATATCCTCCAGATAATTTTATTTCAAAGTCAAAGCTTTGACCAATCTCTATTGTATCGTTTTTCGCCTTGAACATATCAATAACTATTTGATTTGGATCTGGATTAACATAAATACTTACAAAGGAAGAACTAACAACTCCTCTACTATCTTTTCCTTCTACAAATAAAACATGATATCCTCCTATTGTAGCTTTATACTTAAATGTATCTCCATAAGTAAAATCTTGTAGTACTTCCTCACTTCCATTATACATGTCAGTTACTTTATATTTTACTTTGTCAACATTATATTTACTTTTGAATGTACAATTAACAACATCGTTTATTTTAATTGTTGACTTGTCCACTTTAGGAGATTCTAATAATAAATCTCCTGGAGTTATTGTTAAATCTTTATATGCTTTTGCAGAATTTCCTTCTTTATCTTTGACAACAACTTCAAACTTATATTTACCTGGTTTCTCAATGTTAGGAGATAAAAATGAACAATAATTATTATCTATTTTAGTATACTTATTATCAAAATAATAACCATATTCATAACTATAATTACCACTTCCACCAATAGCATATGGAACTAGACAATAATAATCGCTTGCCTTTACTTCATCTAAATTTTCATCATTATCAATACTATTCTTGGCAGCAAAAGATTTAATTTTTAAATCGCCCTTTTCAATATAATAATTAAACTTTCTAACCATATTTTCATTAGTACTCTTATTAGTAGCTTTAACTACAATAGTATATGTTCCACACTTATCTGTAGAAGTATATTTAAATCTATTTTTTTCTGATAATTTACTATATAAAGTACTTTCATAACCCTCTGGATTAATTACCGTTACTTCATAAGATATATCATTATTAAGATCATCTGCATTAGTTTTTATATAAAATGATATATCAGAATTAAGCAGTTGCGGAGATTTTTCATCAAATTCTAATCCTGTAATATCAAACTGTTCTTCATTTCTAATGTTAAAATTAATCTCATCTGTATATGCAACCCTTTCTCCTGTTACCTTATCTTCCACCTCACAAGTAAATGTATAATCTCCAACTTCTTCAGGAGTCCAATAATAAACTTTTTCAGGGAAATCAGTCAGTGAATATCCATCTTTTTCTATATTTAAATAACAGCGGTAATCTCCAGAACCACCTGTTACTACTGGATTTAACTTGATAGTTCTTCCTATTGTTTGAGGAGATTTACTATCAAAATTAATTCCTAACACCTTTAGTGGAGCATTTTCTTTTTTTATTGTTCCATTTTCTATAACAAATGTCCCTTTAGTAAACTTATAATTTTTACCACCATTATTGTCCAAAAGACTATTACCATTATTAAAACATGCAGTAATCTCACTATTTACCGAAGATTTACTTAAATCAATAATATATTCTGAATATCCTTGTTTATCAGAAGAAGAATTCATTTTAATACCTGGTTCTATAGTCCAAGAATCAGAATTTATTTTATAATTTATATATGATGATGCATAATTAGAATTCTTATAATATACCTTGCAATATGTATTATTCACATCTATATATACCTTTTGGGATACATTACCACTAGAATCAACGCTTCTTACTGCATACGAATATTGTCCATTAACATCTGAATCATCTACAAAATTTGTATCTGTAGTTTGCCCAATATTTAAATCATTTCTAAATATTTGGTAATATGCTATTGACTTATTATCCCTTACTGACCAATTTAATGATATATTTCCATTATTAACTTTTGCAGATAAATTATAAGGTGATTCAACACCACTATCCTTTGAATTAATTTCAGCCGAATTACCATTAAGTGTTATTTCTTTTTTTAATAATTCTGTTCTAGTATTATTATTTTTATCTACTAATGTTAGACTTTTTATTATTAAATTATTATCATCAACAGCTGTGTCCCCTACTGTAATTTTAACACCATCCTTTAGTATTTTATCTTTAGTTAATTCTTTATTATACCTACTTAAGTCAAATAGAAATTTCCCATCAGAAGCTTCCTTCGTTCCATCAAAACCATAAGAATTACCTTTTTTTTCAGTAAAAACTGGTGATAATAATATATTTCCTACACTATTATTTGCATCAGAGATGTCCATATATATCTTAGATCTATCAGCAGTATTAGCTACAACTTCTAAATAGAAATTTTCTTTTTCACTTTTATCTTCCATAATTAATCCAATTACTTGATTATTATCAATGGCCGGATATCTTTCTTTACCACTAATATTTTCATTATTAACACTTGATACTTTGTTTAATGCATCATAAGATAACCATACATATCCTGAATTTTTATATGAAACTCCCCAGGAATTAGCCACCTTAAATGCACCTTTTTCTCCTTCATCAACTTTTCCATTTTCATTAATGTCATACCATATGTCATCATCATATCCTACTATAGTCATTTCATGAGGACCACCAGAACTATAATCACATCTTCCTACTATAAATTCACCAGCATGCTTTTTGTTCTCTGGTACCTGATCATTTTCAGATATTAGTCTATATCTAAATGTATATATATCTGTAGCAAAAGAAAATATCTCTCCTTTAGATAATGCATACTTTATCAAATTTAAATCTTCATCTTTAGGTGATGTTATAGGTGTGTTTTGACTGCTATCTCCTACTTTTAAATAATATCCATCTTTAATTCTATTATTTTGTGCATGTTCCCATATATCATCTCGTGCGAAATAATCTGTATAATAATTTTCTGGTAAGTTTTTTGAATCTTTTATCGGAACATCACTAATTGGTGCAACTCCATTACATATTAATCTCCTAACACAAGCTGATGGAAATGAACCATTGTCACCTCCATTATTTGTTAAATTATATGTCCATCTAGGTGACATTATATTTTCATCACAATTAGCACTTGTATTATGAGACTTATTATAATAATAGGTCATCATATAATATACAAGCGAATAACTGGCACATGCTCCACCAATTTGATTAACTATTGGTGGAAAATATTTTGTATTACTATTATCCACGCTAGAAGGAATTTCTCCTTCTATTTCACTATATGGATTAGCTGAATACAATTGCATTTCATCGCTTCTAGTGTCAATTATTTGATCAACTTGTTCTTTTGATTCAATGTTAAGCATATTATCATTAAGCCATTCTTGTCCTTCTTCTGACTCTTCAAGACGTCCTGTTTGATAACTACTATAATCTATATCGTCTGTGTTTTCTTTAGCTTGTACTACTGGAATACTTGAACTAAATATTGAAAAAATCATAGATAACGACATTACAGTAGCTATAAATTTTTTCTTCATTTATTTTTCCCCTCTTTCATAATGTTAGTGTAAAGTTTATTACAATATCACTATTTACGTTAGAATTATAGCCTTTTTTGTTAACTTATTCAACTTTATGTAAACTTTATCACTGTTTGTTAATAATTTATTAATATTAATGTTAAAATAAGACAAAAAAGCAAAAAGCTAGACACTTATATTTTAGTATCTAGCTTTTTTGGTAATTAGTAATACTATATCATATACATTACCATTATATTTATTTTTTTATCAATCTTTTTTACAAAATCACAAAATATCTTATTTAATCAACAAAATTATTCCACAGTTACAGATTTTGCCAAATTTCTTGGTTTGTCTATATCATATCCTTTTTCTTTTGCAGTATAATATGCTAAAAGCTGAAGGGCTACAGCTGCAACTATTGGTGCAACCCTATTTGATATTCTTGGAACATATATAACTTTATCAAATACAGATGGATCAAGTTTATCTCCTTCATATGCAACACCTATAACATAAGCACCTCTTGCCTTAACTTCTACTACATTACTTACCATTTTGTCCCTAAGTTGTTCTTGAGTAAGTAATGCTATAACTTTTGTGCCTTCTTCAATTAAAGCTATAGGTCCATGCTTAAGTTCACCACCTGCATATGCTTCAGAATGAATATATGTTATTTCTTTAAGTTTTAATGATCCTTCTAAAGCTAAAGAATAATCTATTCCTCTTCCTAAGAAGAATAAATCTTTTGCACTTGATATAGTTTTTGCAACTTCTTGAATTTGGCTTTCATTTTTAAGAAGATCTTCTATTTTTTCTGGTACTTCTAATAAACCTTCTATTATAAGTTCTTCAATATTTTTATCTAAAGTTCCCCTAAGTTCGCCAAAATAAAGACCTAATGCATACATTACTATAAGCTGAGTTGTATATGCCTTTGTAGATGCAACAGCAATTTCAGGTCCTGCCATAGTATATATAACATGATCAGCTTCTCTTGAAATTGTGCTTCCTACAACATTTGTAACTGCAAGAGTTTTTGCTCCCTTACGCTTACATTCTCTAAGAACTGCTAATGTATCTGCAGTTTCTCCTGATTGGCTTACTGATATAACAAGTGATTTATTAGTAACAAGTGGATCTCTATATCTAAATTCTGATGCAATATCTACTTCTACTGGAATTTTTGCATGTTTTTCTATTGTAACTTTTCCCATAAGCCCAGCATGATATGCAGTACCACAAGCTACTATAAACACTCTGTCTATTGCTTCAAGTTCTTCTTTTGTTAAAGTAAATTCATTAAAATTAATTCCATTATCTTTTGAAATTTTGCCACGCATAGTTTCTGTAATTGCTTTAGGTTGTTCATGAATTTCTTTTAACATAAATGAATCATAGCCACCCTTTTCTGCAGCATCTTGACTCCATGTTACTTTATATATATCTTTCTTAATTTCAGTTCCATCAGCATTTAATAATTTAACTCCATTTTTAGTTATTTCAACAAATTCCTTGTCTTCTAATAAGTATACATCTCTTGTGTGAGCTATTACTGCTGGAATATCAGATGCTATAAATGTTTCACTTTCTCCAATTCCAACTATTAATGGACTATCTTTTCTTACTGCTATTAATTTATCTGGTTCATTTCCACATATTACACCTAAAGCATAACTACCTTCAAGCTTGTCAGTTGCCTTTACAACGGCAGTAAAAAGATCACCTTCATAATAGTAATCTATTAAATTAGGCACTACTTCTGTATCTGTTTGAGATGAAAATGTATATCCTTCACCTTTAAGCCATTCTCTAAGTTCTAAGTAATTTTCTATAATTCCATTATGAACTACAGTAATATCACCCTTTGAACTTTGATGTGGATGTGAATTAACATCTGATGGTTCACCATGAGTAGCCCATCTAGTATGTCCTATACCCACTGTACCTTTAAGTGGAGTTGCCTGTAAATCCTTTTCTAAATTTTTAAGTCTACCTTTACGTTTAACTACACTAACATGATTATTTTCAACTACAGCTACACCAGCTGAATCATATCCTCTGTATTCTAATTTTGACAATCCTTCTATTAAAAATGAAGTTGCTTGCTTATTTCCAACATAACCTACTATTCCACACATATTTTTCTTCCTTCCATTTAATTATTTTTCATTATTAAAACTCACCCAAGCTACATAATTAAAATAAGGCATAATAATCCTAGAGTCTAAAAGCCTTAAAAATGAAGGTTTTAACACCTGACTGAATTTGTACTATAAATCACTTTATAGCTTTACCAGTCGTTTACGGTAGTGTGTGATACCGTGGGACATCCGCCGAAAATTTCGATACTCCCCATCCTCGTCAACTAATAAATTATATATTATTAGTTCTGGCGCTTTTTTCTTAATTTTTATTTACTTACTTTCATCTACCATCTCCTTATTATACTTTACTTTATGCCATATTATTCATTCTATCATATTTTTTTTAATTGTCCATATCTAATGTTTTTTAAAAAACACCATCTATTTTTATTATTAACTTTAATATTAAGGAAACCAATTAACATTATTGTTAAATATTATGGTATACTATTTTTTATTAAGAAAATATATCTTTAATGAGAGGTGTAATAAAATAAATGAACTCAGAAAAAATACATGCAAGATTTAGAGAAGTATTTAGTTTAAAATGGGATAATGCTTCTCCAGAAGAAATCCGTTCTTCAATATTATCAGGTTCTAAGCTTCAAGGTACTAATATGTGTATATTAATTCTTGCAATATTTATAGCATCCATAGGTCTTAACATGAATTCCACAGCAGTTATTATTGGTGCCATGCTTATATCCCCACTAATGGGTGGAATAATTGCAATTGGTTATGGTATAGCTACTGATGATTTATCCTTTGCTAAACTTGCTGCCTTTAGGCTTACATTTCAAGTAACTATATGTATAGTTACCTCTGCTCTATACTTTACAATTTCACCTATATCCACAGCCCACTCTGAACTTCTTGCTAGAACAAGCCCTACAATATGGGATGTTTTAATTGCTATTTGTGGTGGTCTTGCTGGTATTATAGGTTTAACAAGAAAGGAAAAAGGTAATGTTATTCCAGGCGTTGCTATTGCTACAGCATTAATGCCACCACTTTGTACTGCAGGATATGGTCTTGCAACTCTTCAATTAAAATTTTTCTTAGGTGCATTATATTTATTCTTTATAAATGGATTTTTTATATGCTTAACTTCAATTATTGTAATGAGACTATTAAAACTTCCATGCAAAGAAATGATTAATGAAAAGGCTCGTACAAGACTTCATAGAAATATAACAATTATTGCCATTGTTACAATAATACCAAGTGTAATATTTGCCTGGGATATTGTAAGAGATAGTATGTTTGATAATAATGTTAATAACTATATAAATAATGAATTTGATTTTGAAGATACACAACTTGTTCAATATAAAGTTGATAAAGATAGTAATACACTTGAAGTTGCTCTTTTAGGTAAGAGAATAGATGATAATACAATTAAAAAGCTTCAAAATGACTTATCAAACTATAATCTTTCAAATATAGAACTACAGGTAACACAAACTGAAGTTTCTGATGGAATAACATCAGACGAAATAGAAAAGCTTATTGCAAAGGAAATTGATAATACTGATAATAAAGATGAACTAGAAAAATTAAAGTCAGAAAATATAGCCTATAAAGCACAGCTTTCAAAACTTGATAGCGAAAAATTTGATTATGAAAAAATAACTAAAGAATTAAAAGCCTTATACCCTCAAATAAAATCTTGCTCTATTGGTACACAGCATTCTTATGATACATCTAATAATAGTTCAAATACTGATTTAGTTTTAATTTTATCATTACCAGCTGCACTAACAGATCAAGAAAAAAATCAAATTACTTCATGGATAAAAGCATCAACTGAAACTACATATAATATTAAAATAATGGAAGAAATATCATAAAAAAATGTGCTTAAAAAATTTTAAGCACATTTTTTATAATTAAACTGCTTCATCAGCCTTTTCAAACTGTGAATTATACAAGTTTGCATAAAAACCATTCTTCTTTAGAAGTTCTTCATGGTTACCTTGCTCTACAATATCCCCATCTTTCATAACAAGAATCAAATCTGCATCACGAATTGTGGATAACCTGTGTGCAATAACAAAACTTGTTCTTCCTTTCATTAAATTATCCATAGCCTTTTGAATAAGTACTTCTGTTCTTGTATCAACTGAACTTGTTGCTTCATCTAGTATAAGTATTTTAGGATCAGCAAGTATAGCTCTAGCTATTGTTAATAATTGCTTTTGACCTTGAGAAACATTACTTGCTTCTTCATTTAATACCATGTTATATCCATCAGGAAGAGTTGAAACAAAGTGATGAACATGAGCAGCTTTAGCTGCCTCTTTTACTTCTTCATCTGTAGCATCAAGTTTTCCATATTTTATGTTATCCCTTATTGTACCATTAAAAAGCCATGTATCTTGAAGTACCATACCAAACATTTCTCTAAGTTCAGATCTATTAAAATCTCTTACATCATGACCATCAATAAGTATTGCTCCTGAATTTACATCGTAAAATCTCATAAGAAGCTTTATCATAGTTGTTTTACCAGCACCTGTTGGTCCAACTATAGCTATCTTCTGCCCTGATTTTACTTTTGCACTAAAATCGTTAATTATTATCTTATCTTCATTATATCCAAAGTGAACATTTTTAAACTCTACATTTCCTTCAAGCTTATCAATTTTAACTGGATTTTCTACAGTTTGATCTTCTTCCTCTTCTTCTAAAAATTCAAATACTCTTTCAGCAGCTGCTGCAGTTGATTGCATTAAATTTGCTACTTGTGCAAGCTGTGCTATAGGTTGATTAAATGTTCTTACATATTGTATAAATGATTGAATATCTCCAACTTCTATTACATCTTTAATTGCTAAGAAACCTCCAAGTATTGCAACTCCTACATATCCAAGATTTCCAACAAAAGTCATAATAGGCATCATAAGACCAGATAAAAATTGTGATTTCCAAGCTGATTTATATAATTTATCATTTGTTTCATTAAATGTTTTTATAGCATCTTCTTCACCATTAAATACTCTTACAACATTATGGCCACCAAATACTTCTTCAACTTGACCATTAACATTTCCTAAAAATTCTTGTTGATCTTTAAAGTACTTTTGAGACTTCTTTACTACTGAGCCTATAAATCCAAGAGATATAGGAAGTACTAAAAGTGCTACTACAGTCATAGAAACGCTTATTGATAACATCATTATTGTTACACCAATAATAAGGGTAACTGATGTAATAAGCTGTGATAAACTTTGATTTAAACTTTGACTTAATGTATCAATATCGTTTGTAATTCTTGATAATACTTCACCATGAGTTTTTGTATCGAAGTATTTCATTGGCATTCTGTTTATCTTTTTAGATATTTCATCTCTTAAATTATATGATACCTTTTGCGCAACACCACTCATTATAAATCCTTGAATAGAAGAAAATATAAGACTTACAACATATAATGCTATTAAAGCTAAAAGAATTTTACCTATAGCTTCAAAATCAATTCCAGCACCGTCTCCAGATATTTTTGACATTAATCCTTCAAATATTTTTGTTGTTGCTTTACCTAATATTTTAGGTCCTACTATTGAAAATACTGTTCCTGCTATTGAAAATAAAATTGCAATTATCATTCCAATTTTATATTTACCAAGATAAGAAAGTAATTTTTTCATTGTTCCCTTAAAATCTTTTGCTTTTTCGCCTGCAGCCATTGCTCCAGGACCACCACCCATTGGGCCTCTTTTTCTAGGTCTGTTTTCTTTACTCATTTTCTAGCTCCTCCTTTGAAAGTTGTGATGAAGCTATTTCCTTATAAACTTCGCAATTCTTTAAAAGTTCTTTATGGGTACCCTTTCCAACAATTTTACCTTCATCTAAAACAATTATTTGATCTGCATGTAAAATTGTACTTATTCTTTGGGCAACTATAAGTACTGTACTATCTCCAGTTTCTTTATTTAAAGCCTTTCTAAGTGCTGCATCTGTTTTAAAATCAAGAGCTGAGAAACTATCATCAAATATATAAAATTCAGGTCTTTTTACTATAGCTCTTGCAATTGAAAGTCTTTGCTTTTGACCACCAGAAACATTTGAACCACCTTGTGCTATAGGAGAATTATATTTTTCCTCTTTAGCTTCTATAAATTCAGTTGCTTGTGCAATAGAAGATGCTTTTTTTATTTCATCAATATTTGCATCTTTTCTACCATATTTTAAGTTTGATTCTATGGTACCTGAGAATAATACACCCTTTTGAGGTACATATCCTATCTTTTCTCTTAAATCATGTTGTGAAACATCCTTAACATTAACTCCATCTAATAATATTTCACCTTTTGTAACATCATAAAATCTTGGAATAAGATTAATTAATGTTGTTTTACCACTACCAGTGCTTCCTATAAATGCTGTTGTTTCTCCAGGTTTTGCAGTAAAACTAATATTAGATAATACATCTTCATCTGCCTGTGGATATCTAAATGATACATTGTTAAATTCAAGAACGCCTTTCTTAGAAGGTTCAAAATGTTTATTCTTTTCAGGATCTAATATAGTAGGTTTAGTATCTATAACTTCATCTATACGCCCTGCTGAAACTGCAGCTCTTGGAAGCATAACTGAAATCATTGATATCATTAAAAATGCCATAATAATTTGCATTGTATATTGAATAAATGCCATCATGTCCCCAACTTGCATTGTTCCTGCATCAACACTTTTTGAACCATTCCACACAATAAGTACTGCAATACCATTCATAATAAACATCATAACAGGCATCATACATGACATTACTCTATTAACAAATAAATTTACTTTTGTTAAATCCCTGTTTGCCTTGTCAAATCTTTTTTCTTCATATTTTTCTGTACTAAAAGCACGTATTACTGAAAGTCCTGTAAGTATTTCACGTGATACTAAATTTAATTTATCTACAAGATTTTGAACAATTTTAAACTTAGGCATAACTATTATGAACATGAAAGCAACTACAAGAAGTATTGCACCAACTGCAACTCCTATTATCCATGACATTGAAAGATTTGTATTAAATACTTTTATAATACCTCCAATACCTATAATAGGTGCATAAAATACTATCTTTAAAAGCATTACCATAAGAAGTTGAACTTGCTGAATATCATTAGTACTACGAGTAATTAATGATGCAGTTGAAAATTTGTCCATTTCTTCATTTGAAAATTCCATTACTCTCTTAAATACCTTACCTCTAAGGTTTTTACCAATTTTAGCTGCTACCTTTGAAGCAATAAATCCAGATAAAACTGCTGCAGCCATAGAAACAAATGCAATACCAAGCATTATGCCTCCAACTTTAAATAGATATGTTTTTTCTATTTTACCCATATCTAATCCTATTTTTTCATATTCTGACTTAACATATGAAACTGCACTTTGATCTAATATACTGTCTTGCATTTCATCAAGCTTTTCATCCATACTTTCTTTCATGCCTGACACTGCTTCCTGTGGCAAAGTTTTTAAAATATCAAAAACATCTTTATCATTATACATAGCCTGTGCTTGCTCTGGCATATTACTCAAAAGCTGAGTTTTAATTTGATCTTTCATATCTTCACTAGAATCAAATGCCATTAAAGCTACCATAGGCTTTTTCAAGATATCTTCTAACTCTTTTCTTTCATCTTCATTAATGTCTTTAATTTCATAAAGAGGTTCATCTTCAATTAAAGGATATTTTTCTTTATAATCACTTAATTTACTATCTGAAAGTTCCTCTTTATCTAAATAATCATAATTATCTAGAATTTTTTCCTTATCATCATTATCTACAAATAATAATACATTATCT
>ENA-UOJO01004152-UOJO01004152.1-human-gut-metagenome-genome-assembly--contig:-P57-NODE-4152-length-12775-cov-9.334827_pt1 | contig 12775 bp, 4 predicted proteins | sample MGYA00242351_ERZ723898 | MGnify/ENA metagenome assembly ERZ723898 | reverse complement strand
ACAGGAGGGGGCTTTTTGCGCCGCATCGGGGTTCGATTTTCACATGGTTATCGGGGATAACCACGTAAAAAGTCGTAAAAAATGCGCGGAATTAGGGTTGAAATTTTTGCCTGATATGGTATACTTGACATAAGAAACTCTGGAAATCGCCGGGAGAACTGCGCCCAAACGCGCCCCGGCCCGAAACAAGAGGAGGAACGAGAATGAAAGAAACGAAAGTTACACCAAAACGCATCTTGAGCTTATTACTCATATTGGTGCTGTTGGTGGGCATGATGCCGACAGCGGTGTTTGCTGCCGAGCCCGAGGAGGGGCCGGTCGTAACGCCCTACACATATAATAAAGACGGGCTGGTTTTTACCTTTACGGTAGATATTCCAGATGGGCCGTATTTTGAAGGTGGGTATTATGCATACGCTTACTATACGATCACAAAAGCGGATGATAATGTTGAGGTTTCAAAATTAACGAGCCTTCTGCAACATTATACTACCTCAGGAGGCCCAGGAGAGACTACTATTGCAAGCAATATTTCCGCTTCTGATGAGCGATTTGCACAGTCCAGACATCTTGGGAAAGATGGCACAACGTATGTGTTCGATGCTGGCACGGTGCTTGCGAGTGGTCAGTTTATGTATGCATACGCGGCCTTGACTGGCGATGATTTGACGAAACGCGAGCTCAACTTCTCGCTGCCGTTTTCTGCTGCATGGGAGGGCGTTGGCGCTGATGCTCACTATGCTACGCAGTATGGAAGTGAAAGCATCGTACGGGGTAATGTTAAGGTCGCAAATCTTCCAACCGGTTGTTCCGTTACGTATAACAACGGCGGATATACTGGCGTAGCGGGAATTCCGGAAGGAACTTTCCGCACGACAGGTACAACGTATAACGAGCAAACTTATACGATCCCGTCGGTGAGACCGACGCTCGCGGGCTGCACCTTTAAGGGTTGGAGCAGCAATGAGTGGAAAAAGACGGACGAGGACGGCAACGAGCTGATGGGGGAAGCCGCGCTCTTCCAGCCCGATGAAGTAGTGCCGTACACGGTTATTAAGGGCAAGAACACTGTACTTACGGCGGTTTGGGAGCCGACGGAAGCAGTCAATACGCACACCGTCAGCTTCGTGGCCGATGTGACCGGCGTGTCGCAGCTGCCGGATGCGATCATTGTCGAGCATGGCACAGCGATCCCGGGAGATAAGGTTCCGACAGTCCCGCCGATCCGCGAGGGCTATACCTTCGCCCACTGGTATCTGAACGGCACGGAATATGATTTCGATACGCCGGTCACAAGTGATATCACGCTGGTTGCACAGTGGACGCGCAATAAAGTCCAGATTACGTGGCCGCTTGCCGTTCCCGCCGGTGTGACGCTGACACATCCGGGCACGGGCAATCCGGCAGACCTGGTCACGTCGGTTGATCTGGGCAAGGAAGTAACGCTGCGGATTGTGCTGGATGAACGCTATGAGATCGGTACGGTCAAGGCGGGAGACCGTGTGCTTGGCTCTACGGTCAATGGCCATATTTATACATATACCTTTACGGCAGACAAGGATCTGACGGTTGCGGTCGGCGCCCCGACGGTGAAGAAGTTCACGATCTCCCTGCCGCAGGGCGACGGCTACGAGGCCACGTTCACGGACTGCAAGGCATATGATGCTACAGGCTTCGGCAGCGCTGATCTGGAAGAGGCAGAGGGCGCGACCTCCTATACATTTGAATACGGCGACAGCTTCAAGATCAAGCTGGAGGCGTATGCCGACACAACGGCTACGCTGCGCGTCGACGGCACGAAGGTGTTCGAGGTCGACGGCAATAGTGACGAAACGAGAAAGACCACGCCGGAAGACTACGTAGTCAACAAGATGTACAACATCACCGTCGGCACGAAGCGCAAGATCACGCGCATGGTCACATTCTCCCTGGAACCGTATGGCGGCTTGTATACGATCATGCCGGTGGAAAATGGGAGCAAGATTTGTGCGCCCGCCAAGCCGGAGATCCCCGGATATGAATTCGGGGGCTGGTATAAGGACGCAAAGCTTACGCAGGAATGGCACTTCCTCCCGGATTCGGACGCCACGCTGACGGACGCGGAGAAAGAGGAACAGAAGAATGCGGCCGACGTGGTCAAGGGCAATATTGTTATCTACGGCAAGCTGACGCCGAAGACCTACGCCGTGAACTACGACGCGAACGCGAACGGAGATATGACGGTCAGTGGCATTCCCGACGCGCAGACCAAGATACACGGCGAGCCGCTGACGCTTACGATGACGAACCCGACCCGCGTCGGCCACACTTTCAAGGGCTGGGCTACCAGCGCGGATGGCCCCGTGGCCTATCAGCCGGGCGGCCAGTATCTGAACGACGCGCCGGTCACGCTCTACGCCGTCTGGGAAAAGCTCACCTACACGGTGACGATCTCCTCCGGCGCGGGTTACAGCACCGTTCCGGCGGGCGTGGCTACCGTCAACTGGCATGACCCGTTCACCTTTACGGTGAATGTTGACCGCCAGTATGCAGCTACGGTTCCCGAGGTTGTGGATTCGGTGGAAGGAAAGCTGACGAAAGTGACTGGCGACTTCAACAACACCGGAGCAACCTCCTATACCTATAAGATCGGCGAGACGACTCCAATTGAACAGAACCGCAACATCACCATTACGGTGACGCAGAACGCGGTGCATCAGGTCTCGTTCAAAGTCTCGAAGGTCACGCCGGGCGCAAACGGCACCTCCTCGACAGTGACGGAACAGGCGCCGTTCCTGATCCAGAGCGTCGAGCATGGCTATTATGCCTCCATGCCCGCGGCTCCGGAACGCGAGGGCTTTAAGTTCAAGGGCTATTATAAGGAAAACAACACGACGGTCTTCCCGTTCAACGACGCGATTCTTGCGGATACCACCGTCCATGCGGTCTATGAGGCCATCCAGCCGAAGATCACCGTTGTCAAGGTGAAGGATGCGGCGAATGGCTGGGAACTGAAGGACTGGCAGCACGGCAGCACGGTGATGACTTCGGTCACACCGACGGACAACACGCCGTTTACCATTGCGTATGGCGATGATGTGACGTTTAACTTGGCCATTCAGCCGGGCTACGATTACAGCAAGCTGTCCGTCTCGGCGAACGGCTATGAGCTGGGCCGTGAGAACATCACGACGGATGATAAGGGCGTCACCACGATCTCGTTCCGCCTCGTCTATGTGACCGCGAACACGCGCATCACCGTCTCCGGCATCGAGCGCAAGACCATCACGGTCACCTATAACGAAAACGCGCTCGACCACGTGTCCAACCTGCCCGCCCCGCAGACCGCGAACTACTATATTCATGGTGACGGGAACAACACCAAGTTCACCGATCAGGTTCCTGTCCGCAACGGCTATACCTTCCTCGGCTGGAGCACCGTTGGTAACGTTTCGGCTGAAGCTTTCAAGAAAGCCACAGAAGGGCCGATGACGGACGCGAACGCGAAGAAATATTTCAAGATCGATACGATCAAGACCCCCGGCGTTGATATCCCGTTCACCAAGGATACCACTGTCTATGCCATCTGGGAAGCGCAGAAGTCGACCGTCACACTGACGTTTGGCGACACGGCGCTCAAAGATCGTACCGGTGATGATGGAAAGAAATACGACATCCAGTATGAGGGTAAGACCTTCACGCTCAACGCGGAGTTCAACGCCCATGTGAAGGGCACTGCGATCTTCTATGTGGGCAAGACCGCTGAGAAGAATGCCGCTGAGAAGCTCGGCGAAGTGGCCGTCAACGGCAAGACTGCCAGCTACAGCACTTCGGCGGACAAGTATCTGACTCCGGCGGATCAGCACTTCCGGTATTATTGGGTGGAGTTCCAGTCCGAGAAGGTCGAGGGCTATACCGACTGCGAGGCCGGCCCCATCAAGCTCAAGATCTTCTCCCGCGCCATTACCTGGACGCCGCTGGGCGAAGGCAATAAAGATACGCTGACCATCAAGGATGCGAATGGCGGTTCTGCGCAGGCCATGACCGCGGGCCAGACCTACACGCTGACGGTCAACACCGGCAAGATCACCGGTCTGGAATGTGTGAAGCCTAACGATGCGCCTGTCCTCGGTAAGCACTATAAGATCGTCTGGCAGTACAAGAAGACCGCGACCAGCGATTGGGAGACCGTGCCGGGCGAATTCACCGACACGAACGAGTATCAGGTCACGCCGGAGGAATCCGGTTATGAGTTCCGCGCCAAGATCTATCCGATGGGCGAGCTGTATAACAAGGCTGTGAAGTTCGAGAACAACGCATACGTTGCAAATCAATACGACGTCTGCCTCTACACGAACACCACCAAGAGCGTCAAGGAAGAGACGAAGATCGCACTGACCACCGACGCGAAAGACGAAGCCAACACGGTTGTCATCAAGAACGGGACGCCGTTCAAGACGCTGGGCGATGGCAGCCACAAGGCGCAGTACGAAGGCCAGACCATCACGCTGACCGCGAAGGTCACAAAGGAAGGCACACAGACTGGCGTTGAAAGCGGCAGCGTGGAGTTCTACCAGAAGAAGGGCAATGACTGGACGCTGATCGCGACGGTTCCGGTACAGCCCGAGGGCCAGAACACGGGCGTCGCGGCTGCTGAGGCGACCATGAGCGCTTACACTGACCCGGTGGCCGAGGCCAAGGACGAGTTCTACGCAAAGTATGTGCCGAACGAGACCTATGAGGCCTCGACGACGAAAACGACGCCTCTGATGGTCTATATCAAGTCCGCGCAGCTCCAGATCCCGGTCATTGCCGATGCCGATAAGCCCACTGCACATAAGGGCTACTGGTTCAATGGCGCGACGAAGGTTCCGAGCGAGGATGCGGATAAGACCGAGACCACATATCTGTACCATCTCGGCGGACTGATGGCGGGTATCCCGCACACGTTCGAGCTGAAGAAGACCGCCTATGCGGATGGCGCAACGGCAGACTACTCTGTTGTGGCGCTCGACGGACGCGCTGTTCCGGCGGACATGTACACCATGAAGTGGGAGACGCTGACCGACGCGAACTGGAAGACCACTACGACGACCGGCACGACCTACACCGCGGAGACGACCAAGGTTGGCGACCGCTATCACATCCTGCTGACCGGCGCGAAGAACAGCCCGTTCGAGGACAGCGAAGCAGTCTCGAAGGACATCGCCATCGGCGATCCGCAGGGCGTAACGGTGACGGTCGAGGCCATCGACGCCATCAAGGCGACCGAGGTCGACCGTAACAATGGCAAATATCCGGACGTCTATCAGCTGAATGAGATCACCCTGACCGCCACTGTGGAAGCGGCGGAAGCCGGGGCAGACCGCAAGCCGACGGGAACCGTTGCGTTCTACTATGTCGATGAGGACGGCAAGTTCCAGCCGCTCGGCGAAGCGGAGCTGAAGCCGGATACGTCTGGCAAGATGGTCGCCCAGATCACGACTGACGAACTGCCGGTCGAGACGATGACAAAGGCGAACACCAAGCTGGATTCCGTGATCACCGCTGTCTACTACGGCGACGAAACCTTCAAGCCCAGCGAGAACTGGGACGAGGCTAACAAAAAGGTCACGAATGCTGAAGTGAAGGATGCGGCCGACGACAAGTACCTCGTCAAGTCGGACACTGTCACGGTCTATTCCTCCGTCATCTTCAACTGCGCGGATGAGAACAAGAACCAGACCACCGATGGCGAACGCGGCATCCACATCTCCAAGGCGGATGGTCTGTTCCAGGCGAATGAAAGCGCCACGCTGAAGCTGTCCGACGTGTATACCCTCGATTGGGATCTGGGCAATGACCTGCGTGATATCGTCGCTAAGCTGAACCCGAACAAGGATTACACCATCCAGTGGCAGAAGCTGAACGGCGTGTCCGAGAAGGAGAATCGCGATTTCGCAAACTCCGAGCGTTGGGAAGACATCACCGGCGCGACCGGGACGACGCTTCTGCTGAACCCGGTCGAGCAGGATACCGCCTACCGCGCGGTCATCACCGTCAAGGATCCGGCCACGCCGATCGTCAAGGGCTCGTTTGAGCTGGTCGATCAGGCGGTCAAGGGCCGTCAGGTCTACTATTCCAATGTCATGATGCCGACGAGCGGCGAGACGACCATCGCAGTCGCCGTAAACACCAACGAGCGCGGCGACAACCTTGAGGGCATCACCGAGGGCGAGACGGTCACCGTGAACGTGCTGGTCTCCGGCGCGGTCGGCGCGGTGCCGAATGCAACGCTCAATGTCACCATCGAGGCAGACGATACCAAGGGCAACGCGACCGGCTATGAAAAGACCTTCACCTCGAAGGCCACCGTCGACGGCTGGAATGCGTTCGAGTGGGACACCAGCGCACGTGACGACAACGACAAACTGACGGAGCCGGGCTTCTACACGCTGACGGTCGAGGCCACGTCCAACACGGGTTATGCCGCTGAGAAGATCACCCGCAGTCTCATCGTCCGCGAGAGCAGCTACAAGTTCAACGTCAGAAACCTGGATCCGACCTACAACGGCCGGACACAGGGTGTCTCGGTGACGCTGGACGGCTTCCACTTCAACGGCAATGACATTGATGACGCAGCGGCCAAGTCCTGGACCGTCAAGTACTACAAGGGCGAAGTCAAGCCCGAGAACCTTGTCGAGCCGTCGCAGGCTGGTACGTATAAGGCGGTCGTGACGCTGCCGGGTTCCGCCTACTGGACGGAGCATAGCGAGACAGTTGACTTCACGATCAGCAAACGTTCGGTCAGCATTGCGGACGCCGTTGCACAGGCGAAGGTCTATGACGGCACCGATAACGTCAACATCGTTGAGGTCATCCTGAATGACGCTGTGACCGACCAGACCACGAATGGTACGGGCCTGCCCACTGGCGACACCGGCATCATCAACGGCGACAGCATCTATGCGGTTGCCACTGAGAAAAAGCTGGGCAAAGCCGATGCGGGCGACAACAGCTTCACGATCGACAGCATCCAGCTGCTCGGCGACGACGCGGCGAACTATGTGTGGAATGACGCGGTGTACACCGAGCCCATCTACGTCAGCCGCAGCCAGGTGTACGGCGAGACCGCCGCACTCATTTCCGGCACGGACGTCTCCCTGAAGCTGAAGAAGGGCGCAGACTTCCCGGCGGATCAGGTCATCAAGATGATCGATCAGGCTGGAAACGAGCTGGAAGCGAACAAGGGTTACACGCTGACGTTCTACTATCACAGCGACACGGAGATCAAGCAGACCAACGATCTCAGCAAGACTGGCCTCTACACCGTGGTTGCCCGCCCGAAGCAGGACAACTACAAGGGCGGCGTCACGATGAAGTTCGAGGTCATCGACGGCGAGACCACGTACACCCCGGCGGCAGAGCCGAAGCCCAGCACGCTGATCACCATCAGCAACACGGCGGAACTGTACGGCCATGCCACGGGCGCGGTTGCGAAGAACGCCAATGGCGAGAATGTGAAGGTCGAGTATCAGGATGCAACGAGCGCCGAGAAGTGGAGCACGACTATCCCCGAAAACGCGGGCCGCTATCTGGTGCGTGCGACGGATACCAACACGGGCGACGTCGCCTACGGCATCTACACCATCACCAAGGCGCATCCGACGCTCGAGGTCACTCCGGCAGAAAATCTGACCTACAACTCCATGCAGCAGAATGGTTATACCAAGCTGACCGGCGTTGAGGGTAAGGCAGCCAATGACTATTACCTCACCTACGCGGGCGACGTGGCCATCGGCTTCGACACCCCGACGGACGGCAATGTGGCCGAGCAGGCGCCGGTCGACGCGGGCAGCTATGTTGTTACGCTGCACGTCAACGAAACCACCAACTACACCGCGCATGAGGTTTCGGCCCCGTTCGTGATCGCGCAGAAGCCGCTCACCATCACGACGCACTCCAAGCAGAGCACGCAGTATGATGCGTTCCCGGCTATGACGGCGAAGTATGAGGGCCTCGCTTACAGCACGTCCGACAACACCAACGACACCTCGCTCCGCGATGTGCAGATCGCGCCGGAATTCCTGTTCAACTATGATAAGGGCGGCTTTACGAACCACGCGCTCGACCAGGTCGGCGGCGCGAAGATCAAGCCGGCTGACGCACTGGCAAAGAACTACGTCATCACCTATGTGGACGGCGAGTACACCAGACAGCGCACCAACTTCAAACCGGATCTTGCGATCTACGGCCTGCCGATGGACGGCAGCGGCAAGAACGTCGCTTACTACGGCGACGAGGTTCAGCTGTACCACTACGGCTGTTACGCGGGTCATGAGAACGGTTCGAGCGTCATGAGATGGAGCGTGAAGAAAGTCAGCTTCGAGGGCGAAGTTACGGTCGGCGAAAAGACCGGCATCCTGAACGTGAAGGGCGTTGGCACCTTCGAAGTCACGCTGAAGCGCGGCGAGGATGAACAGGCCATCAGCACGACGGCCACTGTCACCGCATTCAAGAAGGAACTGGGCGTCCACCTGCTCGATCAGGATAAGGTCTACAACGGTTCCAACCGGGATTACACCGGAACGGTCACGGTTTATGATGAACTGTACAAGACAGTTGCGGTCACTCCGGACAAGGGTAATCTGGGTCGTACCAATATCGGCACGCAGCTCCCGAGCGGTCAGGTTCCGGCAGCCGAGAAGTACTATCAGTCCCTGATCTATCGCGGCAAGTACACCATCAACGACAAGGAAGCCACAGTTGCGCCGAAGGAAGATACCCACATCTACGGCGAGTACCGCAAGACGAAGGGCTTTGATGTTTCGGATCCGGCGGCGATCTCCGATGTGCAGACCGCTTCGCAGACCGACGAGTACAACCGCCTTGACGTCCATGACGGCTATGAGATCCTCGTCGCCGGCACGGAGAACATGAACTACAACGTCAAGTATGTCACTGACCAGACGGCAAAGGATTCTGCGGTCACGACCTATGGCGGCGTGAAGTTCACGTCCGAGACGACCGAGTACCTCAACGACGCGACGGTCTACGGCGAGACGCCGAACGCCCTCGACTGGACGCTGGAGAAGACGATCAAATCGTCCCGCGGCGGCAAGCCCTACGCCGATAATCTGGCCGACTTCGATCTGGAAAGCATCTTCGTCGAGCAGGACTATGACAACTGCGTGGGCAACGCGGATTGCGGCAAGTTCGATTACAAGGCGGCCAACCGTACCACGACGGCTCCGGATACGTACAACGTTGGTGTCCTTGGTGCAAAGAGAACTGCAGCGAATGAGAACGCACACTCGAACTACACGCTGAAGTTCAAGACCGTCACCAACTCCGGCGCGCTGAACTACCAGCTGACGGACGCGCAGGAAGGCAACAAGAACACCACGACCAATGCACTTCGGGCTGGCAGCCTCGGCTATGACGGCGGCAATGCCACGCTGGAGGACGGCGAAAACTTCATCGAAGGCTCCGCCAACATCGCGCAGCGTCCGGTCACGGTCAAAAAGGCCAGCACGATTGGCACCGTCAGCCTGTACTGGAGACTTCCGCAGAGCAAGCTCTACACCGCCCTGCTGAACATCCTCGAGGCAGAGGAAAACAGCACCAACCGCGGCCTCGCCAAGGGCCACACCATCAAGGATCTGGATCTCAAGATCTACGTTCAGGATAAGCTGATCGATCCGAACAACGATGACGCACGTAGCGATCTGATCGCAGGACCTGCGCAGGTTCGGATCGAGGTCGGCGATACGAACTACGTGCTGGACGGCAACGGTAAGATCGACGATGTCGAGCTGAAAGCCATCCAAATCGAAGCGACCTACACCACGAAGACCGCCACGAACTTCGTCGTTCTGATCAAGATCCGCAATCAGGATAAGTCCACGACACCGCTCGAGAGCGCCGCCGGCCTGACCTATGAGATCCTCCGCAAGGTCAACGGCAGCTTCGACAACAAGGTCTATGCCACCGGCAGCCTGACCTACACGGGCAGAAAGGCAACCGATAAGTTCGGCGATGAGTGCGGCGTCTTTACCGCGAGCTATGGCCCGCTGTCCAACATCGGCGGCACCTACTTCATCCAGATGTACGAATACGGCGTTGCGCTGCAGACCAAAAACAGCTGATCGCCTCGCGACGGAAGGAGAATACAGTATGAAACATCATTTTAGAGCATTCTTGGCTCTGATCCTTGTCGTATGCCTGTTCGCGGGCATCGGCGGCGCAGTTTGCGCCGTCGATGCCGGGGACGGCAGCGGTACGCAGTATGATCCCGAATTCACGCTGGACGATGGCGGCGGTTATTCCGAGCCGGTCTATCGCGTCATTGTGGAAGAGGGGCAGAAGGATCAGCTTAAGCCCGACCGCTCCACCGCCACCGCCGGTTCGACTGTGACCATCAAGGTCGCGGACGGCGTCACCGCGGACGACATCAAGGTCGTGGACAAAAACGGCAAGCCGGTCGAGATCAAGAAGATCGACGACAACACCTACACGTTCGTCATGCCCGCGAGTGACGTCAATGTCAGCGGCACGGTCGAGGATCTGCGGCTCAACGACACCGACCACTTCGCCTACATCACGGGCTATCCCGACGGCACGTTCAAGCCGAACGGCAACCTCACCCGCGCCGAGGCCGCGACGATCTTCTATCGTCTCCTTCTCGATCAGACGATGACGAAGAACGTCCAGTTCTCCGACGTCCCGGCGGGCAAGTGGTATGAGACTGCGGTCAAGACGCTGGCGTCCAAGGGCGTCATCACCGGCTACACCGACGGCACGTTCAAGCCGACCAAGTCCGTCACCCGCGCAGAATTCTGCGCGATGGCCTCCCGCTTCTTCTCCCTGAAAGAGGGCAGCGTGAAGTTCACCGATGTCCCGACCACGTTCTGGGGCTATAAGTACATCGCCTCCGTCGTCGCCAGAGGCTATCTGGACGATGTCGAGGGTGCGTATGAGCCGAACGGCGCGATCACCCGTGCCGAGGTCGTCAGCATCGTCAACCGCATGCTCTCCCGCAGCGCGGACAGCGCATATCTCGCGAAGGGCGGCGAGGGCCTCAAGACCTTTACCGATGTCGCGGAGACAGATGCGTGCTATCTCGACGTGATGGAGGCCGCGAACGGCCACGATTACACCAAGTCCGGCAAGACCGAGACGTGGAAGAATCTGAAGTAAATTCACAAAAAACGGCTGCACCGTCGGTGCAGCCGTTTTTTTGCGTGCGTCGGCGCGTGGCTTGTAATTCTCTGATTTCTATGATATAATGACCAAAAATCTGTAAAACCGAGGAATTTACCATGAGAATGAGACGAAGAAACAATCTCGAGCCGCGCATGAACGCCTGTGAATCCGTCTGGATCCACGAGCCGGAGGCGCTGCGCGGCAACTGGCGGAGCCTGATGCCGGGCTGCCGCGAGCTGCGCGTCGAGGTCGGCTGCGGCAAGGGCAAATTCACCGTCGAGACGGCTGCGGCGGAGCCGGACGTGCTGCTCATCGCGATCGAGCGCGTGCCCGATGCACTGGTGCTTGCGATGGAGTCCGCGATCCGCATGGGCCTGAAAAACGTCTTTTTCGTCTCGCTCGATGCCGCGAACATCGACGCGTTCTTCGCCGATGACGAGATCGACCTGCTCTATATCAACTTCTGCGATCCGTGGCCCCGCAAAAAGAACGCAAAGCGGCGGCTGACGTACCACACGTTCCTCGAAAAATATAAAAAGGTGCTGAAGCTTGGCGGCCAGATCCACTTCAAGACCGACAACGCCAAGCTCTTCGACTGGTCGCTGCCCGAGATGGAGAGCTGCTTCCTCGAACTGCATAACGTCACGCACGATCTGCACGCCAACGGCCCTGTTGGGATCATGACAGGCTATGAGGAGAAGTTCTACGGCCTCGGTACGCCGATCAACCGGGTGGAGGCCGTGGTCGTGACGAAGCAGCCGCGCCCCGAAGATCCGAAGGACGAGGCCGAAGACAGCACAGAAGCCGGGGAGGACGCAGAATGAGCAGTATCGGCGTCATCGGCGGCGCAGACGGGCCGACGAGGGTGTTTGTCTCCGGGCCGGTCTGGCCGTGGGCGGTCTTCGGCGCGGCGGCGGTGGCGCTGGTCGTATTCCTGATCGTCCGGAAAAAGAAATGAATCGCGCAGTCCACCTCTGCGGCCGGTGCAGAGCCATGGAGGCGGTCATTTCGGAAGTGAATGAAAATTCTGCGAAGTGACGAAAATTGCAGGTCAGATTCTTGCAAAATTACTAAAAAATATTTCGAATCCCTCTTGACAGCAAGAGGGATTTATTGTACTATATAAAGGCGCGCGGAGGGAACGGAAACAACGTGACCGTGCGTGTCAATGCGATGATGCAGGAGATTGCGTCCTGGACGGTAACTTCTGCGGAGTATGTCCGGTCATCGGGCGGCTGAGGATCACGATACGGCGTATATCGCCGCAGTGAACAGGCCGACAACGTCGGTCTTTTTTCATGGTGCGGAGTGATACGCACGGCATAGCGTATACAAGATCTTCGACCGTACTCAGGGCATCAATACCACTGAATACGTTTCATCAAGGAGGAAACACACATGGCAAACCAGGAAATGATCAGAATCCGCCTGAAGGCGTATGATCATCAGCTCATCGACGCGAGCGCAGAGAAGATCGTCGAGACTGCCAAGCGCAACGGCGCTGCCGTCTCCGGCCCCATCCCCCTGCCCACGAAGAAAGAAGTCGTCACCATCCTTCGCGCTGTTCATAAGTACAAGGATTCCCGTGAGCAGTTCGAGCGCAGAACCCACA
>ENA-UOJO01004142-UOJO01004142.1-human-gut-metagenome-genome-assembly--contig:-P57-NODE-4142-length-12796-cov-10.471470_pt1 | contig 12796 bp, 9 predicted proteins | sample MGYA00242351_ERZ723898 | MGnify/ENA metagenome assembly ERZ723898 | reverse complement strand
AGCCAACATATACAAGTACAGGAACCAAGAAGTACACCTGTACAAACTGCGGTGAAACCAAGACCGAGACGATAGCCAAACCTGTATGTACGAGCCACGTGTGGGATGCTGGCGTAGTGACAAAGGAGCCGACCTACACAAGTACAGGAACCAAGAAGTACACCTGTACAAACTGCGGTGAAACCAAGACCGAGACGATAGCCAAACTGGTATGTACGAGCCACGTATGGGATGGCGGAGTAGTGACGAAGAAGCCAACCTACACAAGCGCGGGTACAAAGGAATACACATGTGTCAACTGTGGAACCACAAAGACGAGCTCGATCGCCATGTTGAAGCTGAGCAAGGTTACAGTAAAAACAGCCGTATCCTCCACGGGAATAAAGATCTCATGGACATCAGAGAAAAATGCATCCGGATACTATATATACAGAAAATCCGGAAAGAGACAGTATGCACTGTTAAAGAAGGTTGCTGGGGCGAACACTCTTGCTTTTAATGACACGAAGGTTACAAGTGGAGTGATATATACATACAAGGTTCAGGCATACAAAGGAACCGTGGTAGGTGCCGGAACGGAAGCAAGCAGATGCTTCGTTGGAACGGCAAAGGCAAAAACAGCAAATGAATCCACAGGTATAAAGCTTTCATGGAACAAAGTGGGAGGCGCAAGGTCTTATAAGATATATAAAAGGATCGGAACTGGAAAGTACACCTGTATCAAGACTGCGTCATCCACTACATTCACATATCTTGATAAGGCGGTGAAAGCGGGAACAATATACACATATGCTGTAAAGCCTTACATTGGAAGGACAGCGGGCACGTACGTCGCATCGAAATATGTGCGTCTTAGACCTGTCACAGCCAAAGTGAGTGCAGCCAGAAACGGTGTTACAGTTAGGTGGACGAAAACGGCAGGTGCTACATCCTACCGTGTATACAGAAAGACGGCTAGCGGCAAATATGCTTTGGTGAAAAAAATCGGCGGCGCAAATGCTCTCAGCTGGACAGACACGAATACCGCTAAGGGAAAGACATATTATTACTATGTGAGAGCATTTAAGGGAAATTATTACAGTGCCGCCTCTAAAGCAGTAAATGTAAAGCGTTAAGGATTGATAAATATACGGTCATAACAGTATAATACCGGGGAAGGAATGTGCGGAAGAAAGGAGTTTTGATGGAAAAGGAAGAGAGAGTAGAACAAAAGCTATATGAGAGCAGATGCGCCAGACATTATCGCGTGGGCAGGGTGGTGCTGTGCAGGTTTTTGTGTATGTGTGCGTTCGTATGCATAGTGGCAGGCTCGGCACTTACGGCTGGTGCTGTGACAGTATTTGCTGCTGAGGATTCGACAGAAGAATGTGCTGCGGATGGCGAACAGCAGGGAATTGTGGAGGAGTCAGACTCGCCAGCAAAGGGATGTACTGGGAATATAGACCTTGCGGATATATACGAAATCGGCGGCTATGCCGAAGTAGCGGAAGAGGGAGATGTCGCTTCAATAGCCTCATCCGGCAATTTCAAATATCATAACAGGGTGGCGAACTCGATAAAGTCATTCAAGAAGAATATAGACGTGCACGGAATGGGTGTCACAACCAGTAATGTTAAGTCGATATTTGTCAACATTCTGGCACTGCATCCGGAGATTGTATATGTAGCAAATGCATCGTATGTATACAATAGATACAACGGATCGGTTTCAACTCTGGTTATCAGCTATATACCGAATGCAAAGAAGGTGAGAGAATCTCTTGTAGCGGCGGTAAAAGAGGTAAACAAGCAGGTGGACACAAAGAATATGAAACCTGCTGAGATAGTTCTTGCATACCACGAGTATCTGACGTCCACGGTGGAATATGATGCCAGTGGAATAAAGGACTACAGTACAGTGTATGGCAGGGATCACAAATATGACATGTATGGCACCCTCGTTGATAAGAAAGCCGTGTGTCAGGGATATGCAGAAACCATGAATTATCTTCTGAAACAATCGGGAGTTCCATGTGCTCTTGCAACAAGCCAATATATAAATCATGCGTGGAATGTTGTCAGGATAAATGGGAAATGGTATCACGTTGATGCCACATGGGATGATCCTGTCACAGATCAGCCAGGACAGTCTAGACATGACTATTTCCTTATAAGCACGAACACTTTGAACAGACGAACAAAGAATGCAAGTTCATCATATTCGCTTGGACGGTATGATACGAAGATTAGCGCAACGTGGACCGGCAGCTACAACGGAGCCACAGACAAGAAATACGAGAGTGGTCAGATGTGGAGCGGCGTTGAGAAGGTCATGTATCACCGAAAGGGATACTGGTACTGTATCAAACAGGGATCAAGCTGGATGGATTTCCAGATTATAAAGAACAGATTTTCGACAGGTGGAAAGAAAGTCATACTGTCAGGAACATCAGTCTGGTATAAAACGGATGGAAGTTATTATACAAAGCAATACGGCTCGATATTCCTTGCGCAGGAATCCTTGTATTTCCATACAGCCAGATATATAGGCAGGATAGATCTAGATTCCCCGAAAAACGAGTATACACTTCTATATGATATAAGAAGTAAGTATTCGGACGGTGTAAATATATATGCCATGGGCTGGCACAATAAGCAGATAGTGGTGTGGGTGTCAAATACTCCGCTCTGCAATCCGAGGGATGCATATCTGCTGGCTCCGTGTCTGAAACATAGCTGGAACAGTGGAAAGGTCACGAAGAAAGCTACATATACATCAACAGGAACAAAACTCTATACATGTAAGAAGTGCAGTTATAAGAAGAGTGTGGCAACACCGAAGCTTCAGCTTGGCAAGCCGGTTGTGAAGACCGCTGCGACAGTTAAGGGTATAAGGCTTTCGTGGAACAAGGTGTCCGGAGCGACAGCGTATAAAGTGTACAAGAAGACTAAGAGCGGTAAATATCAGCTGCTTAAGAAGGCCAACACATTATCCATTGTGGATGGAAGAATATCCAGTGGCAAGACATATGGATACAAGATCGTGGCGTGCAATGCATATACGACAAGCAAGGTAACAACTGTGTCGAGACTGTATCTTGGAAATGTCAAGGCGAGAGCGAAAAACACGAACAAGGGCGTGAAGATCGCATGGAACAAGGTGGCTGGTGCTGATTCATACAGGATGTACAGAAAATCAGGAAATTCCGCATACAAGCTGATGAAGATCGCAGGATCAGGCGCAGCTTCATGGGTGGACAGCAAGTCGGTGGCAGGTAAGAAATATACATATGCAGTAGTGCCATACAAAAAGCAGACTGGTGGCGCATATACGCCTGTAACTGTTTCATGTAAGAGATAGTATATAAAGTGATATATCTTCGTAAAATATAAAATAAGAGCGCCGTCCGGTGATGCGATGCCGGGTGGCGCTCTTTTCTGTTAAATGCTAGTTTTTCTTGTCTGTAATATTGCGGTGTGAGTTGTCAAACAGGTCAGTATCGGCTACATCAGAGGAGTCGTTTCGGGAGAGCGTTTCTGACAGCCTGTCTTTTGTCTCCGCACTGACCGTTTTGATACCTTCACTTATAACAGCGCTCTTTTCCTTGATGCCTTCGCTGATGCCCTCACTTTTTTCTTTGATGGCTTCGGTAAGCTGTTCTGCTTTTTCCTTAATTTTTTTGGTTATTGAAAAGTTCTCGGGATGATCTTCAAATGCACGCTTGACGGAGGCAGTATCGTGAAGTATGAGGAGGAAGCTTGGCTTCTCCTTGCGCTTTTCCCTGTCCAGTGCGATTTTCGATTTGAGTTCCTCCACTCGTACTATGAGGTCGTTCTCCTTTGCAAATTTCTTGACCTTGTTCATGAGATTGAACGATACAACACAGTCGATAACGAACACTCCGTAGAAGAATCCGATGAAGAAGGAAAATGTCAGGTGGTCGGCAAGCCAGTACACAGCATTTAATATATGCGGATGTAGGAAGAAATAGTAAAGTGCGGCGATGAGTCCCCAGAAGAAAGAAAACAGAGGACATATGATACCTTGAATGTTTCCCCATTCATCCGAATAGTCCCAAAGCTTGATGTTCATACCTATTATAAATATACGGCCGGCGATGTACTCCACAACGGTCATTGCTATTGTCATTATCAGTATGATCAGAACTTTCTGTAAAACAGGATGCGAATCGACGGCATCGATGTGAATGAGTGATAACAGATACAGAACGACAAGACCTGAACCGTAGAGAGGCAGGTATGGTCCGATCAGAAATCCCGGATTTATCCATTTGTGGCTCGGGTTGCTCTTGGAAAAGAATTTTCTGAAAATGACCTCTATGCACCAGCCCATGATACAGCCGATAAAAAATAAAAACAGTATCACAAGGATGCTCTTGATATTAAAATTATCCATTATGCTTAACTCCTTTGTATAGATGAAAATTACAGATTTAAATCTTGTATTAATAATAAAACAATACTATTAAGATAGTATACAGTTTGAAAAAAAGCAACCTTACAGAATCGTATAAATGTAAATAAAACTATTCCTTATTGAAACTTATTGAGAAAAAAAGTTGCCGAAAAAGTGGCTGTTATATTGGACTGACGGGAGGTACAGTGCTATACTGACAGAAAATAAAATTACGTATCAGGTGCAGACTTTTTGTGGTGATGATTACGAAGAGAATGCATTTTTTACGTTAAGAGGAGTTCGACAGGTCGAACAAAGATTAGACAAATATATTTTTAAGGAGGACAAAGTTATGATGAAAGCATTAAAGAAGGTAAACTGGAAGAAACTTGGAATATTTGCAGGTGGCGTATTATTCGGAACAGCTGGTATCAAGGTTCTCTCAAGCAAGGACGCAAAGAACGTATATACACATTGTACAGCCGGTGTTCTCAGAGCAAAGGACTGCGTTATGAAGACGGCGAATACTATTCAGGAAAATTGTGGTGATATATATGCAGGCGCAAAGGATATCAATGAGGCAAGAGCGCAGAAGGCAGCAGAGGCTGATTTTGAGGATGCTGAGAGCACTGAGACTGCAGAGGAAGAGGCTGGCGCAGAGGAGTAATCCCGGAAAACCTATTGCAAAAACACAGTAAATTATTTGTAGAAAGAGGCGAAGATCTTGAAGTTTTCAATTTTGAATGAGACAAAGAATCGTCTGCGTATACACATGACACAGAGCCGTATGACTATGGCACAGGCTGACATATTACAGTATTATCTTGAGAACTGTGACGGCGTTGTCGATGTCAAAGTGCATGACAGAACCTGTGATGCGGTTATTATCTATGAGGGCGACAGGGCAGGTATCATAGATGCACTCAGACAGTTTGGTTATGATAGAGTAGAGATTCCTGCGGATCTCACGGAGACATCCGGAAGAACTATGAACAGACAGTATGAGGACAAGCTGTTCTGGAAGACTGTATGGTATATGACAAAGAAGTGGATCGTGCCGATGCCGCTAAGATATTGCCTTACATCGGTGAAGGCACTCAAGTATATAGGCAAGGGCCTGAAGTGTCTCGCAGACAGGAAACTTGAGGTACCGGTTCTAGATGCCACCGCCATCACAGCATCCATACTCACAAATGATTTTGCAACGGCAGGTTCAGTTATGTTCCTGCTTGAGATCGGTGAGATCCTTGAGGAGTGGACACACAAGAAGTCTGTTGGAGGGCTTGCCAGAAGTATGGCGCTCAACATTAACAAGGTATGGGTAAGAGTAGACGACTGCGATGTGCTTATGGACAGCGCGAAGATCGCAAAGGATGATCTTGTGGTAGTTCATATGAGCAACGTGATCCCATTTGACGGAATTGTGGCAGAGTGTGAGGGTATGGTCAACCAGTCATCCCTTACAGGAGAGTCTGTTCCTGTTCACAAGGGAGCTGGCGATGTTGTGTATGCAGGTACAGTTGTTGAGGAAGGCGAGCTTGTGGTCAGAGTCACAAATACCGGCAGGACAAGCAGATATGATAAAGTAGTGGCTATGATCGAGGAGTCTGAGAAGCTCAAGTCAGGACTTGAGAGTAAGGCAGAGCATCTTGCAGACGGTCTGGTTCCATGGACTCTCGGCGGAACTATCCTCACATACCTGCTCACGAGAAATATAACAAAGATGCTTGCTGTTCTCATGGTCGACTATTCATGTGCGCTCAAGATGTCTATGCCTATAGCTGTTCTGTCGGCTATCCAGGAGGCAAATAAGCATCATCTCACAGTTAAGGGGGGCAAATTCCTTGAGGCTGTGGCGGAGGCGGACACCATAGTATTTGACAAGACAGGAACACTCACAAAGGCATCGCCGACACTCGTGCGTGTAGTGCCATTTGACGGAAGAGATCCAGATGAACTGCTCAAGATAGCGGCATGTTTGGAGGAACATTTCCCTCATTCGATGGCGAGAGCTGTTGTGGCCGGAGCGGCGGCTAAGGGAATAGAGCACGAGGAGATGCATTCCAAGGTTGAGTATGTTGTTGCCCATGGAATCTCATCAAGTATAGATGGCAAGAAGATCATCATAGGAAGTTATCACTTTGTATTTGAGGATGAAGGCTGCGTGATACCGGAGGATAAGATAGAACTTTACGAATCACTTTCAAAGTCTCACTCACATCTGTTCATGGGAATAGACGGCAAGCTTGCAGCGGTAATATCTATCAAGGATCCTGTGAGACCTGAATCTGCGGAGGTCGTGAGAAAACTCAAGGAGCTCGGCATCGGCAAGGTAGTCATGATGACCGGGGACAGTGAGAGAACTGCCCAGGCTATAGCTGAACAGGTGGGCGTGGACGAGTATTACTCAGAGGTACTACCGGAGGATAAGGCAAGGTTTGTGGAGTCCGAAAAGGCGGTGGGACGCAAGGTTATCATGGTCGGTGATGGAATCAACGATTCTCCGGCATTGTCAGCATCGGATGCAGGCATAGCAGTCAGTGATGGCGCTGAGATAGCCAGAGAGATCGCGGATATAACGGTCAGCGCAGACAATCTGTATGAACTTGTCACTCTTAAGGAACTTAGCAATAAGCTGATGAGCAGGATCAATAGAAATTATCGCAAGATAGTCACATTTAACACAGGGCTTATCATACTCGGTGTTATGGGCGTGATCCAGCCGACGACATCGGCACTGCTCCATAATTCATCGACTCTGCTTATAAGCATGGATAGTATGAAGAGACTGCTTGATTAATTTTTATAAGATTAGTTTTTATCATTAAAATGTATTGACCTTATGCACCCAAATATGACATTATATGATTAAAAGACAGGTTAACTAAATCACATAAAATTTACAGATATACAGATAATATTGTCAGGAGGGATACATTATGGTAAAGAAAGTAGTTGGAGATAATTTTGACGAGATAAAATCGAGCAAGATTGCCGTAGCTGATTTCTCGGCAACCTGGTGCGGACCCTGCAAGATGATGGCTCCGGTATTTCACACTGTTGCAGAGGACATGAAGGATGCGATCAGCTTTTTCAATGTTGATGTTGATGAGAATCCAGGACTTGCCGCATCAAACAAAGTGTTCAGCGTACCTACGCTGATTTTGTACAAGGATGGCGTGGAAACTTCTAGAAGCGTTGGTGCGATATCCAAGTATGACCTGATCGATTTTATAAACAAAAATAAGTAAGATCAGTAAATGTCAAACATTTACCGTCAAATATTTAAGGAAAACTTAAAAGAGAAGACATCTGAAAAATATTTTTTAATATTTGAAAACAAATAAAACTCCCGCTCTTTGAGAGGTACATATACAATGTATGTACATACTTGAAGAGTGGGAGTTTTTATTTGCCTGAACTATCTGGCATCTCTGTCTACATAGTCTCTATGTGTCACAAGACTCTTGTATGCCGGTCTGATGATCTTGTCTGTGGTTACAAGCTCCTCAATTCTGTGGGCGCTCCAGCCAACGATACGTGCAACCGCAAAGAGAGGTGTGTAAAGTTCTCTAGGAATGCCGAGCATCTCGTATACAAATCCGCTGTAGAAATCCACATTTGGACTTACACCCTTGTATATCTTGCGCTCTTTTGCGATGAGCTTAGGCGCGATCTTTTCGATGTTGTTGTACAGAGCCATGTCCTCATCTCTGCCTTTGGCTGCTGCGAGCTGTTCTACAAATGCCTTGAACACCTTTTCTCTTGGATCGGACAGGGAGTATACCGCATGTCCCATGCCGTATATAAGTCCTTTGTGGTCATACGCCTGCTTGTTCAGCAGCTTGTCAAGGTAGGCTTCGATGGCCTCCTCATCGTGGTAATCATTGATATGTTCCTTTATATCGTCCATCATATTCATAACCTGAAGATTTGCACCGCCGTGTTTCCTCCCTTTAAGGGATGAGAGGGCAGCGGCAATCGCTGAATAGGTGTCGGACCCTGAGGATGTTACAACCCTTGTTGTAAATGTTGAGTTGTTACCGCCACCGTGCTCCATGTGAAGCAGGAGAGCGATGTCCAGAACCCTCGCCTCAAGCTCAGTGTATTTCATGTCTGGCCTGAGCATCCTGAGCAGGTTCTCTGCCACTGATGCATCTTTGTCAGGACGATGTATGTACATACTTCCGTCATTCTCATAGTGGTTGTATGCGTGGTAGCCGTAGACCGCCATCATAGGAAATGTGCCGATGAGTCCGATGCACTGTCTCAGCACATTGTCGATGTCAAGGTTTGTTGCCTGATTGTCATAGGATGCCAGTGTCAGGACACTCCTTGTCATCGAATTCATGATATCAACACTTGGTGCCTTCATGATGACATCTCGTGTGAAGTTTGTTGGCAGATTCATAGACTCAGATATAACTCCGCTGAATTCTGTGAGCTGTGCCTTGGTAGGAAGTTCACCAAAAAGCAGCAGATAAGCAGCCTCCTCAAATATATGGCGTTTTCCCTTGCCACCCTTTACCAGATCCTGCACATCGTAGCCGCGATATAGCAGTTCTCCATCACATGGGACTTTCTGACCGTCCACATCCTTAAATGCTATGATCTGGGAAATGTTTGTAAGTCCGGTCAATACTCCCTGACCATTCTCGTCACGAAGACCACGCTTTACACCATATTTTCTGTACAGTTCTTTGTCGATGTTATCGTGCTGCTGACAAAGATGTGATTGTTTTTCAACGTAGCCTGTAAGATTTTCCATATACTCCATATAGTTCCTCCTTATGAAATTTATAAGATCTTTTTGCATATGTCATTTAGACAACATGCATCGCAATGCGGTTTTGTCCTGGCTGAGCACACGGCTCTCCCGTGATCCACAAGCCGGTGACAGAAGTCATTGCTCTCCTCTGGAGGTACAAGTTTCCACAGTTCCATCTCAACTTTTTTCGGGTCTTTGATCCCGTCAACCAATCCCATACGGTTGACAAGCCGGATACAATGGGTGTCAGTTACAATGGCTGGCTTGCCATATATGTCACCCATGATGAGGTTGGCACTTTTTCTGCCAACGCCAGGGAGCTTTAGCAGCTCGTCCAAGCTGTCAGGAACCTGACAGTTGTAGGAATCAACAAGCATGTTCATACATGCGCTAATATCTCTTGCCTTGCTTTTCCCCAGCCCGCAAGGTTTGACAATGGCCTCAATGTCACTGACATCTGCAGCGGCCAGTTCTTTTACTCCCGGATATTTTGCGAAAAGATCCTGCACCACAACATTCACCCTTGCATCAGTGCACTGCGCCGCCAGGCGGACACTGACAAGTAACTGCCATGCGTGTGATGTGTCGAGAGTGCATACCGTATTAGGGTATTCCTTCTTCAGCCTCTCGATAATGTCCAACGTTCTCTGTTTTTTGGTATATCTCTTCTGCGATTCCATAAAAGACCTCCGGTTTTGAACATCAGCTTATGAAAAACTCTCTTTTGAGAGGACTGATGCTTCTTGTCAGATTTTCCTGGAAAAACTGATACATTCTTCTATATGATAACATGAAAGCCACGCAAATGGATATCGAAAAGCAATTCTTAATAAAAATGTTAGAAGTGTGAAAATTTGATTGGGAATTGCTTGCGAAAAGTTATACAGCGTGAAAAGGATAATTGACAAAAAACTGCCCCGCAGCCATGACATCTTGCCATCGTGGATGGTAGATTTGTCATATATGCGTGGCAGTCTTTCTTAGAAATTCTTTACGACAAATATCTTTGCAACGAAATCCAGACCGTTAAATTCTTACTGCAAATCCTTGCTGATTTTACTTCGTACCAAATATTCTGTCGCCGGCATCGCCGAGTCCCGGGCAGATGTATGCGTTCTCATTCAGCTCGCGGTCAACATGTCCAACGTAGAGCTGTATGTCCGGATGAGCCTTGAGAAGTCTTTCGATACCCTGTGGTGCAGCGATGATGGACATGAACTTGATGTTCTTGCCGCCGTGATGCTTGATGAAGTCCACGGCTGCAACTGCTGATCCGCCTGTTGCCAGCATAGGATCTGTAACAACGATGAGTCTCTCATCAATAGGATCAGGGAGCTTGCAGTAGTATTCATGAGGCTCATGTGTCTCCTCATCTCTGTACAGTCCGATGTGTCCGATCTTGGCTGTAGGAACAAGAGCCTGAAGTCCGCTGACCATTCCGAGACCGGCGCGGAGAATAGGAACTATCGCAAGGTTTCTTCCTGCGATGACCGGTGTCATGCACTCCTCAATAGGAGTCTCAATGCATACTTCCTCAGTAGGAAGATCCTTTAAAGCCTCATATCCCATAAGCATTGCAATCTCTTCAACGAGTGCACGAAACTCAGCAGTTCCGGTGTTCTTGTCTCTGAGCTTTGATATCTTGTGCTGAATAAGTGGATGTGTCATTACTGTGTAATCTGTCATATTGTGTAACCTCCTGAATAATACAGATAATGTAATGCGGAGCGATAAGCGTGTTATAAAAACCACACAGATCGGAAACAACCGCAAATGTTATGATTATGATTCTATATCAGAATTCTGTGGATTCATTCCAAGTCCGCGGCTTACGTCGCCCTTGGTGTTCTCGCCAAATGTATAGTCGTTGCCAGGCAGAATAGCATTCAGCAGGATGCCGAATATAGCGGCAAGGGCAAGACCTGTGAGGGTGATGGTTGTTCCGCCGATTGTAAATGTGAGACCATTTGTAAATCCGAGACCGCATACCATGATAACGGCTGCTATTATCAGATTTCTTGACTTTGTGAAGTCAACGTGGTTCTCGACCACATTTCTTACACCGATGGCAGAGATCATTCCGTAGAGTATGAAACTTATACCGCCTATGATGGCAAGTGGCATGGAACTGATAATCGCTGAAATCTTAGGTATGAATCCGAGGATGACTGCAAATAAAGCAGCAAGTCTGATGACTCTTGGATCGTGTACACGGCTAAGCTCGAGAACTCCTGTGTTCTCGCCATAGGTTGTATTTGCAGGACCGCCGAAGAGAGCTGACAGTGAGGTTGCAAGACCGTCACCGATAAGCGTTCTGTGAAGTCCCGGATCCTCAAGGAAATTCTGGTCGACTGTAGCTGATATAGCACAGATGTCACCGATATGTTCCATCATGGATGCTATGGCGATAGGAGCCATTACAAGTATGGCTGTTATGTCAAACTTGCAGATCTGGAAAGGTGGCAGTCCGAGAAACTTTGCATCGGAAACTGTCGAAAAGTCCAAAATAGCTGTTCCACCAGGGTTTGTCACACCACAGAGGTGAAGGATAAGTGCCACACCGTATGAGATGAGCACGCCCATGAGGATAGGGATGATCTTGAACATTCCTTTGCCCCATATGTTGAACACGATTACGACAGCCAGTGCGATAAATGCAAGCAGCCAGTTGTTTGATGCGTTTGATATGGCTGACGGTGCAAGGCTCAGGCCGATACATATGATGATAGGTCCGGTAACCACAGGTGGAAGGAATCTCATGACTCGCTTAACACCTACAAGTTTGACGATGAGAGCCAGAATCAGATAAAGAAGACCGGCAACCACGATACCGCCGCACGCGTAGGAAAGCTTTTCACCCATTGGCATATTTTTGTAGATTCCAGTATCAAGATTTGCCACTGTTGAGAAACCTCCGAGAAAAGCAAATGATGAACCGAGGAATGCAGGTACTTTGAGTTTGGTGCATAAGTGGAAGAAGAGTGTTCCAAGACCTGCGCATACAAGCGTTACCTGAACGGAAAGTCCATGTCCTTCAAAATAACCTTTTCCGTTTACGAGAAGTGGAACTAGAATTGTTGCGCCAAACATGGCGAACATGTGCTGGAATCCGAGCAAAAGCATCTTTGGAATTCCGAGCTGACGTGCGTCACGGATGGCATCTTTTTGATTATCCATAAGTAATAATCCTCCCTTTTTTGTTTTTTTAATTATAGTTTTTTTTATGGGGAAGGTCAATTTGATTAGTGCACTTTTGTAAAAAAATATGTCAAATTTCGAGCCTGATACTGATATAGAAAATTAATAATTTCAGGATTGGATCATAATAAAAAATTAATCTGTATATGACATAATTTTATTGTGCACATAAGCGGCGCGAAAATTCGATAAATACCGCATAAACACAGGATTTATACAGTTTGTATGGATATTGCTGGAAAATCAGACGGAGATTTTAATACACGATCTGATCAAATATGTAAGATCTGGTAACACTTGACATATTGTTACAGAATTGTTACAATTTCGTTGATTATTGAATGAGGGAAAAAATAACATAATTTCATTCAGGGAGACGTAAGATGATAGAATTGGAGAACGTGAGCATGACATACCCTGGTGGTATAGAGGCT
>ENA-UOJO01004140-UOJO01004140.1-human-gut-metagenome-genome-assembly--contig:-P57-NODE-4140-length-12798-cov-11.107353_pt1 | contig 12798 bp, 12 predicted proteins | sample MGYA00242351_ERZ723898 | MGnify/ENA metagenome assembly ERZ723898 | reverse complement strand
AACCAATTGACCTCTCTGGATGTCAGCAACACAGATATGGATGAACTGGATTGTGATGATAATATCTACCAGATCGTTGTTGGCAATGACCGCACATTTGACCTTTCCACCTTGCCGGGAAACTTCAACGTTGCCAAGACAAGCGATTGGAGCGGTGGGACAGTAAGTGGAAACACGCTGACAGTGGATAGTGACAAAGACACCGTTACATACAAATATGATTGTAGAAATAATAAACGAAGAACCTTTACCTTGAAGTGCGTCGAGTCTGCCGACTACGCTAATGTTGATGCAGCAATTGCCAAGGCGAATGCTTTGAACAAGAATGACTACAAGGATTTCTCCGCTGTAGACTCCGCAGTGAACGCTGTTGTTCGTGGTAAAAAAATTACGGAGCAATCTGAAGTAGACAAGATGGCGAAGGCTATCGAAGATGCAATTGCTGCACTGCAATATAAGGATGCTGATTATACTAAGGTAGATGCAGCCATTGCCAAAGCAGATGCTTTGAATAAGGATGACTACAAAGATTTCTCTGGGGTGGAAGCTGCTGTCAATGCTGTTGTTCGTGGTAAAAATATTACCGAGCAGAGCGAAGTGGATGCAATGGCGAAAGCAATCGAAGATGCGATTGCAGACTTGCAATACAAGGGTGCTGACTATACAAAGGTTGATGTAGCCATTGCCAAGGCAAATGCCCTGAAGAAGGATGAGTATAAGGACTTCTCTGGTGTGGAAGCCGCTGTCAACGCTGTTGTGCGTGGCAAGAACATTACCGAGCAGAGCGAAGTAGATGCAATGGCACAGGCTATTGAAGATGCGATTGCAGCCCTGCAATACAAAGACGCTGACTACACTAAGGTTGATGCAGCCATTACCAAGGCAAATGCCCTGAAGAAGGACGAGTATAAGGACTTCTCCGCTGTAGAAGCCGCTGTCAACGCTGTTGTGCGTGGCAAGAACATTACTGAGCAATCCGAGGTTGACAAGATGGCGAAAGCAATTGAAGATGCAATTGCTGCCCTGCAGTACAAGGAAGCTGATTACACTAAGGTTGACGAAGCTATTGCTAAGGCGAATGCTTTGAAGAAGGACGACTACAAGGACTTCTCTAATGTGAAAGCTGCCGTGAAGGCTGTTGTCCGTGGCAAAAACATTACGGAGCAATCCGAAGTGGATAAGATGGCGAAGGCTATCGAAAATGCAATTTCGGCACTTGAAAAAAAGCCTGCCAGTACCAAACTAGGAACATCCGATAAGAGTCCGAAGACCGGTGTTACAAATAACCTTGCACTGTGGATTGCCCTGCTGTTTGTCAGCGGCTGTGCTGCCATTGGTACAGCGGTTGTCAGCAGAAAGAAAAAGTATAACAAATAATTGAATAGCGTTCCCTTGCTCCATCTTCCGAGCAAGGCAAAAGCGTCGTAGCAATACGGCGCTTTTTTGTTACCAAGAAGTGACAAACAGCAGCTTTTGAATGGTTGGTGGTAAAGGATACCGCCGTCAAAACAAAGTCGCTCATATCGAAAGAAAACGCCCAAAATCATCCCGAAACCATATAGCGGGGGCAGGTTTTTGGCGTTTCTGCGTTTCGTGAGCAAAAAGGATGTGTCTGCTATGCCAAGTATGCCGAAATACCTCAAGAGAGAATGGGCGTTCTTTCTTGATGAGCGTGACAGGAAGAAATATAACGAGCTTTGCAGAAAATGCGAAAGGAGCTGCAAGCTGAGCTTCCGTGCCACCGTTATTCACTGCCCACACTATCTATCGAAAAGGAGAACAAGACAATGACAGACTATATATTAAACAAAGTTGTATTAAAAAATGGAGATTCGTTGGATATTGTTGAATCTTCAACTTTACCATTACCAGACAGATTAATGTATAAAATGGAACATGAAAAGGAAAAGATTATTATCCATCGCGATGTAGGAAAGATGGTTATTCCAGTTGATAATATCTTATTTGCTTCTTCCATTCCCTTAGATATTACTTATGAGGATTTTGATGATGAAATCTAATTTTGAAATCAAGATAAACAAGGAAATACGCGATTATACAGAAAGTATCTTCTTTGGTTTATCTTTAAGACAAAGTATATTTTCTATTATTGCCTGTATCATAGCTGCAGGTATTTATTTTCTATTCAATGACAAATTAGGTACAGAAATGACAAGCTGGCTATGTATGTTAGGTGCTGCACCATTTGCAGCATTAGGTTTTATTCGATTTCAGGGAATGTATACCGAAGATATTGTGAAAACGGCACTGTATTCATTTCTTTTATCTTCAACCAATCTAATCAATAAACCATTTGATTTATATGAAGAAATATTCAATTCAATCATTAATCAATCTCGAAAGGAGTCTATTGTTCATGATAAAAAGTTACGAAAGATTGAAAAAGCTAAACAAAGAAAAAATAAAAATTCCTAAGTATGTTCAAGATACCATTCCTGTGGATACCATCTACAAGGATGGTATTTTTCGTTGTGGAAATAAATATACAAAGAGTTACAGGTTCTTAGATATCAACTATAAGATTGCTTCAGGTGAAGATAAAAACAATTTATTTCTAAGCTACAGTGATCTATTAAATTCTTTTGATTCTTCTGTAATGACTAAGATTACCATCAATAATCGAAAAGTGGATATTCGTAAATTCAAAAAGAATATCCTCATTCCTTTAAAACAAGATGGATTAGATCCATACAGGGAAGAATACAATAATATGCTTTTGGATAAGTTATCGGAAAGTGATGATATTATTCAAGAAAAGTACATTACCGTTACTGTATTTAAGAATTCCATTGATGAAGCAAGATTTACCTTTTCACGTATTACTACAGAATTCTCTACATTATTTGCAAGACTAGGAAGTTCTTGTATTGAACTCAATGCTGAAGAGCGATTAAAAATCCTGCATGACTTTTATCGGAATGAAACAGAAGAATTCAATCTAAACATCAATGACTTAGCTAAAAAAGGACATTCCTTCAAAGATTTGATTACACCTAGGATGTGTAAGTACCACAATAAATATTTTGAATTTGATGGTAAGTATGGAAGAGTTTTATATCTCAACAATTATCCTGGTTTCTTAAAAGATGAATTTGTTTCCGAACTTTGTGATCTCAACCGGAACCTGATGTATTCCATGGACATTATTACGATTCCTACTGATGAAGCAGTACGAGAAGTTGAAAATAAGTTTTTAGGTGTTGAAAAGAACATTACCGACTGGCAAATGAAACAAAACCGTAACAATAACTTTTCCGCCATTATTCCCTATGATATGGAACTTCAACGAAAAGAGTGTAAAGAATTTCTGGATGATTTAATTGTTCGTGATCAAAGAATGATGCTTTGTAATATAACAATCGTACATTTAGCTGATTCATTAGAAGAGCTGGATAAAGACACAGAAACATTAAAGGCAGTGGCTCGTAAATATGTTTGTGAACTTGAAACATTATACTTTTCAAAAAGACAACTGGATGGTTTACAAACCGTACTTCCTATTGGGGTAAACAAGTTGAATATTACACGTACTCTTCTTACAGAAAGTGCAGCTGTTTTTATTCCTTTTCGTGCACATGAAATCATGCAAAAAGGCGGTATCTGGTATGGACAGAATGCCATCACAAATAATCCTATTCTTTGTAATAAAGCTTTGCTACAAAATCCAAACTCCTTTGTATTAGGGATTCCAGGTGCTGGTAAATCCTTCCTTACAAAAGAAGAATTGGAATTCTTAATCTTATCAACCAATGATGACATTATCATCGCCGATCCTGAAGGTGAATATGATCCAATCATTAAAGCACTAGGCGGACAAATCATTCGCATTGGTACAAACAGTAAAGATTATATTAATGCCATGGATATGTCCGAAGGTTATGGTGACAGTGGTAATGCCATTGCGGATAAATCTCAATTCATTATGTCTTTATTTGAACAACTGGATTCCAATCATGGTGGTATATCGCCAATAGATCGCTCCATCATTGATCGTTGTGTTGCCCTTGTATATCAAGAGACTCATGTTCCAACTTTAAAGCATCTCTACAAAAAGCTATTAGAACAAACAGAACCAGAAGCCAAATCACTAGCCATTAAACTTGAATTGTTTACCAATGGATCACTAAACATCTTCGCCCATGAATCCAATGTAGATATTCAATCTAGAATTCTTTCTTTTAATATCTTCAATCTAGGAAAACAATTAAAGACAATGGGATTACTTGTGATTACCGATGCGATTATTAATAGAGTCAATGAAAACTGGCGTAAAGGCAAGCGTACCCATGTCTTTATTGATGAGATTCACGTTATTTTTGAAAATGAAGAAAGTGCAACCTTCTTTGCATCGGCATGGAGACAATTCAGAAAAAGAGATGCCTATCCAACAGGAATTACCCAAAACGTAAAATACCTTTTATCTTCTCAACAAGGTACAAGTATGTTATCCAATTCTGAGTTTATTGTCATGTTGAATCAATCTGCCAATGACAGAGAAGATTTAGCCAAACTACTAAACATTTCAGATGAACAAATGAGCTATATTACTAATGCACCAACAGGGTGTGGATTAATCAAATATGGTGGTTCAATAGTTCCATTTGTAAATAAAATGCCTAAAGGATTACTATATGATTTGAACACAACAAAGCCTGGTGATAAAAAGATGGCATAGTTCAAGCAATTTCTAAATTCAGTGCTTTTAAAATACTGCTATGCTACAATCTGCTTAGGTATAATCGTTTTAAATGATAATATTAGAAATGGAGCTGATTCAAAGATGATAAGAGATTTACGCTTAGATGAAGAGATCTTCAAAAAAATGATTGGTAAACAATTCAATAAATATAAATGTGATCCATTTGTATTCACAAATACTGTTACTGGTATTGTTGGATTATACATTGGTAAAAAAGTATTTGAATTAAAGAATGAACAGACTGCATTTCAATATTTTGATTCAATAGATGATGTTGCATTATGGAATATTAAAGAAGTAAACGATTCAGAAATTCATTCAGTTTTTGAAAATACAGAACAAATTGATACCTCAATCAATCAAAACATAAATAGCATTACTTTAGTAAATGAGCATCAAACGGTAAATATCAATGATCAAGAATGTGATTTATGGCTAACAAGAGCTATTGTATTTCATTTAGAAAATTGTGATATATACTTTGAGAAAGATAATACTGCGTTTTCGGAAGAAATTGAAATCAAACGTGGCCATGATTTATTATCTGAATTTCCAAAAAGAAATGATTATTTCTTAGATCAGTGGATTGAAGGTATTAAATCTGATGTTCAAACAGAATTTATAGAAATTCAATAAATCTGAGTAGGAGAAATTCCTACTCTTTTTTACATACAAAGGAGTTGATTGATTTGAAAGACATCAAGACAAAACAGAAAGTACAAATGATTAAAACAAAGGATTCTAAGGCAAATATAAAACACTTCATTAAGAAGCAATCTATTCGTACTCGTAATACGGATAAGGATACTCGCCAAGAGAGTATTTCATCCAATGCAAATGTACAGGCTACAAATTCAGTAAAAAGAACTGCAAAACAAACATTTATTGAATCGAGTTATCGTACAACGAAGTTCATTAAAGAAAAAAGAAATGAACATAAAATCAAGAAGCAAAATACATTGACAAATCTTAATGAGATTCATCCTCAAAAAGCATCTTATATTTCCAAAGCAAAACAAACTGTAGTGAATAAAGTGAATGCTTCTAAAGTCAAACAAACAAGTGAAAAGATTATTTCTACACCGGTTGTTCAAAATACAACAAAAGCTGTTAAAACAACATACAATGTAATTAAGAAGAGTGTATCTAGTATTGGTGCACTCTTTTCATTTGGTACAGGTATGATCTTATTACTTGTACTTGTGTTATTTATTGGTACTTTTGGAGTATTAGCACAAGATGGTGGATCCAATAGTGAAATTGTTTCTTTAAGTGAAGAAGTCATTGCGTATGAAGATACCATACGTAAATATGCCAAAGAAAATGATATTGAAGACTATGTTTCTTTAATACAAGCCATTATGATGCAAGAATCAGGTGGTAAAGGAAATGATCCCATGCAATCCAGTGAGTCAGGATATAACATAAAATATCCAAGGGTTCCTAATGGAATTACAGAAACTGAATATTCAATAGAAGTCGGTGTTAAAACATTTTCGGACTGTATTAAAAAAGCCAATGTCAAAGATCCATCGGATACAGAACGTATCTATTTAGCTTTGCAAGGATACAACTATGGAAACGGCTATATAGAATGGGCACTTACGAATTTTGGTGGATATTCCAAATACAATGCACAACTCTTTTCAGATAATAAGAAACAAGAACTACATGTAAGTGGATATGGTGATCCATTCTATGTAGATCATGTTATGCGATATGTAGGAATTACATTTCGTGGTGGAACCAATCCAAACTTTAATAATCTAGAAGCATGGGTAACAAAAAATCCATATGCAAGAATTGGTTTATATGGTCAATGCACATGGTTTGCGTGGGGTAGATTCTATGAACTATATGGATATGATCCAGGCTTTACTGGTAATGGATGGGATTGTGTCGATGAATTGCTTGCTGCACATCGTGATAAATTTGAAAGAGCCGACACACCAAAAGCAGGAGCCGTCTTTTCAGGTATTGGAAAAAATCATGTTGGTATTGTATTAAAAGTTGATGGAGAAAACATCACCATCCAAGATGGTAACTACGATGGTAAAACCAACACATTTGAAGAAGCAAAAACAGACTGGCATACAAACACGTATACCTTATCTGAACTTAGAAGAAGGTATGGAGGTATTGTATTTGCCAATCCAAAGTAAAAGCGAAGACTCATCATCTTCGCTTGTTTGCTTCCTTATGCAGTTTAACAACTTCATTAGCTTCCTCTTCTGTACGATACAACTTAGATTCACGAACACGAGTACCAGAAGTACCACAATTGCCATTACCGTCAAAGATAATAGTACAAAATCCACCAGCATTTCGAACAACCTTAGCTTTTCTTACAAAGACAGAAGAAGCAATAAAGTAAACAGTATCTCCTTCATTGAATCGTTTCAAATTATCATCTCCACTATTCATTGTTCTTATTGTTATTCAATTTAATTTCATGACCACCACCACACCAACGTCCAGTTGATAACCAAATTTCATAAAAGTAGAGCCACTCTTGTGCCCAAGGTACAATTGTGTCACATATTCGTAATGAATAATCAAATTCTGCTGGTAAGTTTAAACAAAGCTGTACCTCTTGTTTGTTTATATCTTTATGATAATGATGCGGAAAATCTGTTTTATCTATTCCTTCAATTATGTCTCCATACAGATAAATTTTAGGCTTTTTTTCATGTCTACAAACAATTCTAATATTGTATTCACGGGATATAGGGGTTGGTTTAATTTTTCCATACCATATTAATTGACCGTGCTTTATAGAATAATATGACTCAGGATATTTGTGCTTTAATTGAATTGCTTGAATAATTAATGAAAAACGTTTTTCTTTAATTATCTTTTTTGCCAAAAAATGTATGTCCTTTCACTAAAGTTGACCCCGTTTTTGCAACAGTTGATAATCCTGTTGTGAGTCCACTAGAATACAGTTTATGCTGACTTCTTGCTTTTTTATAATCATTGGCATAATTTACAAAAGCACGTTGAACTGGTGCATTTCCCAAACATGTTTCAAAAGATTTAGATAAATTATCCATTCCGATTGCTTTTATAGGATTTTCGATAAAATCAACTTTAGCAGCATTTATCCATCTATAAAAAGCTTCTTTTCGTTCTGGATATTGTTTCCATTTATCTGCAAAGTTCTCATTTTGCATAACTGGATTTCCTATCCAAATAACACCATTGCGAGATTCAATATAACTTTCCATATCACTTAAAATACGACATATTGTTTGATAAATACTTGATTCTCCTTGATATGCTTTTGTTGCTAATGTAGTAATGATCACAGATATCGGAGCATTTTCATCATCTTTAAACATTATATCTCTATGTCTTTTTAATAATTGAATAGCACTTTGCAATGGAGTCTTAATTTTATAGATTGGAACATCTTCGATGTTAACATTGTTTCTTGCAGCAAACTCTTGTTTCTCACTTTGAACAATATCTTTCATTCTATTTTCGAACCAAAGCTTATAGCCGTATGGATTACTATATTTATCTACATATGATGAAGAGGAGATTTTGTGTGTTAATCGTATTTCTGTATTTGAAGGTTCTTTGTAATAATCAATCGGAACACAAGGTAAAATATCCATATGAAATTCATCATATTGCATCTTCCAACAACGCTTTCCTTCGCCTTCTTTTAAAATTTTATCATGGTATATCTTGTTTTCTTTTAACCGATTACCAACAATATTTTTTATATCTTTGGCTGGTAACAAAGTGCCATTTTCTAATAAACAAACCAAGTCTATATCATAATCATCTTTATCGGTAATCGGTTTAATTGTAGTGCCTAAATTCATTGATCCTTGCGGCATAATTCTGACATCATAGTTAATTCCATTCCCAATCCATGAACCGACTGCTTGATAACTGGATATTGCTTTTTCTTGCATAGAAGATGTTATACTAATCTCGTTCACAATATATTTTAAAATTTCATCTATTTGTTTTTCTTTTTCATTCATTCACCTAACCTCCAATTGAAATTGTTTTAAAGAAGCCATCACATTCATCATAAATATTAATTGTTGGATAAACTTTATGCATATAATGATGTCCTATTTCAAAAGCTGCCGAAACAGGAATTGCCGGAAACAAAGCAACTTCATTTACTTTTTTGCTATTGACGATTGTATCTAATAGGTTTAAATATGTTTTCCAAAACTCTTCTAAATCTTGGGCACTTGCTATTGAATCTACTCCAATATTTTCAGCAGTAATTGTGTAAATAGTACTTGCATCAAACACATCTAAGATTCGATTAACATTAACTTTTGCCGTTAGAGACAATATTATAGCAATATTATCTCCATCTTTAATTTTCTGATCTTGAATAGTAAAGTTATTTGTTAATTTGTTTTCTTTCCAATTCCATGAATCTGGATTTCTATATTTCTGATGGATTATTATCTTTTTCTTATCATTTAATAAAAAGCCAAATAAAATGACTAGCGGTATTGGAGCAAGTGGAAAAACAGATAGTATGATATCTGGATTACGTGAATACAAATTGTTTATACTATACTCAATATTTCCAATTAAATCCTTTTTAACATTTATCCAATATTCTTCTGATTTATAATCCGCTCTACTTTCTATAAATATGTTAATTCCGTAATCTCCTCCATGATTATATCCATCATTTCTATTTGCTTCTATTGCTGAATTTAAATTCACTTTTACATCAATTTTGTTTTTGATTTTAGATTCAAGTATAACTATTTCTGATTTTGGGAAATACATTCCATCTAATAATCGTGAAACATTTTCTTCTTGTTCTTTTTTCATTGATATTAATAATTCTGATGGGTATTTTTCAGGATAATCATCCACCAATTTATGGTGCTCTCTGCACAATAGCATTAAGTTTTCTAGATTATTCGATAATTCATGGGATTTATCAGATCCACGTGGACCATTAGGCGAAGAAGCAACGATATGTGCTATATTAGAATGATTTAATTCTTCATTAGTTAAACTTTCAATAAATAATTTTTCATTACATCCTTTAAATTGGCACCGTCCACCAGATGCCGCAATCAATTTCATTTTTGTTAATTCTGTAGGTGAATTTCCACGATTTTTCTTTGTCAATATAATCTCCTATCTTGATTTTTTATAATACATACTTTCTTTATGTATTTTAACAAATCAATTACCAATACCAATTTTTAACTAATTACGCTATGTTCAAAGCGTTAAAATTAATTTCTCTAGAATTTTCTTGATAATTATTCGTTCTTATCATATGAAAATAGTAGTTCAATATTTATAGATATATTATTTGAAAGACAAATATACAAACTCTCTATTGTCATTGTATGGTCTAATTTGAATACCAGTTTGAACTAAATGATAATCAGTTCCAATTGTATAGCCCTGTCCATATGCAATAAAAGTTAGATAGTCTTCAACTAAAGCTAAGTCTACACCGTTTTTAAAATACACGTATTCAATCATTTCATCACAACTATGTAATTCACATTGCTTAATAATTGGCTCTTTATCTTTATTTGCTTCATCAAAATACTTAATGATTGCTGCACAATCATAATTAGGATATTTTAATAGTCCTTCCAATATTTCTTGAGTTTCTTTGTTATGTATTTCTTCTTCAAATTCATTACAATCTAAGATACTTTTTGAATTCAGTAATTTCATGAATTATCAACTCCTTCAGAGTGTAGTAATTGTACTTTTTCTTCAATAGAAGCACATAGTTCAACTATCATATTTGTATCAGCAACTTTGTAATTTCTGAGCAAGTAATTGAAGTCTATTCCAAATGTATGGATAAAGTCATAATCTTCAACTTTGTTATCTGTTCGCCAGTCAACATCTGCATACCCAAAATAAACTAAATTATTTTCTGAATAACGTAACAAGCTATCATCGTTTTTAAATACTTCTAATTCTTTGTTGTAAGGGAGAATAAATGCATTTCTAACATGCTCGTCTTTGATTGCATTATGAACATAATCACCATACGTAATCTGTTTTTGTAAAGACTGTGTATCTGGTAAATCGCTCATGCTATGTGTGCATCCATATTGATACATTTTTGCATCGAGAATGTAAGTTTTATCTTCATTTTTAACAATCGTATCCGGTCTTAATTCAGATGCTTTTCCATTTCTTCCACCAATAAGATGCCAATGACCACTTGGATTATATTTGCTTTTATTTGTGGAAATTCCTCCAAATAAAGAATCTACCATGGTTTCAAAAACATAATAGTAATTTGTGATTCCATAAGAACATGCAGAAGAAATCATCTTATTTCCTTCGGTGTTGTTTAAGATTTTTAATAGATGGTTATATCTCAATTTCTTTATATCGTCAAAAGTCTGATTAAGCTCTTTTCTTATTGCACTAGCCATTTCAGAAATTGAAAACATTTGTTGAATTTCCACATAAAAATTGTAATCAAATAGCCATCCAATACGATCAACACTTTGTTTCAAACAAAGTCTATAAGTCTGTGCAACAATATCATTCGATGCCGATATCTTAGAAGTAATCATTTTGTCATAAATGATATTTCCATCTGAATATATAGGCGTCTGTTTTAATGTACGTTTCCAATCAATTTTTCCACTATTAGATCTAGAATATATTTTTTCTCGATTGTAATAATATCCATTTTCAAGGAAATCACGAATGATCCATAAATAAGAATCAATAGGCCAGACATCATTGTTCGCATCGTTCCCTTTTTTTACAGACTGTTTATCAAATGTTTTAGCCAATGCTAAAGACTTCAAGAACAACAATCTATCATTTTTTATATTTCCTTTTTCCTCACGAAAAACTTGAGGAATAAATAGTTTTACATTGTCATTCTCGATTTTAATTCCAACAAATTCATTTGACTTATCCACTTTTACTAGGGTTACTTCTCTAGTCATTGTTATCATCTACTTTTTTCGCATTTCCAACTAACTCAGTTGAAATGTCTTTAGTGAAAATTTCAGAGAAGATGTTTTTTGATTCTGCCTGTTCTGCACCGACATTATTTGATTCTTTTAAAACTGCTTTCTTGTACATATCAATGCGTTCATATAATTTATCTGTTGTTAAAATTTGTTCTTCAAATAAAATCTTATGATTAAACTTCGTAACATCATTAAACAAGTAATCTAGAACGTTATTGGCAAAGCTATCAATTTTATCTCCATCCTTATCATTTGGATCTTTAGATAACATGCTTTTATCCGCAAAATAAGCACCCATTTGTTTATCTTCAGAGATAGGGGCATCTTCTTTAGCACTTTTATCAATCATTTCTTTATTGATTGTTTTTACAAAAGTTTCCCAAGTAACAGATGTATATGGAATATACAAACCTTTAATTTTATTCTCTTCACCCCAATCACTTGTTACTTTTTCTCTGTTCCATCTTCTCTTAAATGCTGTATCAAGAGGGAATACATTTTGATCACTTGTATTCATTGTTGCAAGTAAAGTTAAGTTATGTGGAATATAGATATTACCTGGTGTGAATTCTACATTTTGTTTTCTCAAATAATCTTCAATAAAAGCATTGGAAATTGGATATTCACTATCCCCAATAACACGACCATTCTTGTTTTCTTTTAATCTATCTAATAATTGGAAAGTATCACCAAAAATAGCAGCTGCATTTCCACGATTTATTTCTTCAATAACTAAATAAATCATTTCATCTTTATTAGTTAAAGCTCGTTCCAAAGCTTTAGTAAATGGGCCAGGAATAGGTTCATATTTTACTTTATCACCATCAACAACAGGATAGATTTGACCAATAAAATCACTATTTGAATAATCCAAATAGAAAGTTGTTCTAAATACATTATTCTTTTTATCAACACCATCTAAAACAGTATTTTCTATGTGGTAGCTCTTTCCACATCCAGGGATACCATAATAAATTTTGTTGTAACCAATTTTATAATTAACATTATTTTTAATATCCGCTGAATTCTGATCGAAAAATATAGTTGTTGTTTGCTTTTTTTGTAAAAGACACATTTAATAAATTAGGATATAAAGCTAAAATCAACACT
>ENA-UOJO01004134-UOJO01004134.1-human-gut-metagenome-genome-assembly--contig:-P57-NODE-4134-length-12817-cov-6.984015_pt1 | contig 12817 bp, 10 predicted proteins | sample MGYA00242351_ERZ723898 | MGnify/ENA metagenome assembly ERZ723898 | reverse complement strand
AGAGATTATGAACACATAGATTACCACATACGGCGCTGGATCACCCGGAAACAGTTGATATGAGAGCGTAAAAGAGTAAGTAAAACAAATTAAAAAACACTAAAAACCGCTATAAATGAGCGGAAAAAGTATTCCCGATAAGTTTGGGAGCAGGAGGCCCGGGGTTCGAGTCCCCGCACTCCGACCAAAAAACTTTGAAAAGCTGCCTTTTTAGGCGGTTTTTCTGCGTCAAAAGTTCAGTTTTTTCATTTTGCGTTGACCACATAAGTTGCTGAAAAATATGGGTCAAAGTGCGAAAACAGTAATGCGGCGGCAAGTTCAATTTGCCGCCGTTTTCTCATTTGACCCACAACCTGACCCACACAGGCAAAACTGAGACAACCACACGGAATTTGGGGGCAAAAAACGCCTTAAGATGTTCAGATTGAAAATGCAGTCGAAATAGGGTACTATTGGATAATAGTAGGCCTTGTGCCTGCAAAGCCAGCCGTACGGTGTTCCCGTGCGGCTTTTTGTATTTCGCATTCCACATGCAAAACGGAGAGATGCTTTAAAGCAGTATCTCCGGTGATGAAACGGCCCCGTGCGTCCTTGGGTATCTGCTCGGCGGCAGCTGACAGCGGACCGCTTTAAGATGAATATCGTCAACTGTGCCCTGCTTGGCGCACTCGTCCTGTCCATGCCAGAACGACCGGACGTGGAACGGCTGACGGACTTTTACGAATACCCGGGCGGCAGCGGCTATGAAGGGCGGTTTACCCGGTGCGGTATCTGCACACTGATGCAAGAACTGGGATCGTACGACCTGACGCTGGCTCTGTGTCATCCGGACTATACCATGAGTGAGACCGGCGGCGCGACAAGCTTTGTGCGGACGTATACCCTGGCCTCCGGCGGACCGTACTGTGACTGCGACTATAAAAAATGTGTGAAAAAAGTGCCCCTAGGCTTTCTTGGTGTCCTTGCTGCCCAGGACCTTAATGCCGGTGGTGCCGAACAGCACACCGGCGGCAAACATGGCAAATCTCTTCATGGCAGATCGCTCCTCTATATTTTGCAGCAGTTAGATGTGGCTAACCGTCGCCTGTAAGATAGCACAGCACAGGAAAAAAGTAATACTTTTCCGAAATAAAATTGCCAAAAATACTGCGGAATGCAGCGTGCTTTGCAGGGAAAACGGCAAGGGCGCCCCGCATAGCCGCAAAGCCCACAGGCCGTCGGAGGCGTCAATGACACCTCCGACGGCCTGAAGCAACGGCAGCGAGATAAAGGAAGGAAGTTTTTTATAAGGAAGGTTTGGTGGGTGGGAGTAGCGCCCGTGAAAAAGTTTCTTGCCCGCTGCCCGGGGAAAAGGCAAGGTCATGCCCGCGCCGGTGCGTCACGGCGTATGGCCAGCAGCACCGCCGCCGACAGCGGCAGGCAGGCCGTCAGGCCCCACAGGGGGATGCCGTAGCCTACCTGCTCGATGAGCCGCCCCAGCACCGTGGGTGCGATCAGTGCTGACAGAGATACGCCCAGCACGATGATGGATGAGGCCGAAGCCGTCCGAGTGGGGAACGTCTCGCAGCAAAGGATCACCAGGGCCGGGACCTCCGCGCCCTGCAGCAGGCCCAGCAGCACCAAAAGCACCCGCTGGACGGCCAAAGACGGCGTCAGCAGCAAAACCGCAAACACGCCGGCCGATAAAAAGCAGGTGAGCAGATAGAAAGTCCGCACCGGCATACGCTTATACACCAGCGGTGAGAGCATACGGACCACCAGTGCGCCCAGGAAAAACAGGGTGAGCATGGCGTTGGCCGCGCCGCCTGCCATGTGGTGCACGGTCTTGTAGTAGTTGGGCAGCCAGACGGCGATGCCGTTCTGGAAGCACAGATACAGGAAACAGCACAGCAGATAGAGCCATGCGCGCTTGTCACGAAAGATCTCCGCCGGGTTGGCCACGGACCTGTCCCGCAGGGCCGTCATATCGGCGTAGGGCGTGTGGGGCGTGGCGCGGCGGGACACCGCCCAGAATACCGCGCCCAACACCAGCGCCGCCGCGCCCAGCACCAGATACGGTACGGCAAAGGTGGCGGGGCTGCCACTGTCGGTAAGCCATGTCACCAGCAGGGGCGCCAGCATGGCGCCCAGACCGTAGAAGCCGTGAACGATGGGCAGCAGCGTGCTCTTCTTCTCGGGAAACACGTCGGCGATGACGCCGTTCATCAGCAGGTCGATCGTGATATAGCCCACACCGCCGATCAGCGCAAACACCAGCAGCAGCCCGTAGCTGTCATTGCCGTACAGGGGCATGGTGCCGATGGTCACACCGGCCACGCCCACCAGCACCGCGCCGGCCAGCAGGCCGTACAGCTTGTGGAGCCGTTCGCCGAACAGGCCCAGCAGCACCGTCATCACGATGCCGCCCAGGGACTGAATGGTCATCACGAAGCCCTGGCGGCTTTCGGTGATGCCGAAAAAGGCCATCATGGACTCGGCGTTGGCGCCAAAGGCGTTGAAATAGACGCCGTACAGCAGAAACAGAGCGAAGCACAGGACCGCCAGCAGCGGCAGGATACGCTTTGCGCCGCTCATGCCCGGCTCCTCATGGCGGCCAGGGCATGGAAGGTCTCCCGCAGGGCGGGATACTGCCGCAGATAGAGCCGGTAGTAGGGCTCATAGGCGCGGCTGCGTTCCGCGTCGGGGTACAGAACGGTATCCGGCTTGACGATGGCATCGCAGGCGCTCTCCACGGAGGGATACACACCGGTGCCAACACCGGCCAGAATAGCCACGCCCAGCGCCGGGCCCTCCAGCGCCGCCTTGGCGGTCTGGATGGGGCAGCCGTACACATCGGCCAGCATTTGACGCCAGAATGCGCTCCGCGCGCCGCCGCCGCAGGCCATCATTTCCTCCGTAGGCACATTCATGCCACGGAGCACATCCACGCACTGACGCTGGGAGTAGGTAACGCCCTCCAGCACAGCGCGGATCAGGTGGCCGCGGCCATGGCCGCCGGACAGGCCGATAAACGCGCCCCGGGCCTTCTCGTCCAACAGCGGGGATCGCTCGCCCATCAGATAGGGCAGGAACAACAGGCCGTCGGCGCCGATGGGGGTTTTCTCGGCCAGGGCCGTCATCAGCTCGTAGGGGTCCACACCCTGTCGGGCAGCCTCGGCCACCTCGCCGGCACAGCAGGTATCCCGCAGCCAACGCAGGGACTGACCCGCCGCCAGCGTGCAGCTCATTACCGCCCACTTGCCGGGAACGGCGGAGCAGAAGGTGTGTACGCGGCCCGCCGGGTCGATGGAAACGCTGTCCGCATGGGCAAAGACCACGCCGGAGGTGCCCAGCGTCGTAAAGGCCTTTCCGTAGCGAACAGTACCGGTGCCCACAGCCGCGGCGGCGTTGTCGCCCGCGCCGCCCACCACGGGCGTACCCTCGGCCAGGCCGGTCAGGGCGGCAGCTTCCGCCGTCACCGTTCCGGTCACGTCCACAGACTCGTACATCCGGCCCAGCAGCGCCGGGTCGATGTCCAGCTTGTTCAGTATCTCATCGGACCACTGCCGCCGGGGCACGTCCAGCAAATTCATGCCGGAGGCATCGGATACCTCGGTGGCAAACTGGCCGGTGAGGCAGTAGCGAATGTAATCCTTGGGCAGCAGGATATGCCGGCAGGCCTTGTAGACCTCCGGCAGATGCTTCCGCACCCACAGGATCTTCCCGGCGGTGAAGCCCGCCAGAGCGGGGTTCGCGGTGATGGCGATGAGTTTCTCCGCGCCCACAGTCTCGGTGATCTCGCGGCACTCCTCGCCGGTGCGGCCGTCGCACCACAGGATGCTGCGGTGCAGCACCTCTCCCCTCTCGTCCAACATCACCAGACCGTGCATCTGTCCGGAGATACCCACACCGGCAACATCGGCGGCGGCCACACCGCTTTTGTGCAGCACGGCCTGCACCGTCTCCCGCACAGCACGCCACCAGTCGGACGGCTCCTGCTCAGCCCAGCCGTTCTGGGGCTGGTAGAGGGGGTATTCCACCGTGTGGGCGGCCATGGCCGTACCATCACTGCGGAACAGCACCGTCTTGGTACCGGAGGTGCCCAGGTCGATACCCAGCAAATATTCCTTCATAGCCTTGCGCCTCCTTTAGGCAGGGCCGCCCTTCCGGGCGGCCCGCAATATGTCATTTCTCAGTGGAACAGCACCCGGTTGACCACAGATTCCAGATACTCCTGACGGCCGCTGGGCACATCGAAGCTCTTGAGGCCCTCGGCGTAATCCGCCAGAGACTCCAGGGTCATCTCGCCGTCCACGATCTTCTTGCCCACGCCGCTGTCATAGCTGCTGTAGCGCTCCTTGACGAACTGGTCCAGACGGCCATCCGCTTTTAGCTCCAGCGCCTTGCGGAGGCCCAGAGCGAAGGTGTCCATACCGGAGATATACGCCAGCAGGATATCCTCGAAGGTGTTGGACTGACGGCGGGCTTTGGCGTCAAAGTTCAGGCCGCCGTTGGTAAAGCCGCCGGCGCGGAGGACCTCCATCATGCAGTAGGTGGCGCTGTACACGTTGGCGGGGAACTGGTCGGTATCCCATCCCAGCAGATAGTCGCCCTCGTTGGCGTCGATGGAACCGAAGCTGCCGTTGACGATGGCGGTACGCAGCTCATGCTCGAAGGTATGGCCCGCCAGGGTGGCGTGGTTGGCCTCGATGTTCATCTTGAAATCCGCCGTCAGGTCGTACTTTCGCAGGAAGTTCATGCAGGTAGCCACATCGAAGTCGTACTGGTGCTTGGTGGGCTCCTTCGGCTTGGGCTCCAGATAGAAATCGCCGGTAAAGCCGATCTTGCGGCCGTAGTCACGGGCCATACGCAGGAAGCGGGCCATGTTGTCCAGCTCCAGCCCCATGTCGGTGTTCAGCAGGGTGTCGTAGCCCTCGCGGCCGCCCCAGAATACATAGCCGGTGGCGCCCAGCTTCACCGCGGCATCCAGGCAGGCCCGGACCTTGGCAGCGGCGGCGGCAAACACATCGGCGCAGCAGGAGGTGGCTGCACCGGCCATAAACTTCTTGTCGCCGAAGTTGTTGGCGGTGACCCACAGGCACTTCTTGCCGGTCTTCTTCTGCAGCTCGTACAGATAATCCACCATCACGCGGAAGTTGGCGATGCTCTCGGCCAGGGTGGTGCCCTCCGGGGCGATGTCCACGTCATGGAAGCAGTAGTAGTCGATGTCCAGCTTTTCCATCAGCTCGAAGGCGAAGTCCGCCTTGGCGCGGAACTTGGCCATGGGGTCTGTCTGCCCCATGGACTTATCCATGGTGCCGGAGCCGAACATATCCACGCCCTCGGCGTCGATGGTATGCCAATAGCTCAACGCGAACTTCAGATGCTCACGCATTTTCTTGCCGGCGATGACCTCGTCCGGGTCATACCAACGGAAGGTAAAGGGGTCGGTCCCCTTGGGATCGTAGACGACCTTACTCACATCAGCGTACTTTTTCATGTTATTACACCTCCGAAGTATGTTTCGTTTTTATGCGGGAACGGATCATGGGCACCACCAGCTGGATGATAACGGCCACCAGCAAAATCGAGCCCTTGATGGTATCGTTGATCAGAGCGTCCACCTGCAGGGAGGCGATGATCTTGTCGATGATGGTATAGCTCATGGCGCCGAACAGAACGCCCAGCAGCTTGCCCTTGCCGCCGCTCATGCTGATACCGCCGATGACCACCGCGGCGATGGCGTACATCTCGTTACTCTTACCGAGGGTGGCCGGGTCGACGGAGCCGTTCATGGCCAGCCACAGGAAAGCGCTCAGGCCGGTGAGTATGCCGGTGATGACATAGACCGCCACACGGGTACGGTTGACGTTGATACCGGCCAGGGCTGCGGCGCGCTCATTGCTGCCCAGGGCATAGACGGTCTTGCCAAACTTGGTGCAGGTGGATATGAACACCATGATGACCGTGACCACCAGCAGCACGATGCCCACCACGGGAACGGTGGCGATCTTCAGCTGGCCGAAGCCGTAGAAGCTGGCATAGTGGTCCAACGTACCGGTCATATTGAAGATGGAGGACCCTGTGGTACGCAGATAATACTGTGCCACAGAACGGAAGATCAGCATTGTGGCCAGCGTCACGATGAACGCGGGCATTTTCACCAGGCCGATGAGCACACCGTTGAACAGGCCGCACAAGCCGCCGGCCACCAGGGCGAACAGCAGCGTCAGGAGCACGCTGTCCGTGGCGTTGAACACCACCACGGAGAAGCTGCCCACCAGCGCCAGCATGGAGCCCACGGACAGGTCGATGCCGCCGGTGATGATGACCAGGCCCATGCCGAAGGCCATGATGCCCACCACAGCGGAGTGCCGCAGGATGTTCATCACGCCACTCCAGGTGGTCGCGCCGTGGTTGATAAACAGATAGGCGATGAAGATCGCCAGTGCGATGAGGATAAAGCTGTAATTATTGATCCAGGCGGCAATGCCTTTCTTGTTCAGCCCCGGTTTTTTGGTCTGGGCCTTCAGTTCCGTGTTCTGACTCATACGTTTACCTCTCCCTCCGTTGCGTGTATCACATTGGTCGCATACAGCATGACTCTCTCCTCCGTGATCTCCTCACGGGGCAGGATCGTCTGGATATGCCCGTGGTAGAACACCACACAGCGATCCGCGATCTTCTGTATCTCCGGTATCTCCAGGGTGTTGACCAGGATGGTCTTGCCCTTCTCGGCCAGCTCCAGGATCAGCTTGTAGATCTCCGCCTTGGCGCCCACGTCGATACCCTGGGTGGGGTTATCCATGATAAGGATATCCGCCTCGGTGGTGAGCCCCCGGCCCAGGATCACCTTCTGCTGGTTGCCGCCGGATAGTGACAGGATCAGGTCGTCATGGCTGTTGGCCTTGATGTTCAGCATATCCCGCATCCTGTTGTACTGCGCCACCTCTTTCCGCCCGCGGATCAGCTGGTGATTGGCAGAAAGCGTGTGCTCGGAGATGTAGTTGTTCTCCAGCAGCGTGAAATCCGGGATGACGGAGTTTTCCTTGCGGTTGGCGGGGATCATGCCGATCTTGTGGCGCATGGCGTTATGTATGCCGCCGTGGTGCAGCGGCTCTCCGTTGACATACACCGTGCCCGAGTTGATGGGAATCGCGCCGAAGATCGCCTGCATCATCTCACTGACGCCGGCACCCTTCAGGCCCGTCAGGCCGATGATCTCGCCCTTACGCACCTCCAGATCCACGTTCTCGAACCCTTCGCCGCTGAGGTGCTCCAGCTTCAGCGCCACATCGCCCAGCTGGCGGGGCTGGTACACCGAGGCCTCGGAGTAGCTGCTGCCCACCATAAGACGGGTGACGGCCTCCGGCGTAGTGTCGGCAATATTGCCGGACTGAATAAAGCATCCATTCCGCAGGACCGTGTAGCGGTCCGCGATGGTAAATATCTCGTTCATTTTGTGGGAGATGAAGATGAAGGACTTACCCTGCTCCTTCAATCGCCGCACGATACTGAACAGGTGCTCGATCTCCGCGTTGTTCAGCGCGGTGGTCGGCTCGTCCAGAATAAAGAGCTTCGCATTGGCGTGAAGTGCCTTTGCGATCTCCAGCAGCTGCTTTTTGCTGGTCTCCAGCTCGTCTACCAGGGCGTTGGGGTCGATATCCACGCCCAGGTCGCTCATCAGCTGGCGCGTCTGCTCCAGCATGGCCCGCTTATCCAGCGTGCCCAGCTTGGTCAGCAGTTCTTTGCGAAGAAAAATGTTCTCGTACACCTTCAGATCGTTAAACAGGTTCAACTCCTGGTGTACAAAGGCGATACCTGCCTGTTCTGTCCGCTTGACGGAAATGTCGTGCATTTTCTCTCCGTCAAACTCGATCTCGCCCTCATCCCGCTGATGCACACCCGCCAGGATGTTCATCAATGTGGACTTACCGGCGCCGTTCTCTCCCAGCAGCGCGTGTACTTCCCCGCGCTCCACGGAAAAATCAACGTGCGAAAGCACTTCCACACCGGAGAATGATTTGGTGATATTGGTCATTTTCAGCAATTCCATGCCGCACGCCTCTCTTTGCTGTTTGATAAGATCCCTTCTGCGAAGGGGGGAGGTGCCCCGCGGGCGCCGAAGCGCCCGCGAAGCCCTCGGAAACGACTTTACTTACTTGGAGACAGCGTCACCGAAGCCCTGGAAGTCGTTGACGTTGGTAGCATCCACCACGGACACGGCGATGACGTGATCCTGGGTGACGGTACCGCCCTCGATGTGGGTGACCATGTCATCCACGGCAGCCTTGATCATCGCGGGATCGTAAGTAACGGAGAACAGATCGGCCAGCTTGGCAACCTCAGCGGTGTAATCCTTCTGATGGATGCCCTTCAGCACGGAGTAGATCTCGTTCAGACCGGAGGAGGTGCCCAGATGCACACCGGCGTTCAGGAAGGCATCCTTCTTCTCGGCGTCGATCTCGGAGCTCTTCAGCGCCTCCAGGATGCCCATGGCGATCTCGTCGTCGTGGGTGAAGATCCACTTGGTGGCGGTGATGTCCTCAACAGTGCTGGCATCCAGCCAGTTGATGAACAGCTCCTTGCCCTTGCTGCGGCTCCAGCCGGTGTAGTCGGTGGACTGGATGGCAGCGATCTGCTCCTCGGTCCAGCCATTCTCCTTCAGCACGCTGAAGAAGCCGTCGTTACGCATGGTGGGAACGGAAGAGTTGTCACCGGGCATGATGAGGACCTTGTCGCCAGCCTTCATGCCGTCGGCGATGAAGCGCTTGGCGGTCTCGGCGCCGATGCCGTTGTTATCGCCCTTGACGCAGGCAACAGCAGTGGAAGCAGCGGAGTCGATGATACGGTCGAACATCACATAGGGGATGCCGCTGGTGGCCAGCTTGGCCATGGTGTTCTCCAGGGTGTTGTCCTGAGGCAGAATGACCACATAGTCAGCGGTCTTGTTCTCGATCAGGTCCTCCACCTGCTGGATCTGGTTGGCGGCGTCGGAAGAGGTGATGACGGTGGCAGCATACTTGCCGGCGTCATTCAGCTCCTGCGCCTTCTCCTGCGCATAGGTCATCACAGCGCCGGTCCAGCCGTGGTCGGCATTGGGGACCAGGATCGCGATGCGATTACCCGTGGCAGCATCGTTGTCCTTGTTGGCGTCATCGTCCTTCTTCTCGCCGCAGGCGACAAGAGACAGGGCCATGACCAGCGCAAGGATCAGTGCCAGTACTTTCTTCATGGTTGTTTCCTCCTAAAAATTTTTTATAGATACGGACAAAGTCCGCCTATAACGTGTTCTTACAGCTCCACCCAGGCAGAGTCCTTGGCTGCGGAGTCGATGACCGCGTGAATGAACTTCACGCCGTTGAGGCCGTCGGTGACGGTGGGATAGTCGAAAGAGCCGTCGTTGGCCGTACCGCCCGCCTTCACCGCCAGAATGGCGCTGATGATGTTCTTGTAGATGTTGGCAAAGGCGACGATCAGTCCCTCGGGATGGCCGGAGGGGATGCGGCTGTACGCGCCGGCTTTCTCGGTGATATAACCGGTACCGCGGGACAGGATCTCCGTGGGCTTGCCCTTGGGGGTGTACTTCAGATAATCGGGATAGTGCTGCTCCCACTCCAGTGCGCCCTCGCTGCCGTAGATGCGGATGGTCAGGCCGTTGAGCTTGCCCGCCGCGATCTGAGAGCACCAGTACGCGCCGTTGACGCCGTTTTCGTACTCGACGAGCATATTGGCGTTCAGGTCCAGCTCCTTGCCGTAGCGGTTCACGGTGGCGGCCAGACGCTTGATGTTCAGGTCGGTCAGGTAGTGGACGGAGTTCTCGATGTGGGTGCCGATGTCGCCCACACAGTTGGAGATACCGGATACCGCCGGATCGGCGCGCCAGACGGACAGCTTGGTGGTGCCCTCGCCAGGGACGCCCAGCTCATCGATGAGCCACTCCTGGACATATTCCGCATTGACGGCGGCGATCTTGCCGATCTTGCCCTCGGCGATCATCTCGCGGGCCACCTTCATCATGGTGTAGCCGGAATAGGTGTAGGTGACGCCGAAGACCAGGTTTTTCTCCTTGGCCAGGGCCACCAGCTCCTGCGCCTGCTCCACAGTGAAGCACAAAGGCTTTTCGCATACCACATGGATGCCGTGCTGCAGGAAGCACTTGGCCACGTCGTAGTGGGTGTTGTTCGGGGTGGTGATGCTGACGAAATCGATACCGTCGGGACGCTTGCTCTCCGCCTCGGCCATGGCCTCATAGCTGGGGTACACGCGGCTCATGTCCAGGGAGTAGGTCTCGCCGGTCTCACGGTTCTTCTCCGCATTGGTGGAGAAGCAGCCCGCCACCAGCTGTGCGCGGGGATCAAAGGCGATGGCTTTGCGGTGCACCTCGCCGATAAAGGCGTTCATGTGGCCACCGACCATGCCGTAACGGATCTGAATACCCATATTGTCCTCCTTGTCGCGTTTCAGTTGGCGATAGCGTCGTCAAACTTCACATCGGACTTCTTGAAGTCCACCTTCTTCACGAAAGCGGCCGCCTCGGTAGCGCCCTCGATACGGTCCATACCGCTGTCCTCCCATTCCACGGACAGAGGGCCGTCGTAACCGGCGGCGTTCAGCACGCGGATGATCTCCTCGAAGTTCACGTCACCATGACCCAGGGAGCGGAAGTTCCAGCCGCGGCGCAGGTCTCCGAAATCGATGTGGGAGCCCAGCAGACCGCTGCGGCCATCCAGAGTCACCGCCGCATCCTTCATATGGACGTGGTACACGCGGTCCATAAAGTCGCGCAGGAACAGATGGGGCGTCACGCCCTGCCACAGCAGGTGGCTGGGGTCGAAGTTCAGGCCGAACTCGGGGCGGTCGGCAAACTTCTTCAGCAGCTTCTCGGTGGAGTAGTAGTCGAAAGCGATCTCGCCGGGATGGACCTCCAGGGCGAACTTGATGCCGTTGGCCTTGAACTCATCCAGGATAGGGGACCACAGGCGCACGATCTCGTCGTAGCCGTTCTCGACCATCTCCTCGGTGGTCTGGGGGAAGGAATACAGCCACTTCCAGATGGGAGAGCCGGTGAAGCCCGTGACCACATAGCAGCCCAGCTTCTTGGCCACCACGGGGGCCTTCTTCATGGTGTCGATCGCCCAGGCGCGGATCTCCTCCGGCTTGTCGGCCAGCGCCGCGGGAGCAAAGTTGTTCAGCCGGGGATCGGGAGCGTCGCCCACACACTGGCCGATGATGTGGCAGGCCAGAGCCTTGCAGATCAGGTTGTTCTTCGCCAGGGTCTCCTTGATCCAGGCCACGTAGCTGTCATCGCTGTATGCACGATCAATGTCGATGCCATTGCCCCAGCAGGCGACCTCCAGGCCGTCATAGCCCATCTTGGACGCCAGCGCACACAGTTCATCGAAGGGCAGGTCCGCCCACTGGCAGGTGCAAAGAGTTACCGGTCTGTTTCCCATGATACATTCCTCCTGTTAAAAAGTTAAATCATCATCGGCCTGTGCCGATCGGATCACAAACTTACTGCGAGTGCCGCACACGCACACGGTTGTGGGTATACACCACGCCGGCGGCGGGCCGCCGTCCGGTGTGGATATAGTCGAACAGCACACGCACCGCCTCGTCCCCCTGGGCGAAGGGCTCCTGGGTCACAGTGGCGGCAATGCGCCCTTCCTCCATATACCGCAGCACGGCCTCCGTCCCGTCCACCGCCAGCACGCGGATATTCTTTCCGCTTTCCAGGATGGCCCGCATACCGCCGTCGATACCGGCGGCGGCAAAGCACACCATGTCCGGCGTGTGGTCCGCCAGATAGGCCCGCAGCACCTGATAGGAGACATCGTCGTCGTCCTGATTTTCCAGCACGGCGTCCACCGTGATCTCCGGCGTGCTCTCCAGTGCGGTCCGCAGACCGCGCACGCGGTCCATATGGCCGCGGACATTGGTGCTGCCGATAACAGCCGCCACGCGGCCCCGGCCATTGAGCATGAGCTGCACCAGATCTCCGGTGATCATACCGCTGTTGTAGTAGTCGCAGCCGACAAAGGCCACACGGTCGACATCGATATCGGTGTTGACTGTGACCACCGGTATGGGCAGTGACTGCAGGTACGCCGCAACCTCGGGCACATCCAGCGGCATGACCGCCAGCGCGTCCACGCCCTCAGCCACCAGCCGGCGCATGGCCTGCAGCTGCGTGGCGGCGTCGTAGCCCTTGATCTCGCGGATGGTAAGGGTGGTGCCGTAGCTGGAGAGTTTTCTGGCGCGGCTCTGTGCGCCGCGGAGCACCTCGTCAAAAAAGGGATTGCCGACGGAGGGGATGACCATGCCGATGTGGGTGCGCTGACGGGAGCGAATAAGCGCCTGGGCCAGCTGGTTGGGCTGGTAGCGCTCACGCTCGGCAATGTCCAATATACGCTTGGCCAGCTCGGGATTTACGTTGCCGCGGCCGTTGAGTACCCGGTCGACGGTGCCGCGGCTGGTGCCCGCTTTTTCAGCGATCTGCTTGATGGTCACGCGTCCGCTTCTCCTCTCCGAAATTTGTATCGCCCTTGGCGATGTGTCATTTGTGCTCGAGCACAGTTTCAAAATACCATCTCTTTTGTGATCTGTCAACGGAAAAGGGCCGGCGTGGCTCTATTTCTGTAGAGTTGCCTAAACACGGCGAAAAACTTTTGTTGTTTTTCCCAGTAGACATTTCGGAATTCCCTGTTACCCGCAACGCTTTGTGCCAAACATTCCAAACCAATAAGGTGGCTGCCAAACAGCAAACGGGGCCACCATACAGCGGTCCCTTTTATACGGAAAAAGCCCAACGGCTCCCGGGCGCGCGCCCGGGAGC
>ENA-UOJO01004131-UOJO01004131.1-human-gut-metagenome-genome-assembly--contig:-P57-NODE-4131-length-12831-cov-30.379148_pt1 | contig 12831 bp, 12 predicted proteins | sample MGYA00242351_ERZ723898 | MGnify/ENA metagenome assembly ERZ723898 | reverse complement strand
AAACTGGGGAATGTCAAGATTTCCGGGAATATTGCAAAGCAGCTTAGCGGCATTGCCGATGTGATGGATAGGATTACATTAGGGAATGTTGAGCGGCTTGAGGATATGACGAAAGCCCTGCGTGAACTGGGTGAGTTGAGTGATATTAAAATCCCGAAGGTGACTGTACCTAAAACAGGCGTGGTTCCTGGTGGCACTCCTACGACTCCTGGTACTACTTCCGTAACACCTGCTACCAGCGGAGTTGAGCAGGTTGCACCCGGCGTACAGCAGGCAGGACAAGCCGTGGAACAGATTACTGCGAAAACCAACATCCTCAAGAGAACCTTGAGCAGTATTGGCGGTGTGTTCAGTAAGGGGTTTTCTCTTGGCGCTGGCGCACTCCACAAATTGGGTAACGCTTTAACGAAGGTTCAGGTGGCCGGAACTAAGGCGAAGAACGCTCTTGGCCGTATTAAAGATATGCTGGGTTCTGCGCTGGCGGCAAAGGTTAAGCAAAACACTTCCGGTCTGGGGCAATTATTTAATAGCCTGAAACGTATTGCCATGTACCGTACAATCCGTTTCGCCTTGAGTGAGATAACAAAAGCACTGAAAGAAGGTATTAACAACCTCTATCAGTACAGCAACCTCATGGGTGGTACTTTTGCACAGAGCATGGACAGGCTGGCTACCAGTGCTTCCTACCTCAAAAATAGCCTTGGTGCTATGGCTGCTCCTATCATCAACGCACTTGCCCCTGCAATCGACTTTGTGATTGACAAGGTTGTTTCCCTGCTGAACGTCATCAATATGCTGTTTGCCCGGTTGTCCGGCGCTTCTACCTTTATGGCGGCGAAGAAAAACGCTACCTCTTATGGGGACTCTCTGGAAAGTGCAGGCAGTTCCGCTGCGAAAGCGGCAAAGGAAATTCGTGACGCTACTACTGGTATTGATGAACTGAACATTATCATGCAGAAGGACAATACTGGAAGCGGCGGTGGCGCTGGAACTGATTATGGTTCCATGTTTGAGGAACTTCCCATTGACAATAACGTAAGTGAGTTTGCTGATAAGCTGAAACAGGCGTTTGATAATGCCGATTGGAAAGGCCTTGGTACGCTTCTGGGCGAAAAAGTCAATGAGATTGTTGATGGTATTAACTGGGACGGCGTAGGTCATAAAATCGGCTACGGCTTGAACGGTGCTATTCAGACGGCATACTGGTTTCTGAAAACGGTGGACTTTCATAATATCGGACAGCATGTGGCTGAACTGATTAACGGTGCGCTTGAGGAAGTGGATACTACCTTTATTGGTAGAACCATTGTACGCTGGTTCACTTTGAAGTTTGACTTCATCTTGGGATTGCTTGGTGGATTGGACTGGGGCTTGATTGCACGAAAGATAAGTGACTGTATCAAGGGAGCCTTTGATGAAGCTACCGAATGGCTGAATGGGTATGATTGGTCTGAAATGGGAAAAAACCTCTGGGAGAACATCAAGACCACGGTATCTAACATCGACTGGGCTGGTATCGCTACCTCTATTTTCACATTCCTTGGGACAGCAATCCGTTCCGCAGTACAGTTTCTTGGCGGATTCTTTGGGAACATCGGTTCTGATATTAAGAACTGGTGGGACAGCGAAATTGCCGGAGAGGACTGGAAACAGACGGGTTTGAACCTGCTGAACTTCATTGGTGAAGCGTTTCTTGATATTGGAAGCTGGGTTACGGAACACATTGTTGACCCATTCTGCAACGCCCTTCTGGGTGAAGAAAAATGGGCTTCCATCAAACAGGCCGGAGCCGATATGTGGGCAGGGTTCACACAGGGACTCACAGAGTTCTTTGCAGACCCTGGTGGATGGATTAAAACCCATATTGTAGACCCCTTTGTCCAGTGGTTCAAAGACCTGTTTGGTATCCATTCTCCATCTACCGTGATGGAGGAAATTGGCGTATTCATCATGGAAGGTCTGCTGGGCGGTATTCTCAAGCCGTTTAAGGCAATCGGTAAATGGGTGAAGAAAAACATCCTTGACCCGCTTACGGAAGCCTTTGAAGGGTTTGACCTGGTTGAGTTCACCGTAGGCGTAAAAAACACCGCTGCGGAGTGGTGGTCTAACGTTTGTGCATGGTGGGACAGCAAAGTTGGCGCAGTTCAGTCTTTCACTACCAATGTGAAAAACCACGCTACTACCTGGTGGAACAACACTAAGACCTGGTGGTCTGGCAAGGTAGGTAAAGTAAAAGAGTTCACTACGTCTGTTGCGAACCAGGCAACCGATTGGTGGAGCAAGGTTAATACATGGTGGAACGGAAAGGTGAGCGCTGTCAAGCAATTCACAACTTCCGTAACTAATCAGGCTACTACCTGGTGGTCTAACGTCAAGACCTGGTGGTCTGGCAAGGTTGGAGCCGTAGAGAGTTTTACCACAAATGTTGTAAACCAGTCCCTTACTTGGTGGAACAACGTAAAAGCGTGGTGGTCTGGCCGTGTCGGTGCGGTGAAGGAATTTACCACTACGGTCACCAACCAGTCCAGTGTATGGTGGAATAATGTCAAGACCTGGTGGTCTGGCAAGGTTGGAGCAGTTCAGCAGTTCACTACATCCGTCAAGAACGAAGCCAGTACATGGTGGTCTAACGTTAAGACCTGGTGGAGTGGTAAGGTTGGCGCTGTCCAGCAGTTTACTACCAGTTTGAAGAATGACTCTCTGACATGGTGGAGTAATTGCAAGACCTGGTGGTCTGGCAAAGTAGGGGCGGTTCAGTCTTTTACTACCAGTGTGAAAAATGAAGCTACTACTTGGTGGTCTAACGTCAAGACCTGGTGGTCTGGTGTGGTAGGTACTCTATCCGCAAAGGTTGGTATTGTCAATCAGGCTACTACTTGGTGGTCTAACGTCAAGACCTGGTGGAGTAATGCTGTTGGAACTCTTTGGGCAAGCCTTAATATCAAATTGCCAACGGTAAAAGTATCTTGGTATAAAGACCCCATTTTTGGAGCAATAGACCTTCCGTCTTTCAGTTTGGTATGGAACGCAAAGGGCGGTATTCTGGACGGCGCACAGCTTTTCGGTATGCTTGGAAACTCCTTCCTGGGCGGTGGAGAAGCCGGAAAGGAAGCCGTGCTTCCTCTGGAACGTCACACTGAATGGATGGACACTCTTGCCGAAAAGGTGAGAAGCGGTTTGCCGGAAGATGACCCTGAAACCCCTGGTTACTCTGGGTTCAAAAAGGCTATGGCCGACTTCTATACGGAGTATGTGCAGGGAACCATGAACCAGATGGCAACGGATATGAACAGGCAGGCCAACAAGAGGGAACAGACTACCGTGCAGATTGGCAACCGAACCATTACGGATGCTGTGGAAACCCAGCGTGACGCAAACGGTTATAGCTTTACTTAAAGGGAGGGGAGGACAATGGCATATTTGGCAATCAACGGTTACGAACTCCCCTCCCCTAAAAGGGGAGTGGAGCCGGTTGTGACCACACTGGTTGACGCAGGGCGTGACGCAAATGGTACGGTTGTCGGACAACGCATTGGTCGTGACCAGTACAAAATCAATAACCTGGAATGGCCGTGGCTGACTGCTGCGGAGTGGAGCCGGATACTCTCTATCCTCTCTCACTTCTTTGTATATGTCACGTTTCCAGACCCAGTAACCAATAAACTTATCACCATTAAGATGTACTGCGGTGACCGTACCGCTGAACCCTACTATGTAGATGACAGCGGTATGCCTACCCATTACCGTAACTGCCGGGTGAACCTGATTGATGTGGGAGAGTGAGGATTATGTATAAAGTTTCTGATGAATACAGAGCCAGTATGAAATCCTCTCTCCGTGAAAGAGCATACATTATGATTTCTTTCGGTCTGGTCAATCAGGAAGCCCAGGCAAAGGCGAGGATTGAGGATGGCAATTTTACCCGGTATTCCAACACGGCAAACCTCTTTGGCAAGAAAACGGATGATACCATTTACGCTACATTGGAGGAAAACTTCACAAAAGTAGACGGTTCCATGTTTTTCTTGCCAAGAGGTACAGCCGTGGGCGGCTACTATGATACCGGCCTGGTGAGCAACAACCTGATTTCCGAAGGTACGTTTTCCGTGACTATTAACCTGAACATTCTTCCTACGGATTTCCGTGGTATCACAATCAACTTTGGTGAGAACTACCCAGTTGACTTTGACATTGTGAGTGATGGAGGACGAACGGTAGAGTTCCGGGATAACGATAAATCGGAATTTACAACAGAGGAAGTGTTTGAGGATACGTCTAAGCTGACCCTGGTGTTCTACAAAATGAAGAACTTCAAAAGCCGTCTGCGTATCTACTCCATCCGTTTTGGCTATGGTCTGGTGTATTATAACGACTCTGTTATGAGTTCCAGTCTGGACAGTTATGTATCCCCTATTGGTGCGGATATTCCCCAGATTGACTTTACGGTCACGCTTAAGAACTACGACAAATACTTCAATGTAGATAACCCCAGTTCAGCTATCAACTTTTTGGAAACAGGACAGGAGATGGATATTTACTACGGGTATCAGTTGCCGGAGAGCGGGGAAATCGAATGGATTAAGGGTAATCACCTTCTGTGTTCTGAATGGGAAAGTGATGACTATACCGCAACAATCCGCTGCCAGGACGTGTTCAGGAGCATGGACACGGAATATTACAAGGGTATGTACAATGCACAGGGTAAAAGCTATTTTGACCTTGCGGTGGAAATCATGCAGGCCGCAGGCCAGACGGAGTATTACATTGACCCCAGGCTGAAACATCTGTACAGCAAAAACCCTATTCCCCGTGTGAAGTGTAAGGAAGCGCTGCAAATTATAGCCAACGCCTGCCGCTGCGTTCTCTCCCAGTCCAGGGATGGGCTTATTCAGATTAAGTCCAACTTTAACCCGCTGGCAACGGTGAGTTCCAACGGTGAAGCCCCGTACTCCACGGTGAGCAGCATTATGACTGATGACACAAAGGACGAGTATGGCAGTTTTGCCCAGGGTTACGCCGTGGTGGATGGAGGTATGCACTTTCTTCCCCGTACTCTTGGAAATGAAAAACTGAACACAGGCTATGTGTCCAGTGCCCAGTCCGGCGCAGACGGCAAATTTACCGTTAATCCCATGCTGACCGTCACCCAGGAAGCTATCTGTATGTACTACGGTATCAAGCTGGTGTTCGGCCACGCACTCCCTTCCGGCATAGTGGTGAGAACCTACAACACCGGGAATTTGGTGGAAGAATATACGGTGACTGAAACCATTCAGAAGAATATGGTTATTCTCCATACCTTTGATGATTTTGATACCATGCAGATTGAGTTCACTGGAACGGCCAACCCTTACAACCGCATTGTGGTCAACTACTTTGCGTTTGGTGATGTGACCAACTTCACCATGACAAAGGGTGATATGACTTCTTCTCCAAAGGCTATTAAGCAGGAAATCGTTAAGGAAGTGATTGTTCCGTGTTTTAGCTATCAGACGGGCAACCCCGAAGAAAGCCTTGTGAGTGAGGAAGTAACAGTGACCGCAGGAGAAGAAATGACATTCTACATGGGCGCTGCGTCTTACGGCTACCGGGCTACTCTTGACGAAGGAACTACGGGCGTGACTCTTATTGACCAGGGTAACTTCTACGTAACGGCGAAGTTCGCTGTGGCAGGAACCTATCAGTTTGAGGTATGGGGTTACCGATACAAAATTGTGGAGCGTTATGCTACTGTCACGTTGCGGAACCGTGGCAAGACAGTGAAATGGTCTAACCCTCTTATCTCTGACATGACGATGGCACAAGACCTTGCTGAATGGATTGCGGACTACTACTCCGCAGGCATTGAGTATGAGTACACCACCCGTGGTAACCCAGAGATTGACGTGAACGATATAGTGTACCAGGAAAATGAGTTCCGTGACAACATGAAAGTGACGATTTACCGGGCTACTCTCAACTTTAATCAATCTTTTTCTGGAAAAATAACTGCCCGGAGAATGGAGGATTAGTATGTGGCAGACTCCTAAGACAGATTGGTACGGAGGCGTAAACGCTAACGGCCAGTATGAAGGTGACAGGTTTAACGCTACTGACTTCAACCGTATCAAAAATAACCTTGCCCACCTACGGGATATGGCCGTGAAACTGTACGACTCCTTCACCATTGTATCCCTGGGCGCAGACCGTACCGCTGCGGATTACTTCTATGCGGATGAAATCAATCAACTGGAAGCTAACCTTGTGACCATCAATAATAACACACTCAAGAGGGCATATGGCAATGCCCCTACATATATGGAAAACGGCAATACAATGGATTTTGCTGAACTGAACAGATTGGAAGGAGCCATTCTTGACCTCTATGACCGCTTGAGTAATCAAACAATCGGAAGGAGGATGTTCACATGGAATTTTGGGATGAAAGGAGGGGGACTCTAAATGGCATGGCAAATGCTTCCGACTAATTACACGGACGCTGTATGGGCTGGCCTGAAACGCTACACAGAAATTACCAATGAGGACGGTACGGTATCCTTTCAGGACGTGACCCAGTACAGCAACAGGGACAATTCCTTTTTCGGGGCAACGGACGCAAATCGCATGAATGAAGCCCTGAATACCATCATGTCTATGGTGGAAAACGGCACGAACCTGTATGAGGATTTTCAGAATTACTTTATCGCTCAAAAGACTGCTTTTAAGAACGAAGCGGACTCCATCAACGCAGACTTTGAAGCCTACGTTGCCGACCTGGAAGCAGAAGGTGATACGATTATCCAGACCATCAAGACCAGCTACAAAACGGAGATTGAGAACTTTGAAGATACCCAGGAACAGGTATTTAACACCTGGTTTGAAATGATTAAGGGGCAACTCTCTGGGGATGTGGCTGGAAATCTGCAAAACCAGATTACGGATGTGACGGAACGGACGGTTATTCTGGAAACCATGTGCCTGACCAATGATTTCACTGCTCCGCTTGCCACGGACGATGATGAACTCACGGTCATTACTGATGACCTGGGCAACGCTATTATGGCTGACTGGAAATACAAGGAGGTTTAAGAAAAATGTCTACTCTGAAAATTGAAAACGCAAAAAAGATGGCTGACCTCACGGCACTGGAAACCGTGGCTGACTCTGATATGCTGTTTATCCATGACGGCAATGGACTTAAGAAGGTATCTGCTGAAAACCTCAAGAAAGACTTGGCTGACCTGATTGCGGCCAATACAGCCCTTTTGAACAAGGTGGCGGCAAGCGGCGCTGGCGCTCACAACTCTGTGTACCGGGGTAAAAACCTTGGTTCTTCCGTAACCAGTGAACAGTGGGCGGCTATTCAGGCGGGAACCTTTGACGATATGTACATCGGTGACTACTGGACGATTAGCGGCGTAAATTATCGCATTGCTGCTTTTGACTACTATATGCGGGCAGGTGATACAGACCTGAATACTCACCATGTAACTCTGGTTCCTGACGCTTCCATGTACACTCATGTTATGAATGATAAGAATATCACTACGGGCGGCTATGTGGGGAGCAAGATGTACACGGAGGGGCTTACCCAGGCAAAGACTACTATTAACTCTGCCTTTGGTTCCGCTCATATCTTGACGCACAGGCAGTATTTGTGCAATGCCGTGACCAACGGAAGGCCGTCTGGCGGTTCCTGGTATGACTCCACTGTGGAACTGATGACCGAACAGAATTGCTACGGCGGTAAGGTTTTTGGTGTGGGAAATGATGGTTCCAGTATTCCTTCCCTCTACACTGTGGACAAGAGCCAGTACCCGTTGTTCGCTTTCCGGCCTGACCTGATTTCCAATCGTCAGACCTTCTGGCTGCGTGACGTGGTATCCGCTGCCGATTTCGCCTATGTTCGCTACGACGGCTTTGCGAACTCCAACATCGCTTCCTACGTTTTTGGTGTGCGTCCCGCTTTCTCTATTAAATCCTAAATCGAAAATCCCCACCCCTTTATGGGGTGGGGTAAGGGAGAATAACAATGTCTGTATTGAAGAACAAACGTAAAGCGTCCCAGTTTGAAGTGTTTCACCATCTGTACAAGGTACGCAAAGAAATAACGGAACTGCTTCTGCGGGATTTCGGATATTCCTATGAGAAAGCGGAAAAGCGTCTGCTGAAACATTTTGGAGGTAGACGCTACCCAGAACTTACAGAAGCAGAGCGGGAGCGTTATGACCGTCTGAAAATAAAATGGGAAGCCTTTGACGATTGGTTTATTTATGATGAAAGGCAGGTCATTGTGAACTGTCTGCGGGAAATCACGAAAGAGGTTTTCATTGCGAACAGTATCTATCCTACCTGCATGGAAGAACTTATTCAGAGAAGGATACATCAGGACGAAGCCATAGGACAGTGCTACCGCCTTGCACAGGAATTGCAGTATGCGATTGAAACTCTGCCCGTTGATGTGAATACTTACCTGCGGTTTGGTGAAGCGATACAGACGGAAATCAACCTGATTAAGGGTTGGAGAAAAGCAGACAACAAGTTTAAGACTTCTGGGGTAATCTCTACTTCCGCTGCCAATTTCGCCAATGTCAACAACAACGGCAATACGAACTACAACAACGCTTCCAACGTTAATGGTGTGCGTCCCGATTTCAATTCCGCAGTTAAATAGCCATTTGAGCGTTCTGCGGGTAGAGAAAGGAGAGGTTGTCCCTCCGCATGGTAAATACTAAACACGACACCCACTCTTACGAGAGTACCAGTAATGGTGAAAGCGGTTATCAGCGTGAGATATTTGATGGAAATGTACTCTATGAGAGTTTTCTAAAAGCTAAACAGGGCAGTGATTGGAAACCGCAGGTGCAGCGGTTTGAGATGAACCTTCTCTTTGAACTGTCCGGCTTACAGAAGGAACACATGACGGGTGATTATGTCTTTCAACCTTCTATGGAGTTCACACTCCGGGAAAGAGGGAAGATACGTAGGATTACGGGAGAGCAGATACATGATAGAGTGGCAAAACACGCATTATGTGATGAAGTGCTGACCCCTGCGGTGAAGAAATACCTGATATACGACAACAGCGCAAGCATAAAAGGCCGTGGTATTGACTTTGCCAGAAAGCGTCTGGTGACCCACCTGCGAAAGTATTACCGTCAAAATGGTTCCAATGACGGGTATATCCTACTGATAGACTTTTCAAAATATTACGACAATATTCAGCATGATAAGCTGATAGAGCAATTTGAAAAGTATATTCACGATGAAAGAGCGCTGAACTTTCTCCGGGCGGTAATTGACCATTCCAAAGTGGATGTATCCTACATGACGGATGAAGAATATGCCGGATATATGGATAGAATGTTCAACTCCTTGGAATATCAGGATGTAGACAGAAGCCTGCTGACTGGTGAAAAGTTCATGTACAAGCACCTGAACATTGGTGACCAGGTGGCGCAAGTTGCCGGGATAATCTACCCGATACCGATTGACAACTATGTCAAAATCGTCAAGGGCGTTAAGTTCTATGGACGGTATATGGATGACTCCTATGCTATTCATGAGAGCAAAGAGTTCCTTGAAGAACTCCTGCAAGGCATTATAGCCATTGCAAATAACCTGGGTATCACAGTGAATACCCGAAAAACCCGCATAGTCAAGCTGTCCAGCTTGTGGCGGTTCCTTCAAGTGCAATATGCTCTGACCGAAACTGGCCGGGTAATCCAGAAAATCAACCCTAAACGGTTGACGGGCATGAGAAGGAAAATGAAAAAGTTGGTTCATATTCTCACCGAAAAGGAGTTTGATGATTGGTATGGTTCGTGGTTCCGCAATCACTACCGTATTATGAGCATACACCAAAGGGAGAACATGGACACGCTTTATAACAACCTAAAGAAGGAGGTCTACAACGATGTACACAATCACTCTGGCTAATGGCACGAAGTTGGAAAACCTGGAACTGAATGGCAACAACTACATTGCCGAAGGGGTCATTGAGGACTCCGTGTTTCAGGACAATCTTGCTTCCGTAACTATCACGGATGGCAAGACCACTGAAACCTACACGGATATGGTGCTTATCAGTAACCGTGTAGACGGTGGACGTTCCTGGTTTATCCTGGGAGAAAAAAGTCCCCAGGAAAAAGCAATGGAGCGTATCAATACTCTGCTTGAGTCTAATGCGAACAGTATTACAGATGTTCAGATTGCTCTTGCAGAGGTATATGAATTGGTTCTGATGGGAGGTATCTAAGATGGCTAAAATTTACGCTGAACTTATCAGGAAGGGTATCAAGACCCTGGATGACGTACCCGCACAGTTGAAGGATGAAGTCAAGAAACTGTTGGAGGTATAACCATGCTGTTCCGTATTTTTTTCTGGAACGTGTGGATTATTGGAAGAAAGGAGATGGATAAAATGGCTGTTATCTATGTTGCGCTCATTATCAAGGGTAAGCGTACCTTTGATAGCGTCCCTGACCTGCTGAAAGACCAGGTTAAGGAACTGCTGGTTGACTTGGAACTGGAAGCCCTGGTTACCGATTGAATGAAACTCTTTTCATAACAGACAAAGGAAGAAGGTGATACCAGTGGGAATGAAAGAGTTTCTCGTTCAGACGTACATTATTGCGTTGCCCATCGTTCTGACTGCGCTGACTGGATATGTGGTCTGGCTGCTGCAAAGTCAGAAGAAGGACAGAAACGCAAATAGTAAGGGAACCATGCTTCTCTTGAGAGTGCAGTTGATTGAGTATCATGCAAAATGGAAAGAACGAAATTATGTGACCAAACATGGTTTGGAAAACTTTCTTGAAATGTATGACACCTATCATGCCTTGGGTGGGAATGGCATGGTAACTGAACTTCTGAACGAAGTCAAAGAACTCCCTATTAAGGGATAACTTAAAATGACCAGAGGCAAAGGTTCTCTGGTACGCTCAATGGGGCTGCGGAGTTTTATCCGTAGCCCCTTATTTTATCAAACGGAGGTAATCATTATGAGCAATATCAACTGGATTGTGAGAATTAAGAACAAGAATTTCTGGCTGACCATCATTCCTGCCGTTCTGCTTCTGGTACAGGTGGTAGCGGCTGTGTTCGGCTTCACGATTGACCTGGGTGACCTGGGCAACAAGCTGCTGGAAGTGGTCAACGCCCTGTTTGCTGTGCTGGCAATCCTGGGTATCGTCACTGACCCTACCACTACGGGTATCAAGGACTCTGCGCAGGCCATGACCTACACTGAACCGAAGAAGGAGGACTAAGCCATGAGTAACAGTTCGCTGGTAACCTATACCAGAATTACGAAAAACAAAACCAGCCCCCGCAACCACAAGATTGACACCATCACCATTCACTGCATTGTCGGCCAGTGGACTGCGAAACAGGGCTGTGACTATTTTGCCACTACGGACAGGGAGTGTTCTGCCAACTACGTAGTGGGCAAGGATGGTTCCATCGGTCTGTCCGTGGAGGAAAAAGACCGTTCCTGGTGTTCTTCTTCCCGTGACAATGATAACAGGGCTATCACCATTGAGGTAGCCAGTGACACCAAACACCCCTATGCGGTGACCGACCAGGCGTATGAAGCCCTGATTGCGCTGGTGGCCGATATTTGCAAGCGGAACGGTATCAAGAAACTTCTGTGGAAAGCCGATAAATCTCTTATCGGCCAGGTGGACAAGCAGAATATGACCGTTCACCGCTGGTTTGCGAACAAGGCTTGCCCTGGTGAATACCTGTATTCCCGCCACGGGGAGATTGCGGAGAGGGTCAACGCTATTCTGGGCGCTTCTGAAACCCCGGAAGCGGCCACTCCTGCGGACAATCCGTCCACCGTCTGGAACTTCCTCAAAGGCAAGGGGCTGAATGACTACGCTGTGGCGGGTATCATGGGCAACATCTATGCGGAGTCCGGCTTTAAGCCCACCAACCTGCAAAACGCCTATGAAGCGAAGCTGGGCTACACGGATGACAGCTACACCGCTGCCGTGGATAGTGGAGCCTACACCAACTTTGCAAAGGATGGCGCAGGCTATGGTCTGGCGCAGTGGACTTTTTGGAGCCGTAAGGAAGCGCTGTTGAATTACGCCCGTTCCGTGGGCAAGTCCATTGGTGACCCAGGTATGCAGCTTGACTTCATGTGGTCTGAAATGCAGGGGTACAAGAGCATGATGGAAACCCTCAAGGGCGCAACCTCTGTGGCCGAAGCGTCCAGTGCTGTGATGACCCAGTATGAACGCCCTGCTGACCAGAGTGAAGCGGCGCAGGCCAAACGTGCAGGTTACGGTCAGACGTACTATGACAAGTACGCAGGAGCCGCCCAGAAGCCTGCTACGGACGGGTTGTACAGGGTGCAGGTTGGTGCATACTCCAAACTGGAAAACGCAAGCAGACAGCTTGCCACTATCCAGAGCAAGGGGTTTGACGCACTGATTAAGAAAATCGGCAACCTGTACAAGGTGCAGACCGGGGCTTACAGTGTGAAAGCTAATGCGGAAGCCCAGCTTGCCCGTGTTAAGGCCGCAGGCTTTACGGACGCATATATTACCACGGAGAGCGGCGGAACGGTGGTTGCCACTGATACTGTGCAGGAGCCGTCCTATGTAACCTATAAGGTCAAGAAGGGTGACTCTCTGTGGAGCATTGCACAGGCGAATTTGGGTAACGGTAGCCGTTGGACGGAAATCAAGACCCTGAACAATCTGACCAGCAACACCATCTACGCAGGCCAGACGCTTAAACTTCCCGATTAAACTTTCTCCACTGGTGGGGCTTCAAATAGCACGTAACAGTGTGATACATTAAAGTCCCTTGAATTATCGGATTTGACGTACAATGCTGGTG
>ENA-UOJO01004126-UOJO01004126.1-human-gut-metagenome-genome-assembly--contig:-P57-NODE-4126-length-12842-cov-6.105654_pt1 | contig 12842 bp, 13 predicted proteins | sample MGYA00242351_ERZ723898 | MGnify/ENA metagenome assembly ERZ723898 | reverse complement strand
TAGCAAACAATAAAATATATAATTTCTATTTGAATAAAGTTGAGAAAGAGTCATGCTAATGATAGCGAGAAATTACAATTAATATAGCAGGAGTAAAATCCTGTTATTTTTTTGTCAAATTTTGTAGATACGTTGTTAAAAATTTACTTTTATGATACAATAAAGTCGGATTATCATAGGAGGACGAAAATGGATAATAATGTAAAATCAATAATAGATAAAATATGGCTAACTCTTCATTCAGGAGGAGTAGCAAATCCTTTGACTTGTATAGAGCAAATTACATATTTGTTATTTATAAAGGGATTAGATGACGCAGAATTAAAAAGTGAAAGAGATGATGTTTTTTTAGGTATTAAATCAAAACGAATATTTGATGAAGAACATCAAGATTGCAGATGGAGTATTTTAAAAGATTATGAAGCTTCAAGAATGTTTAAAGTAATGAATGAAAAAGTATTTCCATTTATAAAAAGTTTAGGTAATGACAAAGATTCAAATTATGCAAAATATATGGAAGACGCAATGTTTTTAATTCCTACACCTATTGTTTTGCAAATGATTGTTACTTCATTAGATAAAATAGATATGAATGGAAGAGATACAAAAGGAGATTTATACGAATATTTACTATCTAAGTTATCTACTGCAGGAACAAATGGACAATTTAGAACACCTAGACACATAATTAGAATGATGGTTGAATTAATGAAACCTACAAGCAAAGATGTTATAGTAGATCCTGCTTGTGGAAGTGCTGGATTTTTAGTTGAAGCAGGCGAATATTTAAGAAATAATGAAGAAGATTTATTCAATCACGAAGAAAGCTTGCAACATTTTAATAATACAATGTTTTATGGCTTTGATATGGATAGAACAATGCTTAGAATAAGTGCTATGAATTTAATTCAACACGGAATAGAAAATCCTAATATTGAATATAAGGATTCTTTGTCAGAAGATAATGAAGATGAAAGTAAATATACATTAGTATTAGCAAATCCACCATTTAAAGGTTCTATAAATAGTGAAATTACATCTAAAAAGTTATTAGATATGACTAATAAAACTAAGAAGACGGAATTACTATTTTTAGCATTATTCTTAAAGATTTTAAAAATAGGTGGAAGATGTGCTTCAATTGTACCAGATGGAGTTCTATTTGGTGGCTCAAATGCACATAAAGCTATAAGAAAAGAAATAATAGAAAATCATAAATTAGAAGCTGTAATTTCAATGCCTAGTGGTGTATTTAAACCTTATGCAGGTGTTTCAACAGCAATACTTATATTTACAAAAACAAATGCAGGTGGAACTGATAAAGTATGGTTCTATGATATGACTGCAGATGGATTTAGTTTAGATGATAAAAGACAACCTGTAAAAGAAAATGATATACCAGATATTGTGAAAAGATATAATAATAGATTTTCTGATGAAGAACAAGCGAGAGATAGAACTGCAAAATCATTCTTTGTAGATAAAGAAGAAATTGCAAATAATGATTATGATTTGTCTATAAATAGATATAAAGAATTATCTACAGAAATAAGGGAATATGAAGATCCTAAAATAGTATTAAAAAGAATTATAGATGAAGAAAAAATAATTCAACAAAAATTAAGCGAATTAGAGGAAATATTGTAATGAGTAAATTAAAATTAGGAAATTATACTAAAATAAAAACAGGTAAACTTGACGCAAATGCTTCTGTCGAAAATGGTCAATATCCTTTTTTTACTTGTTCGACTAATACATTAAGAATTAATGATTATGCTTATGATTGCGAATGTGTATTAGTTGCAGGAAATGGGGATTTGAATGTAAAGTATTATAAAGGTAAATTTAATGCTTATCAGCGAACATATATTATTGAAAGTAATGAAAAAAATGTATTAGATACGAAATATATGTATTATTTGATTAATAGTAAAATAGAGCAACTTAGAAATAATTCAATAGGAGGGGTAATCAAATATATAAAGTTAAATAATTTAACAGACTTAGAATTTGAAGAAGTGGATTTAAAAAAGCAAATTGAAATTGTAAAAAAACTAGATATAATTCAAGAATTAATTGAAAGAAGAAATAATCAGTTAATTGATTATGAAATACTTATAGAGCAAAAATTTATTAATATGTTTGGAAATCCAAATACAAATGAAAAGAAATTTAAGAAAGTAAAATTACGAGATTGTTTAATAAATATTGATAATGGAAAAAGCTTTGTATGTGAAAATTTTGCAAGAGAAGGAGAATATCCTGGAATCTTAAAATTAAGTGCTGTAACATACGGATATTATAATCAGGAGGAGAATAAAGCTTTAATAAAAGAAGATATGTTTATTCCTAATGTTGAAGCAAAAAAAGGAGATTTACTTTTTACAAGGAAAAACACACCAGAATTAGTTGGAATGAGTGCATACATTTATGATACAAAACCAAAATTAATGTTACCAGATTTGATTTTTAGATTGAATACAACTGAAGTATGCAATAAGGTTTATTTGTGGAGATTAATAAATCATAAACTTTTTAGGAGCAATATAACACAAATTTCAAATGGTAGTGCAAAATCAATGTCTAATATTTCAAAAGAAAGGCTAATGGATTTAGAGATTGTACTACCACCAATTGAATTGCAAAAAGAATTTGAAAGATTTATGGAAGATATACAGAAACAAAAAGAATTTGTAAGACATAATTTAGAAGAAATAGAAGTATTAAAAAATGAAGTAATGAATAAATATTTTAATTAGGGGAAAAAATATGTCAAATTTTGATTTTTTAGAAAAAAATAAATTATTTAGAAGTTTTGCGAAAGCAAGTATTGAAGCAGAAAAAGGATTAGAAACAAATCCAGTAACTTGTATAATGTTAAGTAGAAAAGCATTAGAATTAGGCGTAAAGTGGTTGTATGCAAATGATAAATTATTATTAATGCCATATCAAACCACTTTATCAGCTCTAACACATACAATAACATTTAAAAATATAGTAGATGATGAAGTAAGAAAAGGAATAGATTTTGTTATAAAAAAAGGTAATTTTGTAGTACATACCAATACTAATATAACAAGAGATGAAGCTATACTTGTATTAAAATGTCTATTTAATTTTATGAAATGGATTTATTTTAATTATGATCAAAATTATGAAGAAATAGAATTTGATATAAATAAGCTTCCACAAGAAAGTAATAGTAATATAAAACAAGCTGAAAGAGAGCAATTAGAAAAAGAATTAGAAGAACAAACAAGAAAGCTTGAAGCTACTCTAAAAGAAAATGAAGAATTAAGAAAACAGCTAACAGAAGAAAGAGAAAATAAAGATAAAAGTAAAAACTTTGAATTAAAAGATTTATCAGAATTTCAAACAAGAAAACAATTTATAGATTTAGATTTACAAATAGCAGGTTGGGACTTTAAAGAAAATATAACAGAAGAATTAGAAGTTCAAGGAATGAAAAATGCTGAAGGAATTGGATATGTAGATTATGTATTGTTTGGAAAGAATGGATTACCATTAGCAGTAGTTGAAGCAAAAAGAAGTAGTAAAAATGCTCACGAAGGAAAGCAACAAGCAAGTCTTTATGCTGATTGTTTAGAAGAAAAATATGGTCAAAGACCTGTAATTTATTATACAAATGGAATGGAAATATACTTTTGGGACAACTTAGATTATCCAGAAAGAAAGGTACAAGGATTCCATACACAAGATGAATTACAAAGACTTATGAATAGAAGAAAATCAAAACAAAACTTAGAGCATATTTTTATAAACTCAAATATTACTGATAGACCATACCAAATGGAAGCAATAAAAAGAGTATGCGAATCTTTTGAAAATAAACATAGAAAAGCATTAATAGTAATGGCAACTGGAACAGGAAAAACAAGAACAGCTATATCATTAGTTGATGTTTTAACTGGTAAAGGTTGGGTTCAAAATGTTTTATTTTTAGCAGATAGAACAGAACTTGTAAAACAAGCTAAGAAGAATTTTGTAAAATTACTTCCAGATGTTTCTTGCTGTAATTTACTAGATTCAAAAGATAGTTCAGAAGATTCAAGAATAGTATTTTCAACTTATCAAACAATGATAAATGCTATTGATAATATGAGAAGTAAGGACGGAAACAGATTATTTACACCAGGACATTTTGATTTAATTATAATAGATGAAGCACATAGAAGTATTTATAAAAAATATCAATCTATATTTGAATATTTTGATGGACTATTAGTTGGTTTAACAGCTACACCAAGATCAGATGTAGATAGAAATACATACAGCTTCTTTGAATTAGAGAACAATGTACCTACATTTGCTTATGAATATCAAGAAGCAATAGATGATGGATATTTAGTTGATTATCATAATATAAAAACATCTACAGAGTTTTTGGAAAGAGGTATTAAATATAGTCAGCTAAAAGAAGATGAAAAAGAAGAATATGAGAACTTATTTGAAGAAGAGGAATCAGTTCCAGAAGAAATAGATTCATCAGCATTAATGACCTGGTTGTTTAATAGAGATACAATTAAAAAGATATTAGAAACATTAATGGAAAAAGGATTAAAAGTTGAAGGTGGCGACAAATTAGGAAAAACAATTATATTTGCAAGAAATCATAACCACGCATTAGAGATAGAAAAAGTATTCAACTCTCTATATCCACATTATAAGGGCGAATTTGCAAGAGTTATAGATAATCAAGTAAATTATGCAGGAACATTAATAGAAAGTTTTGAAGAGCCTAAAAAACTACCACAAATATCTATTTCAGTAGATATGTTAGATACAGGAATTGATGTTCCAGAAATATTAAACTTAGTGTTCTTTAAACCTGTTAAATCAAAAGTTAAGTTTTGGCAGATGATTGGTAGAGGTACACGTTTATGCAATGACATTTTTGGCGAAGGTGTTCATAAAAAAGAGTTCTATATATTTGATTGCTGTAAGAACTTTGAATTTTTTGAAGAAAATGCAAAAGGCATTGAAGCTAATTCAGGCGAAGGATTAACAGAAAAGATATTTAATGCAAAATTAGATTTAATAGTAGAATTACAAAATTTAGATTATCAAGGAATAGAACAATATGTTGAATATAGAAAAGAACTAATACAAGAGTTTTTAGAAGCAATTAATGGATTAAATGAAGAAAGTTTTATTGTTAGATCTAAAAAGAAATATATAGATAAATATAGCAATATAGAAAATTGGAATAGTATATCAAGTATTGATAAAGCTGAAATAAAAGATAATTTAACACCAATATTTATTGTTACAGAAACAGATGAATCAGCTAAAAGATTTGATAATTTGATATATTCTTTACAAGTAAGAAAAATAAAGAATAAGTTTTACAGTATGCAAGTAAGCAGTATAGTTGCACTTATAGAAGACCTAAAAGAATTAGGAACTATTTCACAAATTAAAGAAAAAGCTGACTTAATTCAAATGACATCAAAAAATGAATATTGGGATAGAGCAACTTTCTTTGATATTGAAAATGTTAGATTAGAATTAAGAGATTTAATAAAGTTTATAGAAAATCCACCTAGAAAAATTTGGACTGTTGATATTGAAGATACTGTAATAATTGATGAAGACCAAAAGAATATTAATAGAGATAATTTTGAAGATTACAGAAAGAAAGTAAAGAAATTCCTTGAAGGCAATATGGATAACCTAGTTATCTATAAAATTAAACATAATCAGGTTTTAACAGAAGCAGAAAAAGAAGATTTGGAAAGAATTATGTTTGAAGAATTAGGAAATAACAAAGACTTTGTTGATACTTTTGGAGATTCAAACGTAGTACAAGTTGTTAGAAACCTAGTAGGATTAGACAGAGAAACAGCAAATCACATATTTTCAAAATACATAAATGATAATAGATTAAACAGCAAGCAAATTCAATTTATTAAGCAATTAAAAGAATATTTAATTGTAAATGGAATTATAAGTTTAGAAAAACTTAAAGAGCAACCATTTAGCACAATAGGTTCTGTATCAGATATATTCAAAGATAATATAAATACATTTAATGAAATAAAAGAAGATATAGAAATGATTAATGAAAATGCGATAAAATTTGCTTAAAAGATAATAGAATTTTATATAGTTTACAAATGAGGAGAATATAGAGATGTAGGAAGTAGGAGATGACAATGGCAAAAATATACAAAGAAGCAAATAAAAGTGAAACAGAAACAACTATAAACGTATTGTACAGCGAAAAAATACTATCTATATACACCAATAAAGTTGATTTAGAAAGAAGACTATATAAAATAATAGGAGAACCTAAAAAGGAATATATAAAAGGTAGATCAGTAATGGCAAGTTTGTGGGAAATTTCCTTAGATGATGTTAGTACAATTAATAAAATCATATTAAGAGGAGATATTTATAAAGATTAGATGAGGAAAATTAAAAATGATTATAAAAGTAAATGGTATAAATATTAATTATGAAATGTTGGGGCAAGGCAAACCAATTATATTATTAAATCCAAATTCAGTTAATACTAACGCAATGAATTTTATTGCAAGGAAATTAGCAAAAGATTTTCAAGTTTATAAATTTGATAGAAGATGTTGTGGTAAAAGTGAAAGAAATTGTAAATTAAGTTATGAAGAATCTGCAAAAGATGTATATGAATTTATAAAAGAATTAAATATAGATAAACCATTTTTATTGGGTTCAAGTGGTGGTGCAAGTGTAGCTTTAAATGTTGCGATTAATTATCCTAATTGCATTTCTAAATTAGTAACTTGTAGTGGAGTGGCTAGAATGAGTAATATTAAAATGCCTACTTATGCTAAAGTTATGAATAAATTTTTATGGTATCCAGGCAAGAAAAATAATATGAAATTTGAGGAATTAAATAATACAACTAAAGATATAAGTAGTATACAGTTATCAAAAATAATGATTCCTACATTAGTTGTAAATGGAGGAAAGAAAGATATTGTTCCAAAAGCTGAAGCTGAATATATTTCAAATTCAATTGATAATGCAGAATTACTTATATTAGAAAAAGAAAATCATTTTAGTTATATGATAAATTGCAAATGGTACGAATACTTAAAAGAGTTTTTAGAAAGATAGCAAAAATTTTAAATTACGGAGTGAAGCAATGTTAAGAGTAGAAATCATAAAAGATTATATGGAACACTATAAAATAGAAACTAAGATTATGTCTTTTGAAGATGTGGCTAAATTATTAGTTAAGTGTAAACTTTTAGATAAAAGAAATAGCAAATATAATATTGTAGGATATAGTTTTGAAGAATTAATGTATAATGAATTAATGGATTTGAAGGAAAGTATATGTTTTCCATTTATGCTTTTACTGGAATATAGTCTATATTATGAACAAGAAAACGAAAAACTAGATATGATAGAACCAATATATCAAGCAATGAGTTTTTTAGTAAATGAAATAAATAAAACAGGAAATCAAAGAAAAAATTGTAGATATAAAAATGTAGTTAAAACAATTATGAAATATGAAAAAGATTTTTATGATGACAATTTACAAGGGTTTAAAGATAAAGAAAAAGAAGCATTAATAAAAAAAGAATTGATAGAACATACAGGAGAGTTTTTATTTAACCTAGAATACTATAGGTTAGTAGAGAATATAGATAAAATTAAATCAGAAGAATATTGGGAAGCAATAATGAAATTAGTAACTACAATAGACAAAGTAGGAGAGCAAAGGAATATAAAAACAAATGAAAAGATAGATGATAGTATTAGAAGAAAAACTTTAATATATTTAACTAAACACAATAAAAAAGTAGATGATATATGGGAGTATAAGGTATGAATCCAGATAATCACGAATGTAAGTTAAGAAATAAAATAATTGAAGATGGAGATTGTTATGAAACTGTAATGGCAGTAAATGGATTACATTCAAAAACAGTAGTAGAAAAATTATTAAAAGAATATCCTAAGGCAAAAGAGGTATGTTTGAATTGTAAATTTAACCTAGATAATGAAGAGGTCTTAAAGGTATATCAAAGTGAAAGCGATTCCTATATTGAAAAAAGAGTGATTGGTAAGTATAAATATATTGGAGGAGAATCTACAATTGATTTAGTCAAAGATAAAGTTTATTTTAGAGTAGAACCTGATAACGAATTTAGAATTGTAGATGATTCAGGAGAAGACTATTTATATAATCCAGATAGTTTTGAAAAAGTAGAGTAAACATAAGATTATGCAAAAACATTGCAAAATCCTGCAGTATACATTCAGTTTTTAAGGTGCTAAAATATTAATATGAAAAATTATATGTGAATGAGAGAGCTAATTAGAGAAAATCTAGTTAGCTTTCTTTTTTGCTGTCTAAGGAGGAATTTATGAATAAGAGTATTAAAGGTAGTCTTGTTACTGGACTATTAGTAATGTGTATAATGTCAAATGTTTATGCGACAGATAGTAACAAAACAATTAATAAGACAGTTTTAAGATCAGAGGAAAGTACATTTGTATCTTCAATACAAAAAGAAATTGAAGAGGATAATGTAAAGTATAAACTTTCTGATTATTCAAAGCAAGAAGATGAAGGCAATTCAAAAGTTGTAACAGCTTATAAGAAAGACGTTATTAAAAGTAACACAAAAGAATCAATAATAAATCATTTTGGAGAAAGTCTTGATTATGATAATGAAGAATATTCTGGAACTATTGCTTTAAAAGATTATGATATTAAAACAATTAGTAACGGAAAATATGAAGCAATTGATGAGAAGAAGATAAATTTTAACAAATATAGTAAAAATGATTTAGACAATATTGAAAAAGAAAAAACTATAAATGGAACAACTTATTACCTTATAAATGTTAATTGGGAAAATGATGAAACAGAAAATATTGATGGTCAAGAAGTACCTACAACGTATAAAGGTGTAATGATTTATCAAGCAGTAGTTACGAGAAATAATCCTTTTAGTTATGAAATAACTGTTACATACGAAGGAGAAGTAAGTAAAAAAGATCCTATTTATTTATATACAATAGAATATGAAAAAATAGAAGAAGAGCCAGAAGTTATTATTGAAGAGAAAGAGGATTATACTGTACCTACAATTATAATAAGTGGATTAGGAATTGCACTAGTAATTATATATTTAGTTGGTAAAAATACAGCTAGAGTTTACGTTAAAACAGATAATGGATTCAAATTAATAAGAATAGTTAGATTAAGTAAAAAACACAATATGATAAATTTGAGCAATTATAAGCATAAAACTGTTACAAATATGTTAGCAATTAAAACTACAAATGGATTTTATAACAAAAATAAAAATATGCTGATAAGGGTTAAAAAAGATAAGATAACAAAAAATGTTTATCTAAATAGTGCTTATATAGATTTTATATTGGGTTAATACGGAGGATAAAATGGAGTTAGAAAATGCAACCATAATAGATTTTGGAGATGTAGAGTTGTTAGCAATTAAAGAAGATTTATATATGGGATATAACAATGAAGCTAAATTTAGAATAAATTGGTGTAGACTTAAAGATAAGCCAGATGAGTTGATATGTTTAAATGAAGAAATTAATAAGCTTTCAGAAGAAATAGAAGAAAAACAAATACCTGTAATTTATATTGGAAGAATAATTGAAAAACAATTTGCAGAAATACTAGAAAAGGAGCTAAATAGTTTTATAGGCAAAAACATTAATAATATTTCATACTTGTATCAAAAAGAAGAACGTACAGACGCAAATGGAGATAAGTATTATACAAATCCAGATTATTTAAGGTTGGAAGATATAGGAATAGATTATTTAAAAGAAATGGAAGATATAAATAACAGAGCAAGAGTTTATACTTCAGCTGTTAAGTATGATCAAATTAATCATTCCAAACTTAAATATTTGCCTTCATATTATAGTTGTGAACAAAATGCAGTAGAAGTCGATATGATAGAAAAGAAAATATTAACTCAACCAGGATTTATTATGAATCAAGTATATAGTAAAACAAGCTTATGTAAGATATTAGCTTATAAGCAATATCAATTGGGAATAACACCATTATTTTATAATGAAATTGCTAAAATTAATAAGTTTTTGAAGGATAAAAAAACAGTAACAGTAACTTTAAAAGATAATAGAGAATTTAAAACTGAAGCAAATATTACAGATATTATAGATTTTTATAATGGCGTATTTTTCATAAAAAGGGAACTATTAAATTTATCTTATGACGAAGTTACTAAAGAAAAAATAGATATAAACAACTTAAAGGGGTTAAGACACGGAAAAACAGAAATTGCAATAGATACAATAAATTTAAAACCTTTGGAATTACAGCTTGATGATATTATTCAAAAGGATAATAAAGGAATAATATGTGAAATTCCTGAGCAAGAAAACGAAGAGGAATTGGAAGACGAATCTGAATAAGATGGGGGAATTATTTTGAATAGATTTTTTGATATAATAATAAAAATGTTTGATAGAATAAAATCAAGAATAAATGATATTGAATTAGAAAAACAGCAATTATCAGGAAAAATACTGGAGAATAAAGTTGATAGACTTAACTTATCTGAAACATTTGATTTAAGTCGAATCAGGTACGATTATGGCATTAAATTAAAAAATGATAATCTAGTTAGAATGAATAGTAAATTGTTAGAAATAGATAGGGAAGGCAACTTATATTTTATTAATATTAGTAATCCAAAAGAAAAAGAAATTATTGGAAAAGTAGATAATTGTTTATATGAATTTGATTTACTAAATGAAGAATGGAAAAAAGCAGATATAGTTCGTATATTAAGTAATACTAATTTTGCTATAAAAGGTAGTAAACTTAAAGAAATAAGTAAGGCTATTTTTGAAAACAATGGTCTGGAATTATATTCTGATATAAATAAAAATAGAAAATTAGGAGGATTGAATCTATATGAGTAATGAATTAACAATTGAAAATATCAAAAAAGAGGTTGAAAGCAGAGATATTATAGATGTAAAACTAAAAGATATGGTGGAATTATTAAATAAATATAAAGAAGATTTAAACAATCCATATTTAAAAGATGAAAAAACTTTAGAAGAATGTAATAGTGTTGTATTTAATCCACTTATGGAAGAATATATGGGATATAGGAAAGCATTTATTCAAAAAGCTATTAGTAAAGAAGAATTTGAAAATTTAGTTGAAACATTTGTAAAGCAGGATAAATTTTATGATTTATATGAAAAAGCTATTGCTGTTAGCAAATCTGAAACAGAAAGTGAGGAAATTACTCAATGAGTATAATGCAAGATTTTGAAGAAGCAAGAAAAATTGTAGGACCAGAAAAATATGACGCAATTGAAAATTATTTAGATGAAGTATGTCCTAAAAGCAATTATGATAAATATAACAAAGAAATTAATAGTTTAATTAATCTTCCTAATGATGAATGGTTAAAAAAGAAAAGTGAATTAGAAACAAAGTATGGAATTATATTTTTGAGTGATGTTTTATATAAGCCAGAAGAATGGGAAAAATTTGAGAAATGGTATGAGGCAAGAAAACATACATTTATTATTGAACTATGGGAGAATAACGCAGATAGAAACAACGGATTTGGTCAAGTACAAGATGAAACATTTAAAGATTTAGGACAAGCTATTCAAAAAGCTAAAGAAATATTTGAAACTTCTGAATGTGTTTCAATAGAGGTACAGTCAGAAGATAGAGAAAAAACTTATTATTTTAGAGATAAAGTAAATGAAAAATATTTCTATGTTGAGGAAAATGTAAAAACGGAGGAAGAAGAATTAGATGAACCAGGATAAAATATATAAGTATTATACAGTTAGAAGACCACCAGACATTGGTAGTGTTCCAAAAGATTTTGTAAATATCAAAAGCTATGGAGAGTTAAAGCAATTAGAAAAAAGTGGTTATCACGCTTGGGGAGAAGTTGAATATAAGAGAAAATTAACAGATAAAGAAATTTATGATTATGAATTACTTGAAGATAATTTTGAAGAAAAGAGAATAGAAGCATTACAGGATATACAAAATTTAGATAAAGTATATAAAATGCTAAGAAAAAAAGATTTTAAAGATCAAAAATTAAATGTTTTAATGGATAAAATGTCTAGTTTAATAGATAAGGAAATTAATACTAAAATTAAACAAAACAATATATCTCATAAGGAATACTTAGATATAATTGATAAAATACATCTTGCAGAAATGAACAAAGATGAAGCAATTAGATATTATGCAGATAAAATAGTATATGATTGTATTACAGATTGTTCTGAAAATAATAGAATATTTAATGTTGATGAATATACAAATAATGATTTCTTGGTTGAAAACTTTTCAGCAATTGTTAAAAGAATAAATTTAGATGAAAGAGTAAGTGATTTACAGGTAGATTCTGATAAAAAAGAAATTGATATGGTTTTTTATTTAGAGTATTGTCCTCACTACTTTCAAGACGATTTGGATATAAGTGATGAAAGTAGATTAAGAATTTTAGAAGAGTTTAGAAATTATATATGCGATTGTAGGGCATATACTCCAGAAAGATGGCTAAAAACTAATACCAAAGATTTAATTAATGATTATTATAACAATAAATATGATTCTGTAGAAGATAAAGATTTAGTGTATAATTTGTTAAGCGAAGAATTATATACTACTGGATTCGTAGATAAATACCTTGATGGATATACAGTAAATATAAATTCTGAAAATATAGATGATTTAGTGAATACATTAGATGAAAGAATAAAAGAATTGCAATTATCAATAGTATATGAGTACATAGAAGATTGATAAATTTAAAGTAAATACA
>ENA-UOJO01004122-UOJO01004122.1-human-gut-metagenome-genome-assembly--contig:-P57-NODE-4122-length-12846-cov-29.521617_pt1 | contig 12846 bp, 10 predicted proteins | sample MGYA00242351_ERZ723898 | MGnify/ENA metagenome assembly ERZ723898 | reverse complement strand
CAAGTACATCAACACTAACAACAGACTTAACAAGTTTCTATAACACATTAGAAGATAAAGAAGTACTAGTACAACAAACAAATAAGTTTAATTGTTTCACTAATACTTGTGCAGAAAGCACTTACAACAATATTGGACTTTTAACAGACTATGAATATAACCAAATAGGTGGAGTAAACTCATACTTAGCAACTACTGAAAAATATTATATAAATAGTTCAAGTGGAATAAAAGAAGTAACAAGTAGTGGAATAACAAACCCAAGTAATACAAGTGGACTAAAACCAACAATATATTTACAAACTGGTGTACAAGTAACAGGAAGTGGAACAGTGAGTGACCCATACATCATAAGTCCATCAAGTGATATAAACTTAGTTTCTTATACATTAAATGGACAAACAACAAATAAAACATATGCAGACTTACTTAAGACAAATGTAGTAAAAAATGTAACCTGTAAAAATGGAACAACAGCAACGTGGGACAATACGGATTTTTCAATAAAACTAAAGAATATACATACACCAGACTATTGTACAATAGATTTTGGAAATGGATATAGCGTTAGCTTAACAGCAACAAATGGTACAGTAAGTCCATCAAATATAACAGTTGGTTATGGTGGAAGTGCAAGTTTTACCGTAACACCTAACAGTGGATATATACTAGAAATAGATAGTCATACATGTGGCGGAACACTATCAGGAAGTACATATACAATAAGTAATGTAACAAGTGCAAAAAGTTGTAGTATAACATTTAAAAAGGCAACATTATATGCTAAGTTATTATCAGATAGGGGAATAGCAACAACAAATAGAACAACATTCAGTGCAGCATTTGATAGCACAGACCAAGTACTTTATACGGCTAAAGAAGATAATAAAACAGTATATTATTTTGCGGGAAACGTAACAACAAACTGGGTAAAGTTTGGAAAGAATGCAAGTAATCAAGACTTATACTGGAGAATAATAAGAACAAACTCAGATGGTGGAGTAAGACTTTTGTACCATAGTATAAGTACTACAGAAACAGACACATGTATAGGAAAATCAACATTTAATAGTAGTTATAATAATATAGCATATGTAAGTTATATGTATGGAAATTTAGGAAGTGTTGCAAATGCTAGAGAAAATACAACTAACAGTACAATAAAAACAATAATAGATAACTGGTATAAAGATAATTTGAATACAAATTATGGTAAATACCTAAGTACAACAGCAGTATATTGTAACGATAGAAGTACATCAGATAATGCATACTTTGGAGCATACACAAGACTAATAACAAATAAAACACCAAGTTATGACTGTGCAGCAACAGAAGACAAATTCACAGTAGACACAAGTACAGGTAACGGGAAACTAACACATCCAATAGCATTAATGACAGCAGATGAAGTATCATTTGCAGGTGGAATATGGGGAAACCGTAATGCAAATGCATGGTATTTTAGGAATGCGAAGGAAGGAACATTAACAACAAGTTCTAGTAGTACAGATGCATCTTATAGTTCAACAGGCTCAACCTGGTGGTGGTTGTTGTCTCCTTTCTATTGGTATGGCAGCTACGCTTGCGTGTTCTACGTGTACGGTTCGTCCGTCCCTGGCAACTTGAACCGCATCTCTGTCAACGGCATGTACGGTGTGCGTCCAGTCATAAGTTTGAAATCTTGTGTTATATGGGCTGGTGGAGATGGCTCGGCAAATAACCCATACACAATAGAAGAAACAACAAGTGGGTGTTAGAAACATCACACAAAAAGTGTGGTGTTTTTCTTATATATGATGTATAATAGAGTTTGGAGGTTATTTATGAAAACAAAAGCGCAAAAAGTTCTTGAAGAGTATATGCTTTTTAATATAAGGAAAACAGATATGTCTAGTGAAAAAACTACTATGTCAACACATTTATATGGTACTATGGTTATTGCTTTAGCTATGGATAGTGAGTTTAAATTAAGTAATGACTTTAGTGATTTATTAAAGAAGATATTATTAGGGGTACAAGACTATGACAGCAAAAATGATATACTTATGCTTAAGTATGAGATAATGGAGTATGCTTTGTCTAAAGAGTTAAGTGTGACAAATGATGTTAATCAAGTGTACGAAAAAACTAAGAAGATGTTTGGTAGTAGAGACAGTGTTAAGTGCAAAAATGTAATAAAGTTTTTTAAACATAATATGGTTTTACATCAAAAGAAAAGAAGTGGCTGGGATAGTAAGCACTTTGATGTCAGTGGTAAAGTAGAAACAGTGAGTGATCATGTTTATAGTACTATGAAGTTAGCACAAGCGATTAATAAACATTATAATTTAGATGTTAATATAGATAAAGTTTTAAAAATGTTATTAGTGCATGAGTTTGGAGAAATATTAATTGGAGATATAACACCTTTTGATAATGTTACAGTAGAAGAGAAAAAAAGTATTGAGCACAAAGCATTTAAGAATGTAGTAAGTATGCTTTCTAATAGAGAAGAGTTATATAATTTAATGATAGAATTTAATGAACACATTACTAAAGAAAGTAAGTTTGCTTATATGTGTGATAAATTAGAAGCACCACTTCAAGCAAAAGTGTATTTTGATAAGGGTAGATTTAAAGAGTTAAATGAGTATACAAATAATATAGTGTTAGCTGATCCAGAAATAAAAAAGTTTATTAAAAATGGAGCATCTAATGCTTATCAAATATGGTATTTTTATAACATAGGATTAATTGATGACGAAATATATAAAGATGTAATTTTAACTAGTAAATACACAAATACTAATCTAAAGAAGGCATATAGATAAACACTTGAAATTATGGTGTTTATTCTTTTTTTTGAAAAATGAAACAGTAAAAGTCTGAAAAAAGAGATAGTAAACGTCTGAAAATTGAGATAGTAAAAGTCTGAAAATTGAGATAGTGAACTATTTCTTCTTGAAAAAACTTGTCTTTATTGGTATACTTATTATAGTAGAAGAAGGTAATTTATATGAATGAAAGTTATCAAAATTTTAATTATCATACACATACTAAAAGATGCTCGCATGCTGGGAATTATGAAGATGCAGAGTATGTTTATTATGCAAGATTAAATGGTATTTCTACAGTTGGGTTTACAGACCATGTACCTTTTAATCCTATAAAATTACCTGATATAAAGTCTAGAATGGTATATAGTGAAGTAGATGAGTATATAAGTAGTATTAATGCTTTAAAGAAAGATAATCCTGATATGTGTATTCTTTCCGGCTTTGAAGCTGAGTATTATCCTGAAATTGAAGAGTTTTTAGGAGAATTAAGGTCTAAAGTTGACTATATGATAATGGGAGAACACTTTTTTGAAGGGGTGGAAGTTAATAATAAAGATTATCCTCTTATTTATGCTGATATGGTTGTTAAGGGTATTGAAAGTGGAATTTTTGATATAATTGCGCATCCTGATATATTTATAAGAAAAAGAAATAGTATTAGTAGTGAAGAAGATATGAGGGTGTTTGACGAGAACACTATTCGTGCTGGTAAGATAATTGCTACTAAAGCTAAAGAGTATAATATACCACTAGAATTAAATGTAAAGTATTCTTTAGAACTTGGAAGTGAAATAATTCCTTTTTGGCAGCAAGTTAGTCAAATTAATACGAAAGTTTTATTTGGGTTAGATGCTCATGATCCTAAAGTATATAATGAGTTTTATTTAAAAAGACAATTATTATTAAGTATGTTAAATATGAAGTTTAACTTTGTAAATAAAGATTATAATCCTATTGTGGCTAGACTTCAAAATCAAAGGCTTAACTTGAATTATCAGATAAGACAGTCTAAAGCGTTATGTGTGCAAACAAGTTATGCTTCTAAGTTACTAGAATGTATATTTGATAGAATTCCTAAGTTTGAGAGTACTGAAGAAGTAAGCTACTATTTAAATGAACATTTAACTAAAGAACTAGATGATATTGCTAAAGAAGGAACTAAGAAAGATGAGGAATCTTTTAGTAGAATTGAAGAGTTATCTAGTAGTAATACTGAGCCTTATTTGAAGAGTTACTTATTAAGAAGAGTGAAGATGGAACTAGCAACTACTAATCAAGTTATAGCAAGCCAGATTAATTTAGTTAACACTATAAAGAAGAGCATAGATAATGCATTTTTAATGGGGGCATCTTCTAAAGAGGAAGTAATGGATATAGTTACAAAGTTAATTGAGTTAACATATACTAAGAACACGAGTAAAAAAAGAGTTATTTCTGAATATTTAGAGAATTTAGAAAATAATTTGGGTGGAAAGAGTACTGGTAGCAAGCTAGTTAAAGTTAATCCACTGGGGAGTACTAATGAGAAAAGTGAAGAATATAATAAGTGGAATGGCTTTGTTAGTAAGTTTTCTTTATTGCTTCTTGTTGCTTTCTTAATAGGTTTTGGTATAGGTATAGCTTATATGTTAGTTAAGTTAATATAAAAAGAGCTCATTGGTAGCTCTTTTATATTTCAAATATTACTGGCATGATTATAGGTCTTCTTCCAGTTGTTTCTATAATATATGTTTTTAATTCTAATATAACTCTGTTTTTAAGATCAGTAATAGTGTAATTAGGCTTATTTAATTCACTATTAACAATACTTTTAACTTTATTTTGAATGTCACTTAATAGTTCTTGGTTATCGTTAACTACCACAAAACCTCTTGTAGTAACATTAGGCTCGATTAAGAGTTCATTTTTCTTTTTGTCTATGTTTAGAATTAATACAAGTACACCGTCAGTACTCATTATTTTTCTGTCTCTTATTATAGAAGAACCAACGTCTCCTATACGTTTACCATCAACATATATGTCATTAATTGGTATAGATTTTGCACGTCTTACGCCATCTTTGCTTAGGGCTAGTATATCTCCATTTTTACAGATAAATGTATGATCTTTAGGTATACCGCATTCTATAGCAAGGTCTGCACTTGTTTTAAGCATTCTGTATTCTCCGTGTACTGGCATAAAGTATTCAGGCTTGAATAGTCTAAATAGTAGTTTTAGTTCGTCTTGTTTAGCATGTCCACTTGTATGAACGTTTATGTCATCTTTACTAGTAAAGACAGTGGCCCCTTTTAGGTAAAGTTTGTTGATAACTCTATTTATACTCATTGCGTTTCCTGGTATTGCACTACTAGAGAATATAATAGTGTCACTAGGCATAAGTTTGATGTTATTGTCTACTCCGTTAGCGATTCTAGATAATGCAGCTAAAGGTTCTCCTTGGCTACCTGTACAAAGTAAGCAAATATTCTCTGGTTTCATTCTGTTTGCTTCGTCAGTTGTAACAAATACGCTTTTGTCTTTGATAAGTCCACAGCTTTTAGCTATTTCCATACTGTTAACCATACTTCTACCAAATACAGCAACTTTTCTATTATTTTTAGTACAAGTATCAATTATGTGAACAAGTCTATAGATGTTAGATGCGAACGTTGCTAATATTATTCTACCTTTACATCCTCTAAAGATGTCGCTTAAGGCTTCGTCTACATCGCTTTCGCTGGTAGAGAAACCAGGCACCATTGCGTTAGTGGAGTCACTAAGTAGAAGTTTTACTCCAGCGTCTCCTAGGCGTGCCATTTTACTTAAATTAGCCATCGGTCCTATTGGTGTCAAGTCAAATTTAAAGTCACCAGTTGTAACAATTCTACCATTTGGTGTCATAATGCTTATTCCGTAACTATCAGGAATTGAGTGAGTAGTTCTAAAAAATTCAATTTCAAAATTCTTGAATTTTGGTTTAGTACTCTCATCAAACATAACTATGTTAGAATAGTTTACATTTCTATCAGTTAGTTTATTTTTAATAAGTTCAACTGCTACTTTAGGAGCATATATAACTGGTATGTTAACGTCTGTTAATAAATAAGGTATACCACCAATATGATCTTCATGTCCATGTGTGATTAGTAAAGCTTTAACTTTGCTTTCGTTTTCCTTTAAAAATGTATAATCAGCTAGTACATAGTCTATACCAGGCAAGTTATCTTCTGGAAACATAACTCCAGCATCTATTACGATAATTTCATCTTCATGCATAATTGCATACATATTTTTACCGACTTCTCCGAGCCCGCCTAAAGCGAACACAAAAGTCTCACTTTCTTGTGTTTTCATAATTTTTTTCCTCCAATTTATTTCTAAAAAGAAATCTATAAGTGATATTAATTATACTACAAAAGTCTTAAAATGTCTAGCATTAACCATAAACTCATGATATAATTGGTGTGGAGGCTATAAAATGGGAATATTTGATAAACTTAAAAATTTAATTAAAAATGATAATAAAGATAATATAGAAAAATATGATAAGGGTTTATCTAAAACTAGGGAAGACTTTGTTAATAAGCTTAACCTTCTTGGGATAAAATATACTAAAGTAGATGATGCATTTTATGAAGAGTTAGAAGAAATTCTAATAATGGCTGACTTGGGAACTAAGACTACTTTTAAATTTATGGATAAACTTAAAAAGAGAGTGAAGGAAGAAAATATTACTGATTTTAATTATTTAAAGGAAGTCATAGTAGATGAGTTGTTCTTAATATATGTTAATGGACAGCAGTTAACAAGTAAGATTAATTATAATAAAGATGGGCTTACTACGATACTTTTTGTGGGAGTTAATGGAGTAGGAAAGACTACTACTATAGCAAAACTAGCAAGTAAAATGAAGAGTGAACAAAAGAAAGTTATATTAATAGCAGCAGATACCTATAGGGCAGGCGCAGTGGATCAATTAAAGGAATGGGCTCTTAGAATAGGAGTAGAGTTCTACGGAACAGAAGAAACAGACCCAGCGAGTGTAGTGTTTGACGGGCTTAAGAAAGCTGAAGAAATAAAAGCAGATGTTGCTTTAATAGATACTGCTGGTAGACTACAGAACAAGGAAAACTTAATGAAAGAACTTGAGAAAATTAAAAGAGTAATAGAAAAAGTTACCGAAAGAAGTGTAGATGAGACACTGCTTGTGATAGACGCATCAACCGGGCAAAATGGGATAAGTCAAGCAGTTAGTTTTAAAAGTATATGCGATATTACCGGGCTTGTGCTAACAAAACTTGATGGAACGGCAAAAGGTGGAATTGTGCTTTCAATTAAAGATACTGTAGGGTTACCTGTTAAGTTTGTAGGCTTTGGAGAAAAAGAAAGTGACTTAATACCTTTTGATATAGAAAGTTATATTTATGGGCTATTTAAGGAGTGGAAGTAATGGTAGAAGAAAAGCTAATATATGATGGTTATGTAAAAATATATGATGTAAGAAAAGAGAAAGATGGGAAAGTTATAGAATACACTAAAGTTCATTTAAGAGGGTCTTCTTGTGGAATAGTAATAAATGAAGAGGGAAAGATGGCTTTAGTTACACAGTATAGACCTATAATTGGAATGGAAACATTAGAAGTACCTGCTGGGACTTTAGATAAGGGTATATCACCAAAAGAGATAATTATAGAAGAGTTAGAAGAAGAGTGTGGAATAGCTAAAGAAGATATAATAAGTATAACTGATAAACCAGTTCTTACTTATAAAATAATAGAAAATATGTCTGATGGAGAAATGCATATATTTTTAATTAAAGTAAAAACAAGAAATAATAAACCTAAAGAAGAGGATGACGTAGACGAGGTTAACTTCTATACTTTGGAAGAGATAGAAAGTCTTATTAATAAAAGAATAGTAACAGACCCTAAGACATTAATAAGTTATTTCTTATATAAGGATATGATAAAATGAGTGAAAGAGATTATTTAATGGATTTGTATGATATTTATAAAGATTTATTAACTGATAAACAAAGAGAGTATTTTCAAAATTATTATTTTGAAGATTTAACTCTTCAAGAAGCAAGTGATGAGTTAAATGTAAGCAAGCAAATTATAAGTAAGACTATATTACAAGTTACTAATAAATTAAAGAAGTATGAAAGTACATTACATTTAAATAAAATATATAATGTACTTACTGTAATAAGAGAAACTACAACTGATGAGAACATAAAAAAGGAATTAGATAAATTACTCTAATTCTTTTTTAATATTTTAACAACTTTTTCTTCAGTTTGATAACTACTTAAAAGACTTTTGTATTCTTCTACAGTTATTTCACCATTTTTAAGTTTACCTTCTAGGTAGTATTCATTTTTTACTGCATAAGGTACATCACTTACTTTAAAGTAGTCTTTAAAAGTGTTAACATCTTTGATATTAGTGATTAAATCAAACTTTCTATTCATTAACATAATTAGTGAATAAAGTGATTCGTTTATTTCAATAACTGGTTTAACTATATAAGTTTTACCATTTTTATCAATAGTACTAGGTGTGTAAATATAGTGTACTTCGTTGTCTTCCTTTACAATTTTATAATGACTAGCATTATTATCAAGTATAAAGCTTTTAATAAATGCTTTTGTTTCGTCACTATTTAATTTCGTTCTAATTAATGCAAGTTCAAAAAGTTTTTCTGTGTTATTGTATAACCCACTTTTATAAAACCATTTGTCGTCACTAGCTATTAACTTATAAAAAGTTAAACTATCACTTTCTAACCATGAATTAATAAGTACTCTTTTAAAGTTAGTGATTTTTTCTATATCACTTTTAATATCATAAAACATATACTCATGATTTGGGTCGTTTACTACTTCAGTTACATTTTTCTCCTTATTAGGTGTATATTTTTTAGTTTTTCTAAAATCCATTTAAAAAATCCCTCCCTGCATTTTAATTATATTACAAATAAAAAAAATTATCAATTAAGTTATGTCAACAAATTGACAACTATAATCAATAATCTTCAAAGAGTTTACTAATTGGTATATCTAAAGCATCAGCAATTCTACCTAAAGCGGAGATAGTAATGTGTTTATTTCTGTTTTTATTTTCTATGTCACAAATATATTGTCTAGATAGGTCAGTCATTTCTCCAAGCATATCTTGAGTGACTTTCTTTTCTATTCGTATTCTTTTTAAATTTCTTCTAATTACATCATAATAGTATTCGTCGTCATGCTTAATTACAGTTTTTATCATTATTTCAACTCCTATAATAATTTTCTCAAAAATCCTACATTTTCATATAGTCTAATAGGCTATTATGTGATATAATTAAATAGTTAAATAGTATTGGAGGTATTAAAAATGACGAATGAAGAGTTAAAAAAATTAGTAGGAAAAAACGTAAGAAAGTATAGATTAATATATAATGCTTATAATAAAAATAAACTTACTCAAGCAAAACTGGCTGAGAAAATTGGGGCGAAGACTCCGCTTATTGGTGCTTTGGAAAGTGAGAACAACCCAATGGTAATAAGTATTTATAATTTATACATGATAAGTAAAACATTAAATGTACCAATTAACAAATTTTTTGAGGAGGAGTAACTATGTTTAAAAGAATAAAAAGAACTTCTTTAATATTAGGTATAACTTTAACAGTTATACTAGGAATGTCTTATGGTACATTTATATTTACAACAAACTCATATAGAAGTACAGAGATGTTAGTAAGTAATTTAACATATGGAATAGAAATAACTTCAACAGGTGGAAGTGAAACTATAAATGGGACAAGTGTATCTTTAACTAGTGGAAAAACATCAACAGTACTACTAAAAATAACAAGTCTCAATAAGATTATCTCAAAATATGGAGTAGACTATAAAATGTCTAGTGGTACTGGGTCAGTAAAATATGCAAGTAATACTGGATGGTTACCAACAGGAAAGATAAATGAAAATAATGTAGGGACTTATGAGAAAGTTATAAAAGTAGTGATATCTGCTACAACAGATGTAACAGTAGATTTTACTGTTACAGGAGGTTATAGTAACAATGATTTAACAGAAGTAAAAGAAGGATATACAAGATTAACAGAAATATATGATGGAATAGTAGACTATAAAGAAGACTTAAAGACTATTATATCAAAAGAAACAACTAATAATATCTATGGTGGAGAAGCAATAAATAACTACTTACAATATCCAACAAATACAGATGCAACAAAGAATATTTGGAGAGTACTAGGATATTATAACTCAGTTGATGGAATAAAGGTAGTATCTAATCAAACCAGTACAACAGTACAGAGTAATATAACAAGTAGTTTAACAAGTTTTTATAATACATTAGAAAAACAAGAAGACTATGTACTAGAAACTAATAAGTTTAATTGTACAAATACTACATGTACAACAAGTAGTTATTCAAATATAGGACTACTATCAACAAGTGAATATAATATGTTAGGTGGAGTAAATTCATACTTAGCAAGTAATGAAAGCTATTTTGGCTTAGATAGTACAACAATAAAGAACATCACATCTAGTGGAATAACAGATACAACAACATCTACAACAAGTGGCTTAAGGCCAACAATATATTTACAAAGTGATGTTAAGGTAACAGGAAGTGGAACTTCTTCAGACCCATACAGATTATCAGATAAGGGAGACGTAATATTTGCAAGTGCAACATTAAATGGAACAGCATTAGAAACATTTCCGAAAGAAAGTGATCCATACATACCAAAAACAGTAACGTGTACAAACGGAAGTGTAGGACATTGGAATACAGAAAAACAAAAAATAGAACTAACAACAGTAAACTTACCAACAAGTTGTGTAGTTGATTTTACTGAAGGATATACAGTTACATTAAGTGCAACAAATGGAACAGTTACAGCACCTGTAAGTAAAACAATAGGAAGAACTGGAACAGCAACATTCACAGTAACACCAAACGAAGGCTATATATATGAAAGTGATACATGTGGTGGAACACTTTCAGGAAATACATATACAATAAGTAATATAACAAGTGCAAAAAGTTGTAGTATAACATTTAAAGAAGAATATAATCCATTTACTAAAGGAACATTAACTTATCAGTTATATAAAGATAAAACAACAAGACTAACAAGTGCAAGAGGAACTGGATACAATACAGTTTACACATCTGATAATACAAAAACATTATATACAGGAACAGAGAATGGAACAACAGTATATTATTTTGCAGGGAATGCAACAGATAACTGGGTAAAGTTTGGAAAGAATGCAAGTAATCAAGACTTATACTGGAGAATAATAAGAACAAACTCTGATGGAAGTGTAAGACTTTTATACCATGGAACAAGTACTACGGCAACAAATGCATATATAGGAACATCAAAATTTAATAATAGTTATAATAATATAGCATATGTAAGTTATATGTATGGAAGTTTAGGAAGTATACCAAATGCTAGAACTAACCAAACAAACCCTAGTACAATAAAAACAACAATAGATAACTGGTATACACGCAACTTAGAAGCAAAAGGCTATACAAAATATTTAAGTACAACAGCAGTATATTGTAATGATAGAACATATACAGTATCTGGAAGTAATACATTATTTGGAGCATACACAAGACTAAGAACAAATAAAACACCAAGTTATGACTGTTCAGCAATAGAAGACAAATTCACAGTAGACACAAGTACAGGAAATGGAAAATTAACATACCCAATAGCATTAATGACAGCAGATGAAGTATCATTTGCAGGTGGACTATGGGGAACAAATGCACCAACATGGTACTATTATAATAGTGCAAAGGGTAGCTCAACAGGCTCAACCTGGTGGTGGTTGTTGTCTCCTAGTTCTTGGAATGGCAGCTACGCTTACGTGTTCGACGTGTACGGTTCGTCCGACCCTGGCTCCTTGGGCAGCGACTACGTCAGCATCGCGTGCGGTGTGCGTCCAGCCCTATCACTAAAATCTTGTGTCAAAACAAGTGGGGGAGATGGCTCAGCGGGCACACCATACACAATAGAAGAAACTTCAAGTGGGTGCTAAGGAGGAAGTATGAAATATATAAAGATAAGTATAGTAATATTGTCAGTAAGTTTTATAAGCATATTTGCTTATAAACTTACTACAAATAATTCTAATAATAAAATAAGTTTAACTAAAGAACAAATGAAAGAAATGTTAAGTTATACTATAGATGGAAATAGTACTAGTTCTATGCCTACTAAAGGTAGTGGATATAAAGTGAAGAGTATAACTTGTAAAAATGGTAGTATATTATCTTGGGATAATGATAATTGGTTATTAGAAGTAGAAAAGTTAGAGAGTGAAGACTTATGTAATATAGACTTTACAACAGGAACAGGAAGTTACACAGTAACAGCAGTACCTAGTATAGCAGGGTCTTTAGATAGTACATCAAAAACAACGACAGAGAATGGGCAAGTTACATTTTTTACAAATGCAATTATAGATAGTGTGAGTGGGTGCACTAATGAAATAAGTGATGGTAAAGTAATAGTTAAGAATGTAACAAGTAATACTACTTGTAATATTAATGTATCATATATGAAATTGTATGATAAGTTGCTTGCTGATAAATCAACAAGATTAACAAGAACAGACTTTAGTACAGTTTTAACAACAGATAATACAAACACATTATATACTTCTACTGAAGACAGTAAAACAGTATATTATTTTGCAGGGAATGCAACAGATAACTGGGTAAAGTTTGGAAAGAATGCAAGTAATCAAGATATATACTGGAGAATAATAAGAACAAACTCAGATGGTGGTGTAAGACTTTTGTATCACGGCACAAGTACAACAGCAACAGACGCATATATAGGAACATCAGCATTTAATAGTAGTTATAACGATATAGCATATGTAAGTTATATGTATGGTAGCTCAGGAAGTATAGCAAATGCTAGAACTAACCAAACAAACTCTAGTACAATAAAAACAGCAATAGATAACTGGTATAAAGATAATTTGAATACAAAT
>ENA-UOJO01004116-UOJO01004116.1-human-gut-metagenome-genome-assembly--contig:-P57-NODE-4116-length-12861-cov-4.986178_pt1 | contig 12861 bp, 7 predicted proteins | sample MGYA00242351_ERZ723898 | MGnify/ENA metagenome assembly ERZ723898 | reverse complement strand
GCGCTCCCAACTGCGCCACACCCAGTTAGAACATATGAAATTATATCATAAAGTTTATATTATGTCAATACCATTTTTCAAAAAAAACAATTTGGCAAGAAAAAATTACCTGGATATATAAATACGGACATTTTTGTGCCGATGTTTTATTTTTTAAAGTTTTTACTGATAAAATCTGCAAATGTCTTGAATTAAATTTTTCAATATGATATACTGTTTTCGTATTTAATATCTGAGTTAAAAACATAAACAACTTATATATTATCAAATTCGAAAGGAATATCACAATGGAAAAAAAGATGCTCGAAGGCAGGATACTTTATCTTGCGAACGAGGCGAATAACTGGGAGGATTGCTCTCCTGTCGGCTGCGGAAATCTTGCGGCGATGCTGTACGGACATGTAGGTCATGAACGTATTCAGCTTAATGAGGAATTTATATGGGCAGGCGGACCGCTTGAAAATCCGAAGCGCATACGCGAGTGTATCGATCATATGCTCGAAATGGTCAAAAGGGGTGAGGTGTCCGAGGCGGATCAGTGGGCACGGGATAATATGGACGATTGCTTTAACCGCATAAAATCCTATGAGACGGCAGGCGATCTCTGTCTTGATATACACGGAGATGCGCCTGAGTTTGAGAATTATCGCCGTGAGATAGATCTTACCGACGGTTTTGCTTATGTTACATATAAGCTCGGAGGAGTGAACTACCGCCGTGAACTTATCGCTTCGTATCCCGATAATGTTATCGCGTTCCGAATGACTGCGGATAAACCCGGTTCGATATCATTCAAGTCTCATTTTGAGCGTGAGCAGGACAATTTTGTAAAGCGTGCGGACGGAAATATAATCACATTGACCGGCGAGACACAGTCCGGCGGACATATCTTTGAGATTAAACTCGGATTCTATGCGGACGGCGGATCGGTCAGCGTTTCACCTGAGGGTGCAGCAGTAAGCGGCGCTGACAGCTGTACGGTTTACATTACGATCGAAACCAAGGGAAGCAGCAGACGGACTGCTCCGGATATAGAAAAGCTCACAGCGCGCGGATACGATGATATTAAGAAGATATCGGTCGCGGATCACGCGGCTCTTATGAACCGCTCGGATATAACGGTTCTCGGCGATGACGATGCAAAGCAGTACCCTACGTCGGAGCGTCTTGAACGGCTTCGCGAGGGCAAGAGCGATAACGGAATGGCAACGCTGTATTTCAACTTCGGAAAATATCTTCTTATCGGAAGCAGCCGTCCGGGAACGCTGCCGGCAAATCTTCAGGGCAAGTGGTGTACAAATGTATTTGCACCGTGGAATTCTGATTATCATACCAATATCAATCTTCAGATGAACTATTGGCCTGTTGAAACGGCAAACCTGAGCGAATGTGCCGAACCGCTTTTTGATTATATGGACAAATTTCTTCTTGAAGCAGGTAAAAAGACAGCGCAGGAATGCTATCACTGCCGCGGAACCGTTCTTCATCATGTCAGCGACGTGTACGGTATGACCGCTCCTGCCGACGGTATATGGGGACTTTGGCCTCTCGGCGGCGCATGGCTCTGCTTCAATATGTGGGAGAATTATCTCTTTAAACTTGACGAGGATTATCTCAGAAATATTGCGTATCCGTATATAAAGGAGAGTGCGAGATTTTTCCTTGATTATATGATCGAGGACGAAAACGGCGTACTGCTGTCAGGTCCCTCCACCTCTCCGGAAAACAGCTATAAGCTGAACGGCAAAGAGGCTATGCTTTGCATGTCTCCTACTATGGATATCGAGATTATCGGCGGTCTTCTTGACTTTTACGTAAAAGCGGAAGAACTGCTCGGAATAGATGAGAAAATGGCTGATGAAGCGCGGACGGCTATCGGAAAAATGCCGCCTCTTAAACTCGGAAGTGACGGAAGGCTTCTTGAGTGGATGGAGGAATACGAAGAGGTAGATGTAGGCCACAGACATATCTCGCATGCTTTCGGACTTTATCCCGGCTGGAGCATAACCTACGATAAAACGCCCGAGCTTTTTGCAGGAGTAAAGAAGTCGATCGAAAAGCGCCTTGCGGGCGGCGGAGCGCACACCGGCTGGAGCGCGGCATGGGTACTTAATCTTTACGCGCATATCCTTGACGGCAAGGGCGCGGGCGAGATGCTCAAAAAGCTCTTTACAAAGTCGACAAATACAAATCTTCTTGACGAGCATCCTCCGTTCCAGATTGACGGTAACTTCGGCGGTACGGCTGCGATTGCCGAGATGGTTCTTCAGAGCCGTGACGGCATAGTAAGATTGTTGCCTGCGATACCTGAAAACTGGAAAAGCGGTTCATTCCGCGGACTTTGTGTGCGCGGCGGATACGAGGCTGATGCGCAGTGGACTGACGGCAAGCTCGTTTCGTTCACGATCCGTTCGACTGTAGGTTCAGGAAAGCTTCATGTTTTTGCCGGCGGTAAGGAATACGACCTTGAGCTTGCAAATGGCGAATCGGTAAAAATCGACGCGTAAATACAAATAAAAACGGAAATGCACGCCATTGACTGCGTGCATCTCCGTAAAAATATATAAAGATCCAGACGAGGTTTTTTAATAATGGAAAAGAAAATGCTTGAAGGCAAGATACTCTACCTTGCAAATGAAGCTAATAACTGGGAGGACTGCTCTCCCGTAGGCTGCGGAAATCTCGCGGCAATGCTGTACGGACATATCGGACACGAGCGCGTGCAGTTTAACGAAGAATTTATATGGGCGGGCGGTCCTCAGGAGAATCCGAAGCGTCTGCGCGAATGTATGGATCATCTTCTTGAGATGATCAAAAAGGGCGAGATGTCCGAAGCTAACGATTGGGCCGAGGAGAACATGAAGGACTGCTTCATGGAGATCGGTTCATATGAGACTGCCGGCGATCTTTGCTTCGATATACACGGTGACGATCCGAAATTTGAGGATTACCGCCGTGAGATAGATCTCACAGACGGAGTTGCATATGTTACATATAAGCTTGACGGCGTAAACTATTGCAGAGAGCTTATCGCTTCATATCCCGACAATGTTATTGCTTTCCGTATGACCGCCGATAAACCCGGATCGATCTCCTTTAAGGCTCATTTTGAGCGTGATAAGGATAACTTTGAGCGCAGCGTATGTGAGAATATCTACACACTTGTCGGTGAAACCCAGACGGGCGGACATGTATTCGAGGTTAAGCTCGGATTCTATCCCGAAGGCGGATGTCTCGGTATGAGCAAAGAGGAGATCGTGCTTGATGGTGCCGACGCATGCACGGTATATGTTACGATCGAAACAAAGGGAAGCAGCAGACGCAGAACTCCCGATATCGCAAAGCTTGCAGCACGCGGCTATGAGGATATAAAGCGCGTGTCTGTCGCAGACCACGCTGCGCTTATGAACCGTTCGGATATAACGATCCTCGGTGACGACGATGCAAAGCAGTATCCGACGTCTGAGCGTCTTGAACGGCTCCGCGAAGGCAAGAGCGATAACGGCATGGCAACTCTGTACTTTAACTTCGGAAAGTATCTTATGCTCGGCAGCAGCCGTCCCGGAACTCTTCCCGGAAACCTTCAGGGTAAATGGTGTACACATGTATATGCTCCGTGGAATTCGGATTATCATACCAACATTAACCTTCAGATGAACTACTGGCCGGTAGAGACAGCCAATATCAGTGAGTGCGCGCTTCCGCTGTTTGACTATATGGATAATTTCCTGCTCGATCCCGGTAAAAAGACTGCTGAGGAATGTTATCACTGCCGCGGAACGGTCGTTCACCATGTCAGCGACGTTTACGGAATGACTGCGCCGGTTGCCTGCATTCTCGGTCTTTGGCCTCTCGGCGGCGCATGGCTTTGCTTCAACATGTGGGAACACTATCTGTTCACGCTTGATAAGGATTATCTGAAGAATATCGCGTATCCTTATATTCATGAGAGCGTTCGCTTCTGTCTCGACTATATGTTTGAGGATGAAAACGGAATGCTTCTTACCGGTCCGTCTAACTCACCTGAAAACTGCTATATATATAACGGAAAATCTGCACGTCTGTGCCTGTCTCCGACGATGGATACTGAGGTTATCAGCGGACTTCTCGAATTTTACATCGAAGCAGAACAGATCCTCGGACTTGATGCCGAGCTTGCAGCGGAAGCAAAAGCGGCACTGCCTAAGCTTCCTCCGCTCAGGATCGGCAGTGACGGAAGACTTATGGAGTGGATGGAGGAATACGAGGAGGAAGAACCCGGACATCGTCATATTTCTCACGCATTTGCACTATATCCCGGATGGGGTATCACATACGATAAGACACCCGAGCTGTTTGCCGCTGTAAAGAAGTCTATAGAGGCACGTCTTGCCTGCGGCGGCGCGCATACCGGTTGGAGTGCGGCATGGGTACTCAATTTCTATGCTCATCTGCTCGATGGTAAGGGTGCAGGAGAGATGCTTAATAAACTCTTTACCAAGTCAACAAATACAAATCTTCTTGATGAACATCCTCCGTTCCAGATCGACGGTAACTTCGGCGGAACGGCTGCGATCGCTGAAATGGTTCTCCAGAGCCGTGACGGCATAGTAAGACTGCTTCCTGCGATACCTGAAAACTGGAAAAACGGTTCGTTCCGCGGACTCTGCGTGCGCGGCGGATATGAAGCTGATGCAAAATGGGCCGACGGAAAGGTAGTTTCTTTCACTATCCGATCGACTGTAGGTTCCGGAAAGCTTCATGTTTTTGCAGGTGATAAGAAATACGATATTGAGCTTGCAAAGGGCGAATCCGCCACTGTAAATATCTGAAAAACAGAATAAAAAGATAAAGATTGACCTCTGTATACTGCCGGTATACGGAGGTCAGTGTGTTTTTGTTTTGTCTCATATTATCATGATGAGCGATAGCTTTTAATAATCACGGAGTGTTTGATGTACTTTTATAATTTTACAGAGTTCAACAATTCGACTGTGCTTTATCTGTATTTACGGCATCCGTAGCCCTGTCCGGTATTCCGATTTCCGTTATCATATCGTCGAGAACTGCCGCCGCATCTTCAATACAGTGCAGGCAAGGACGTTTTTTATAGAATTCCGCATCGCGGACGGTAGGATTCGGGGAAGAATCGTTTACGATGCCTTTTAAGATCTCTCGGCATACGATCGAACCGTGCTTGTCACGGAACGCTTCGGCGAGCGCCTGGATCCGTGCATAGTGCGCCGCTTTCGATTCGATATCTCCGGGGCGGTCATATCCCCACAGCATTCCGGCAACCATAAATATTCCGCTGACTGCCCCGCATACCTCACGCATACGGCCCATACCGCCTCCGAAGGATGATGAAAGGCGCAGTGCCGTCTGTTTGTCCATGCCTGTAATATCGCGGAAAGCGAGGAATGCCGACTGCGAACAGTTATAGCCCTCGAGAAATAGATCGCCCGCAATCTTGCTGTGATCGGTACGTTTTCCGAGGATGATATCGCCGAGCTTTGCCGTATCGGAGACGATGACAGACGCACCGCTTCGGCGCAGAAACTCCCGGTCTCTGAATCCCCAGTCAACTGATATGCAGTCTACTCCTGAGTTTTCGGCGGTCTTTATATCAACGTCGGAATCACCGATGTATACCGATTCTTCTCTGCGGAAACCGAGAGTCTGAAGAACCTCGTATACTGCGTCGGGTGCAGGCTTTCGTTTGATTCCCTTCCGTTCTCCGACGGCGAAGTCAAATATTCCGCTGAAATAGGTTTCGCAGAGCGGCTTTACGGCATAATCCGCTTTATTTGATACGACGGCAAGGCGGCATCCCTCAGTTTTAAGCATTTGCAGCATGTCTGCTATGCCGTCATACGGTTTTGTCGCATCCGCGCAGTGCTTCGGATAATATTCATTGAAGCATTTATAAACGCGGTCTGCGTCTTTTTCAGATGTTCCTTCCGGAACTGCAAGGTCGATAAGACGGCGTATTCCGTTTCCTACGAAACGCCGCACTTCGTCTTTTGTCCGTGCCGGATAGCCGCACTGCTCAAGAGCATAGCATACAGAAGTATAGAGGTCATCGAGCGTATCGAGTACCGTTCCGTCAAGATCGAATATGGCAAGCTTATATTTCATAGCGTAGTTTCCTTTTTTTAAATAATAAATAATATTTTGTAATGAAGCAAAAGTGCTTTCAAAGACATTTTTGCAAAGCTGTCAATTGTGCAGTCTGTGCAAGGCACGGCAGCAAAGCCGCAAAGGCTTACGTAATAAAACTTTCTCAGATTATTATACCTTCTTTCTGTCCGGCTTGCAATAGATTATGACGTTATTTTCATATGATTTTATTATTTAAATTACGGCATTTTAATTTATTTATTTAGCGTGGCAATATTTCTCCTATTTACCTTGACAAAGTTTCAAAAATGGGTTATTATTTAAACGTAAAATCAGGTAATGTCATAATTGATATGATATTATGTCTTGCATATGCAGGAAAGGAAACATTTCAAATGGAAAAGAAAAGAATATATTGCGGATGGGGCCGTAGAAATATCACGCCTCCGCAGCCCTCACCGCATCAGGGACAGTTTAATGTAAGAATTCCCACTCATACCAACGATCCGCTTTATGCTACTGCATTTGCAGTATGCACAGAGGGAGAGCTTCCGGTCGTATGGTGCAGCGTCGATATTGTTGAGATCGTAGGCTCGACGCTCGATGAGATCACTGCCGAAATTCAGAAATTCATTTCTGATTTCACACGTGACCGCCTTATCGTCGGAACGATACATACTCATACAGGCCCCGGATTGTTTGCAAATGCGATGAACGAATGCTGGGGAGAGGCTTTTGAGGTCGAGACTCCTGAGGGATGCATGCCTCCCGATGAATACCGAGTAAAGTTTTTTGTTCCGCTTGTCGCAGCGGCGTGTGTCGAGGCGATAGAAAAGCTTGCGCCCTCTGGCGTAGCTTCCGAACTCGGTCATGCTGTTCTCGGCCATCCGCGCCGCGTCACCTACCGCGACGGCAGCTCGGTTATGTACGGAAACACAAACGAATACGGATTTGACTGTCTCGAGGGCTGCAATGATAACAGCGTCGAGATGCTGTATACCTTCAATGAAAAGGATGAACTGAGCGGAGCTATACTCAATTTCCATTGTCCTGCACAGGTGCTGGAGATGCAGGAATACTATTCCGCCGATTTTGTCGGATACTTCCGTATGCAGCTTGAAGCACTTCTCGGATACGAGCTTCCTGTTCTTCCGATAATCGGTGACGCAGGAAATATTGCGCCCCGCGATCTTGTCCGCCGTAATCGCGGCGAGCCTGATATGCATGAGATTCCCGGCGCAAAGGAGCTTGGCAGGCGTCTTTGCGTATGCTTTGCCGAGCATGTTGATCATGCAAGCCAGAATATATGCCATGAGGTAGAGTTTGCTCATAAATTTGATATTCTCCAGCTTCCGCTCCGCACGGTAACCGAGACCGAATACCGTGAAGCAAAGGCGGCGTACGATGCGATACTGGAGCGTGTCGGAGGCGTTGAGGCGCTTCGCAATTCCGACGCGGGAACACGTATGGATTCGAGCTGGCATGCCGGCGTCGTCAATCGTTATAAGCGACAGCAGGAGAGTACGCTGTGCGATACTCCGGTACATGCACTCCGTATCGGCGACTGTGCTTTTGTGACCAATCCTTTTGAGCTTTATATAGAATACGGGCTCCGTACACGTGCCCGCTCAAAGGCAATACACACATTTACCGCTGAGCTTACTGACGGTTGTCTGGCATATCTTCCTACGCCTGTCGCCGTTGCGTCGAAGAGTTATTCTGCTATGGTATCCAATTGCGTAGCATCATGCGAAGCAGGGGAACTTCTTACCGAAATTTCAATACGTATGATCAATGATATGTTTGACGAAGAGGATGCAGAGCAGTAATCTGTTTTTGAGATATTTAAGGTGTTGTAAGACTGAAAGGAATGATGTGGATGAATGATTACAGGCAGCTTATGGAAAAAGAAGCGTTTATATGCGATATGGACGGCGTCATATATCACGGAAACAAACTCCTTCCTCATGTTACCGAGTTTGTGAGCTGGCTTCAGGAAAAGAGCAAAAAGTTTCTGTTTTTGACCAACAGCAGTGAGCGTTCTCCCCGTGAGCTTGCACAGAAACTGGAGCGTATGGGACTCTCCGTCAGTGAGGATCACTTTTATACAAGCGCGCTTGCTACCGCATCATTTCTGAAAAGTCAGAAGCCGGGCGGCAGTGCTTATGTTATCGGCGAACCGGGGCTTGTCAACGCTATATATGAAGCGGGACTTTCGATGAACGATTATAATCCGGATTATGTTGTATTCGGTGAGACGCGTTCGCTCAGTTATGAAAAGATCGAGCATGCATCGAGACTTGTTCAGAAAGGTGCCAAGCTGATAGGAACCAATTCTGACCTTACCGCACCGTCTGAAATGGGGATAATCCCTGCATGCCGTGCCCTGATCGCTCCTATCGAAATGACGACTGGAAAGCAGGCATATTATATAGGCAAACCTAATCCGCTTATGATGCGTCACGCGCTTCGCCGTATAGGCTGTGAACCGGGGCATGCGGCTATTGTCGGAGACCGCATGGATACCGATATTATTGCAGGCATAGAGAGTGAGCTTGATACAGTGCTTGTTCTTTCGGGAGTTACTTCGCGCGAAACGGTTAAAATGTTTCCGTACAGACCAATGTACTGTTTAAACGATGTAGGAAGTATTATCGGTATAGGTGAGCAGTAAGCAGGCTCGCTGTATTTGCATTTGTGCCGGCATATACCGCTTAAACGGTTATGATCTATATATTGAAAGTTAAAGCGGACCGTGCTTTGTTTCGGTTCGCTTTGTTTCTTTTCCGTATTGTAACAGAATAATCTTATAAAGATTTCAGTCTTTAGAAGCTCTGTAAAAGCTGTTTATGCTGAGGCATTTACTGTTTTCGAAAAGTCATTTATGATAGTATTTATCTTCATTACAAAATTTTGGGATAAATGCAACCGGAGGTTGCTTTATTTGTCATTTCAAATTGGTAGTAATAATTGTACGGATCGGTTAAAATTAAATAACACCTTTTGGGAGGGATAAAAATGATAGGTAAAAAACTTACAGAGCTGAGAAAAGCACGCGCTGTTACTCAGGAAAAACTTGCAGAGCGTCTTGCTATTTCCCGTCAGGCTGTGCAAAAGTGGGAGAGCGATTCTGCCATGCCTGATATATCCAAATTGATTTTAATGAGTGAACTTTTCGGTGTTACAATAGAAGAAATTCTCGGGATTGAGACAAAAGAAAAACATAATCCGAGATATCCCGAGCAGCAGCTTCCTTATTATGAGGAAATGGAGGATGCTTTTTATGTACACCTTGTTCATGAGCTGCAGCAGTCTTCGGAAGAAGGACGTGATGTTGCATCGCTGAGAGGACTGTTTACAGAGATTCACAACCTTCCGAACTGTCATGCTAAAAGAGATCTTGCCGAGATAGCGTTTAATATGATCGATACCGTTCCTCAGCGTATAGATTACAAATATAACGAACCTGCTGAGTATGATGATATCATGCTTCTTTGCGATCCCGTTGGTACGGTTACGGAATTTAATAAAGCCGCTATTGAGGATAAGATACGCGGAGCGTGGCTCGGAAGAATAGTAGGCTGCAATCTCGGAAAACCGCTTGAGGGAATGCGCCTGAGCGCTATGATCCCCGGGCTTAAAGCTTGCGGAAATTATCCGTTGAAACGCTATGTTCACACCGACGATATCACCGATACATTTAAACCGCATGCGTTTCTGACAATTGACGTTGTAGACCGCGAGGGCGCTGCGCCTGTAGATGATGATACGAACTATACCGTTATCGCATCGACTGTCATAGATCGGTACGGACGCAATTTCAAATCGGAGGATATCGCATATCTCTGGACATTGCTTCAGGTCAAAAATGCTTACTGGACGGCAGAGAGGGTAGCGTATCTGAATATCGTTAACGGTTTCCGCCCGCCGTATACTGCAACACATCATAATCCGTACCGTGAATGGATCGGCGCGCAGATAAGAGCTGACTACTACGGATATATAAATCCGGGCGATCCCGGCACGGCTGCTGAATATGCTTTCCGTGACGCACGCATTTCACATACAAAGAACGGTATTTACGGAGCTATGTATGTGGCTGCTATGGTCGCACAGGCTGCTGTAAGCGATGATCCTGCGGATATTGTTGCAACAGGACTGCGATATGTTCCGAGAACATCGCGTCTTTATGATGCTCTTTCGAGCATACTTGATGATTTCAAGGCGGGAGCCAGCGCAGAGGAATGGTCAAAACGCTTCCACACTGAATGGGATGATGAACCTTTTCATAATTGGTGCCATGTTATTTCAAACGCATGCATTGTTACAGCGGCTATACTGTACGGCGGCGGTGATTTTCTGAAGAGTATATGCTTTGCGGTAAGCGAAGGCTTCGATACTGATTGTAACGGCGCTACAGCAGGATCTGTTGTCGGCATGATGCAAGGCGGAACCGCAATACCTGAATCCTGGCTTGCACCGTTCCACGGAAAGCTGAGGACACAGATGTTTGAGATCGGAGACGTTACCTTCGAAGAAATGATCGAAAAGACATTAAAGCACATAGAAACCAGATAAAAGCCGGACGCTTATTGCTTTATTGGAGAATTACTGAAAGGACATTACAACAGATGATCGGAAAAAAACTGACAGAACTTAGGAAAATGCGCGCGATCACTCAGGAAAATCTTGCGGAACGGCTCGACGTTTCGCGTCAGACTGTTCAGAAATGGGAGAGTGATGCGGCGATACCTGACGTTTCCAAGCTTATAATGCTGAGTGAGCTTTTCGGAGTAACGATTGAGGAGCTTCTCGGAATGTCTGTAAAGTCGGGGAAGAATATGCGTTATCCTTCTGATAAGATCCCGGATTATGAAAATATGGGCGGCGCTTTTTACGAACAGCTTCCTCTTGAGCTTCAGCAGTCGTCTGAAGAGGGCAGGGATGTTGCACATCTTACAGGACTTTTGATGGAGATCGCAAAGCTGCCGCGCTGCCGTGCGAAAAAGGATCTTTCCGAAGTCGCATACCGAATGCTGAATGCTGCTTCGCAGAGGATAGATTATAAGTACAGCGAACCGTCTGACATTGACGGAATAACGATGCTTTGCGATTTTCCGGCGGCTGATCCGGTTCCGGAGCGTAGTATACTTGAGGATAAGATACGCGGTGCATGGCTCGGTCGTGTGATCGGATGCGATCTCGGAAAACCACTTGAAGGACTTCATCTTAAGGAACTTGTACCCGGACTTACCGCTTGCGGAAACTATCCCGTACACCGGTATGTTACGTCGGAGGATGCTACAGAGAAATTTAAGGTAAATAAGCTTGCGACGATCGACGCGATCGAAAAGGCAGGAGCAGCCGCTGTTGACGACGATACAAATTATACTGCGATGGCGGCATATCTTATAGACCGTTACGGACGTGATTTTACGTCGTATGAGCTTGCACGTCTTTGGATCGACGTTCAGATAAAAGAGATGTACTGCACCGCAGAGCAGGTGGCGTTTGTAAATACTCTGAACGGATATCGTCCTCCGGATACGGCAACATATCACAATCCGTACCGTGAATGGGTAGGCGCGCAGATAAGAGCGGATTATTACGGATATATAAATCCGGGCGATCCCGCAGCGGCTGCGGAATACGCATTCCGCGACGCAAGAGTATCGCATGTTAAGAACGGAATATACGGCGCGATGTTTGTTGCCGCTATGATAGCAAGAGCGGCTGTAAGCAGCGATCCTGCCGATATCGTGAAAACAGGATTGCGCTGCATTCCGGGAACATCCCGTCTTTATGAAGCAGTATCAGAGGTTCTTTCGGGATATGAGAGCGGGGTCAGCGCCGCAGAATGGTCAGAGAGCTTTAATGAAAAATGGGATGATGAATCTCAGCATCACTGGTGCCATGTTATTTCCAATGCGTGTATTGTGGCGGCGGCGATCCTTTACGGCGGCGGTGATTTTGTTCCGAGCGTATGCTTTGCGGTAAATGAAGGTTTTGATACCGACTGTAACGGCGCTACTGTCGGATCTGTTGTCGGCATGATGTGCGGCGCCTCAGCTATCCCTGAAGAGTGGTACAGGCCTTTTCACGGGAAGCTTCGTATTTCACTGAATCCTGTCGGTACGGTGACGTTTGACGAACTTGTCGAAAAGACTATGAAGCATATAGAGAACAGATAAAAAGTCTGTCAAACAGTTTGATAAATGCAATGCGACGGTTTCCGCTTTAGTTAGTGTTAGATTATAAAAATTAAATTAAAAATGTCCCTGTGCTGAGTGGATAAATCCATTTCCGGCGGGGACATTTTTCAGCTTGAAATGAATAAAAGAAAAGCTTTGACGCGAAGCAGGGAGGAAGTCTGTAAAGGGATTTCCGTATAAATGAAAAAGGTAAAAAAATAAATGACAGCTAAAAGCTGCCATTATTTTTGGAGCGGATTACGGGGCTCGAACCCGCCACCTCGACCTTGGCAAGGTCGCGCTCTACCAAATGAGCTAAATCCGCATGCGGTCCTCAAAGCGGAGAATATTTCCTCAACCCAAGAACCATATGGAGGCGCCACCCGGAATCGGACCGGGGAATAAAGGTTTTGCAGACCTCTGCCTTACCGCTTGGCTATGGCGCCGTTTAGCAGTTTGGCACACCGTACGGGGGTGTGCCAAACAATCAATATGGAGCGGATTACGGGGCTCGAACCCGCCACCTCGACCTTGGCAAGGTCGCGCTCTACCAAATGAGCTAAATCCGCAT
>ENA-UOJO01004106-UOJO01004106.1-human-gut-metagenome-genome-assembly--contig:-P57-NODE-4106-length-12887-cov-3.501948_pt1 | contig 12887 bp, 6 predicted proteins | sample MGYA00242351_ERZ723898 | MGnify/ENA metagenome assembly ERZ723898 | reverse complement strand
CCTCTATCTCGATGTCGCCCTGCCACATCTCATCCCAGAGTCTACGGTGACCGGCCAGGACTCGGTCGACCGACTCATGGGCGATGTAGATGACCTGACGTTCCGATTCGCTGTAAGGATCGCTGAAATCGCGGGTCGTGCAGACGGCCCCGGCAAGCGTGAAACGCTTTGTTTCGCCCGCTTTCAGGCGCAGGCGGAGCCTCGCGGCATCATCCCGTCCCTCGTATCCGAACCCTTCGCACGCAGGAATGAACATCGACGAAGCCGAAACATCGTAACGGCCGTGCGCGGTCCGGGCATCGGTCCGGAGAATGTTCGTCGGATGGCCGTCTACAAGGAACGACCTATGCGTGCGGCGGGATGTGCGGTATTCACCCTCGGGAACCTGCATCGCGGTGCGGAAATCGGCCTCGGCATCCTGCAGGGCCGTCACTTCGACATCAATCAGCGCTGCATAGGGCATATTGCGCAGGGCGATGACCGAATAGGCGACGCGAAGCTTGCCGTCGGCGACGAACGTCGTCGTATGCTCGGCCCGGCGCATGTCGATCGTCTGCCGCCATCCGGAAATCGCGTCTCCGTCGATCTCGCGGCCGTCGACGCGCATCGTCATCGAAAAGGGATCGATACCCCGGACGGCACAGTTGACACCCGTGCGGTCGTTCAGTTCGAAGACGTGATTCAGCACCACATGACGGATAGAGAAAGGTTCTTTCCACGGCAGGATGCCCAGCATGCCGTTGGCAGTCGAGGCTCCGGTATAATCGGCGGTATAGTCGTCAGCTTCGAGCTTCCAGCCGTCGGCCGCCGCAGGGAGCGAGGCTACCCACAGCAGGACGGCGGTTCCGACGAGGCGGATCATGCGTGTTCTCATGGCGAATTAGGGCTTGGATATTTTCAGGACGACGCAGTCGTGCACCGGAATGTCGAATTCGTAGGAGGATTGCTGCGGCAGATTCCGGTGCTCCCAGAGGTCGCGCACTACCCCACTCGTGAAGCCCAGTTCAGAGGGCGTGAGCGTATACTCGAGGGGCTGGGACTCGCGGTTGAACACCGCCACGATCCGGCTGCCGTCGGTCAGCTCGCCCGTCCAGACGGAGCTCTGCGGATCGTTCGGGTCGTCCGAGAGGGGTTTGCCCGTGAAACCGTCCTGCACGAGGGCCGTCAGTTCGCGGTTCTGGTAGAACCGGAGCCGGTCGCCCGCCGTGTCGTGACGGTCGGCAACGGCCACGAGCCCTCCGGCTATCACGTTGAGCGAAACGACCGAGCGGCATTCGCCGTCCGAAGCCATCGTGTTCAGACGGATGAAATCGCCGTCGAGCATCACGCGGCCCCGGCCCGAAATGCGGGAGAAATAGACGAGGCCGTCGAACGGGTTCATCCACTGCATCCACATCGGATAGTGCACGCCCCGTTCCAGCGCGGAAAAGCGTTCCCAGCCCCCGGCCTCGGTATCAACGCTGACGCGGATCGAGTGCGCATAGTTGCGTTCGACGGCGGCGTCGCCATAGGCGTGGTTCATGGCCACCGAAAGGAACATATCGTGCTTGTCGCACTGCTCGCGCATCCACCGCAGAGCGGTTTCATACATCCAGTCCGGACGGTCGGGCCCCACACCCTCGGGACGAAAGCGATCCTTGCCGTCCTCGTAAAACGAGAGGAAATCGACACGCAGGAAGACGGCACCCATCTCGGCGTAGTGGTCGACATAGCCCCTCACCCACGCTTCGGCACCCTCCCGGTCCAGCTGCACCCAGTTGTACTGGTGCCCGTTGCGGTATTCGTTCAGGTCAACGATGTTGGCGACCGGGATGTCCGTACCCTTGATTTTGAGGCCCGACTGGGCCACCTCGCGGGGAACCCAGAGCGGATTGCCGTAGATACCCAGTTGCAGCCCCTTCGAACGGCAGTAATCGGCCCAGTAGGCATAATCGTGCTGCCAGTTGATCGACGCCCGAGAGACATAGCCGTACTCGTTGCAGACACGCAGGTCGTGTTCGGTCATCCAGCCGTCGGTCGAGACCAGCGTATAGCCGTAATTCTTCAGGTTGGCGGCCACCCAGTCGATGTTGGCCTGCCACTCGTCCTCGGGCATATAACTGTTCTTCTCGTAGTTGTACTCATAAGGACTCCAGTACATCGGAGCCTTGTGGCGCTGCTCGGGATAGACGGGCGTGTAGAGACTACAATTCACATAGGCGCTGTCGGCGACGCTGTAAAGTTTCCAGTGGACCGAGGTGTTCATCGTCAGTTTCACTTTCAGCCGCACGGAGGCCGATTCGCGGACGTTGCATTCGTCGACGACGATCCGGTTCAGTTCCTCCTGCGTCAGCACACAGGCACGCTCGCCCCGGGCGAAGCTCTTCGACCAGCTTCCGGCATCAGCCAGTGCTTCGTCGTCGATGCCGATTTCGAGCGTATAGCGGGTCGATCTGTCGTCGGCACCGCCGCTCCAAGCGATCTCCAGCGCCTGACGCGCGGCGTTCTGCTGCGAAAGCTGCACGGCATCGGCCGACACCGTGAGGTAGAAATCCGAAAGGGGACCGGCATCCGACCGCGCATCGTCGCTTTCACACGACGAAACGCACAGCGACCCCATGAGGCTTATTGCATATAAATATCCGATCATTTTCATAACAGTTTATTTTATTCGTCAGCTTGTTCGAGCGTAAAGATCACCTGCATAGCGTGTATGTCCACGCGTATCGTGTAACGTCCGGGCGTGGCGATGAGCCAGGCATTATCGTCCTGTTTGTAGTGCATGCCGCAAGCTTCACCCGGCACGACCTGCGTGTCCGGCTCGAGCGCCGTCAGCCGGGGACTCCCCCACGCCGTATCGGAGATGTCGCACATGATATTGAGACCGCCCTCGTTCAGGTGTCCAGTCCAGGTGTAATAGCGGTTGCCGTCTTCCGGAAGGAGCGTCGATTGGCTGTAATCGAATCCCCAGCCCTGGGGCGCCGCGCCTCCGATCAGCCCGAGCGACGGATAGGCCGTCTCCTCGGCATCGCTCCGCACCAGGCGGAAGGTGACGGTCTGGGCCTGCATATCGACCGCTATTTCATAATTGCCGGGCGTGCGGATGTCCCACTTGTTGTCGTCGGCGGGGGTGCAGGCAAAAGGTTTGACCGTAGCATCCGGAGTGACCGGGTCGCTTGCGACCGTCGCAAGCAACTGGTACTCTCCCCAGTCGTTACCCGCAGTCCGGTTGCAGACGAATTTCAGTTCGCCGCGGTTCAGGTGTCCCGACCATTTCCACGTCGTGCCTTCGGACGCAAGCGGAGTCATGTTCCCGGCATCCCAGCCGTTGGGTGCGGCATCACCCACCATGTGCATCGCCGTGCAGTTCTCCAGCAGGCTCCGTTTGAGGGTGAACACGACCGTTCCCGCCCCCGTATCGACCGAGACGGCCCAGGTTCCCGGAACGCCGATCTTCCACATGAAGTCGCCGCGGTTCGGCTCCGACACGGCCGCCAGCACCAGCTCCTCGCTGACACCCGGGACCACGGGTTTGTCCCGCTCCGAAGCGATATACTGGTCGGTCTCCCAGGTGCCGTCGGGATCGCACGCAAAGCGCAGCGTACCGACCTTCAGGTCGCCTTCCCACGTAAAGACACGTCCGCTGCGCGTCAGCGGCGTCGCCTCCGTGATCGCCCAATCGCCGGGAGTCGCGGGACCTACCATCGCGAGGGAGGTGTAGAAGCGCCGTTCGAGCGTGAAGAGAATCGTGCGCTGCTCGGTATCCACGGTGACGGTGTATTCGCCCGCCTGCGCGATTTTCCACATATACGCATTCCGGGCAGGATCGGAGGCTCGGGTGAGGGTCATGGTCTCGCTGCGTCCCGAAACGATCTCCCTGTCGGCCTCGGAGGCGATGAACTGATCGACACCGAGCGTACCGTCGGGATTGCATAGCACACGCAGGTTTCCGGCCTCCAGCGCACCCTTCCACGTGAATTCCGGGCTGTCGCTCCCGGAACGGGTCATGGCCACGGCCTGCACCGGGTCCGTACCGCCGGGAGTCGCATCACCGAAGAGCGCGAGCGACGCGAAGACCGGCGTCGCTCCGTAGGGCGTCACATCGACATAGGAGATGGCCGACACCGCCTGCTGTTCCCCGCCGACATAAGCGGCGACACGCGCTTCGAGCGTGATGCGGCGGCCGGGTTCCTGCCGCCAGGTCTCGGTGAGCAGCTCATTGAGCGCACCCACCGTATAGGTTTTTCCCATACCGGCGACATCGGCGGTCTCCACGGCCGTTTCGTCGCCCGAAATTCCGAGCGAGAAACGATAGATAGCGTCAGCGGCATAGTCGTTCGCATCGCTCCACGCGAAAGCCACAGCCGTTTCAGCAGCCTGAGCCTCGTCGAGAATGAGGGTCTGCGGATCGGCCGACAGCGTCAGCGGCAACAGCGTCGCATAAGTCGTCACACCGACCTGCACGACCGCCGAAAGGTTGACCGATTCGGAGCCGGTGACTGCCGCGACACGAGCCGTGAGGATCACCGGGTCGCCCGCCTCAGCACCCCACTCGCCGACGATCAGCTCCTGCAGTTGGGCTCCGGTGAACGAATGGCTGTTCGCGGCGATTTCCCCGACTTTATGCACCTTCGCAACGGGAGCGTCCTTGAGGGCGAGTTCGAGCGTATAGGCCGTTTTGCCGGCATAGCGGCTCCCGTCGTTCCACGTGAGAGTCAGGGCCGTCTGTGCGGCATTTTCGCGCGTGATGGTCACGGCGTCCTGCTCCGGGGAGAGCGTGATGGGACGGATGTCCGCTCCGCCGACCTCCTTGTCGTCGCTGCATCCCGTCCAGAGAAGCAGCCCCGACAAGAGGATGAATAGATTTTTTATACGGTTCATTTTCAGAAATTTTAAGGGTTAGCGTTTTTCAAAACTGATCGTCAGCGCGTCGATATCGAGCGTGATCCGATAGTTTCCGGCCTCGGTGACGCGCCATTTATAGTCCACGCCGCCGGGCTGCACCAACTGCACCCCCGTCATCGTCAGGTCGGTGCAGTCCTCGACGACGGGCATGAAGAAGGGAGCGTCCCAGCTGGTCTTTCCGGCCGGGAATTTCAGTTCTCCGACCACTAAGGGGCCCTCGTAAACAAACTGCGCGGTACCCTCGACCCAGGTTAGCGGAGTGGCTTTTTCGATGGCCCAGTTACCCGGAGTGGCACCCCCGACCATATAGACGAACTCGTATTCCGGATAATATACCAGCGTATGGGTCAGGCGCTTGGTGTTCACGACCAGCCGGTAGGTGGCCGAACGGTCGATCCGCAGGCGCGTGCCCTCCGCATCGGTGCAGAGCTCCATCGAGGAAGCGTCCGCCCCGCGGAAGAAGGCAGGAAGCAGGCTCGTGCGCTGTCGCGGCAGGATGTATTCGCCGGTGCGGAAACGGCCTTTGTAGCTGTACTGGCGCGAGAGGACCTCCTCGGTCATGGCCACGGCTTTCGAAGGTTCCCAGCCCAGCGCGGCGCCGTCGACCTCGACGGCATCGCCCAGCAGGTAGAGCGGCGCGGAGGGCAGTTCGTAGGTCTGCACGTCGAAAGCCGTCGTAGCGACTCCGGGCATGAGGAATTTGTCGGCCGTGAGGCGGGCGATCACCTTGCCCTCGAGCCGGGCGGATTCGCCCGGGGTGATCCCCCACCGTTCGAGGCAAAGGTCGTTGAGTTCCTCGACCGTGAAGCTGCGCTCGAAGACATCCGGTCCCAACACCTCGAGGTCGGTCGCCGTGGCGAAATTGTTGTCGGCAATGTCCATCTTGAAGCAATACTCCACCGAAACGGCGCTGCCATAGGTATAGCCCCGGTTCCAGGTGAACGTAACGGCCGTTTGGGCATTGTTCGCGGGGTCGAGCACGATCTCCTCCACGGAGGCGTCGATGCGGAGCGCTTCGCCGCCGGTCGGAGCATAGGGGCTTTTGTCCTCGTCGCATCCGGCGAATGCAAGGAGCGAAGCCAGTATCCAGATAAAATGCTGTTTTTTCATCGGTTGCGTGTTATTCCTGGGTTGACCAATAGGGATTCTGCACGAGGTTGGGATTCTTGTCCATCTCCCAGCTCGGTACGGGCATGAAATAGAACGCCTTGCGGTAGACGTGCTTGTAGTCGAGCTGCGTGCGGCGGAAATAGCCGTCGCGGGTCGTGGCGTTGACGTTCATGCCATAAACCGGCTCGTTGAGCACGTTCCCGGCCTCCTTCCAGCGGCGCAGGTCGTTGTAGCGGACGCCCTCGACGCAGAGTTCGACACGGCGTTCCATGCGGATCAGTTTGCGCATGGCGATCTGGTCCGAAGCATCGACCGCAATCTGGTCGGGACCGGACCCGTAGGTCGGAATGCCGGCGCGTTCGCGGATCTTGTTCAGGTAGACGAGGATGTCCGCATTGCCCGGGTCGCACTCGTTCAGCGCCTCGGCGTAGTTGAGGTAAGCCTCGCCCAGCCGGTAGAGGATTCCCGGACGGTAGATATAATTGTCGTTCAGCTCGTTGTGGTCGGGATGCACCTTCTTGCGCAGCAGGTAGCCCGCCTGCGGGGAGTTGTAGCCGCCACCGTCCATGTCAGGGTTGTGGAACTCCGTGCGGCGGTTCGACTCGCGGAACCATGCATCGTTGTAAAGCACCGTGACGTAGAAACGCGCCTCGCGGTTGCAGTACATATTATAGGTTCCTGCGGTGGTGATTTCGCCGGGGGTCTCCGTGGGGCTTCCCTCGATCCACTCCGTGTTGCGACGGTCGGAGGCCGTCGAGTAACCGACGTCGGAATAGCCCGAGGCGGAGTCGTCGATCGGCAGGCCGTTTTTCATGAAGAAGGCGTCGACCAGCGACTGGCTCACACCCAGACCGCCGTTGCCGCCGCTGCCGCGCGGCGTAGCGTGCTTCTCGTAATCCCAGATGTTACACCCTCCGGGGCGTGCGAAAAGAATCTCCTTGTTGCCGTCGGTCCAGCGTGTGAACATCATGTTCTGGTACGACAGGAAAGGATCGATCTTGCCGTCGGCCGTCAGTTCGGTGTAAAGCCTGTAACCATTGCCTTCGGCCAGCTCGATCAGCTCCCGGCATGCTTCGGCGGCTTTCGTCCATTTCGAAGGGTCGTGCTGCGTGCTGAAAAGCGCCTCGCCCTTCTTGTTTACGTGCCCGGCATAGTCCGGATTGCCGTTCACGAGGTCGCTGGCGGCAAAGAGCAGCATGCGGGCCCGGACGGCATGGCACATGACCGACGTGGCACGGCCGAACTTGTTGTTGTTGGTATAGTAGGCCGGCAGCCCCTTGGCCGCTTCGGTCAGCTCCTTGTCGATCCAATCGACAATCGTGTCGAACGGCGTCTGGCCGATCAGCAGCTCCTCGTTGCTCGCCCCGGCATCGACCAGCCCCGGCGAGAACGGGATCGGGCCGTAGGTCTCGATCAGCAGCCAGTAGTAGTAAGCGATCATGAACCGGGCCTCGTTCTTCATCAGGGCCACCTCCGAGGCGGTCACACCGTCCTGCGGCAGGGGTTTCACATGGTCGAGGAAGATATAGGCCGAACGGATGTATTTGGGCAGTTCCGACCAGTAGTACATCTTCCATTCGGGGGCCGGCGACCAGTGGCCGGCGACCATGTGGAGCACCGTCCAGTCGAAGGTCGTCCAGGCCGTGGGCAGCGTCATGTCGTCGCCCAGCGTGTCGTAACCGGCCTTGTTCATATAGTCCCAATAGGGATCGGCGATGCCCGCGTAGATGCCGGCCAGCCAGTCTTCGGTGCGGGTCTTGTCGTTGAAGACCATTTCGAGCGTCAACTCGTCCTCGGGCACCTGATCGAGGTAGGAGCACGATGCGAGCAGCGAAAAGCCCGCCAGCACGATAGTCAGGTATATGCGTATTTTCATGGCAGAACGGTTTTAGAAGGTTACGGAAGCTCCCAGCGAGTAACTGCGCATCGTCGGATAGATCAGTCCGTCGTTGGCTCCGACCTCGGGGTCCCAGAGTTTGAAATTCGAAAAACAGAAGAGGTTGTTGCCGCTCACGAAGAACCGGCATTTCTTATAGGTATAGCCGATCTCGACGGTCTTCACGCGCAGAAAGCTCATGCTCTTCTTCCACCAGGTCGACGGCTGCCGGTTATTGAGGCTCGAACCGTAGGAAAAACGCGGGTAGAAGACATCCTGACGCGGACTGTCGGGGCTCCAGCTGTCGGCATAGTTGGTCAGGATGTTGCCCAGCACGCCCGAACCGCTGCCGGGAATGAAGACATCACTGCCGACGATACGCCACGTATTGGCCGTACCTTGCAGGAAGACACTGACATCGAGGTTCTTCCAGCGGGCGCTGGCCCCGAATCCATAAACGATCTCCGGGGTCTCGGTGCCGCCGATGGGTCCCATGTCCTGATCGTCGATCACCCCGTCGCCGTTCAGGTCTTTGTAGCGGATGTCGCCCGGACGGACCGAACTGTACGACTGCGCGGGAAGCCCCTCGCGCAGAATGCCTTTTTCTACGTCGGCGAAATCGGCCTCGGTGAAGAGCCCGAGCGCCGTCAGGCCGTAGAGCGTCGAGACCGACTGTCCGGTATAGGAGCGGTAGGTGCCGACGACGGTCGGGGCCTCGTCCTTCTCGATGATCTTGTTGCGGGCGAAGGTGAATGTGCCCTTGAGCGAAAGGAACCAGTCGCGGCCGAACTGCTTGTTGAACTCCAGCGCCAGATCGACACCCCGGTTTTCGACGATGCCGTAGTTGGCCCACGGGGAGTCGATGAAGCCTGCCGAGCCGGGGATATTGGTGCGCTGCATGAAGATGTTGCTACGGCGCTCGAAGAAATAGTCCGCCTGCAGGTTCAGGGCATTCCAGAGCCCCAGTTCCAGGCCGACGTCGAATTTCGCGGACTCCTCCCAAGTGAGGTCGGCGACTCCCTGGTGTCCCTCCCAGCGGCCCGTATGGGAGACATTGCCCTGGGTCGTGTGGCCGCCGCTGCCGTCCGTACCCCACGAATAGCCATTGTTGGTTCCCAGCGTGGTGATATAGGCGAAGCGCAGTCCGTTGATGCGGTCGTTACCGACGATGCCGTAGGAACCGCGCAGCTTGAGCTTCGACAGCACGTCGCGGGCCGGCTCCATAAAGTGCTCCTCGGAGATCAGCCAGCCGACGGCCACCGAAGGAAAGAAGCCGAAGCGGTGGTCGCGGGCGAAATTCTCCGAACCGTTGTAACCGAAGTTGAACTCGGCAACATAGCGGCGGTCATAGGAGTAGGAGAAACGTCCCGCGAAGCCCTGGTTGCGGTAAGGCAGTTTCTCGCCGGTGTCGTAACTGCGCTGGTTGTAGAGCAGCATGGCATCGACATAGTGTTTGCCGAACTCGCGCGAATAGCTCACGGCGCCTTCGAGATAGGTCGTCTGTTCGCCGAATTCGCCCGAAGAGACGTGGTCGAGGAACTCCTGCCCGTAGCTGGCGATATTCATAATCAGGTTGCCGTCGTCGTCGCGCCCCGTGGCCGGATTGTAGTAATCGGGCGTCTTGCCGCGCCGCACGAGACTGGCGTTCGAACTGTCGAAAGCAAAGGTCACACGGGCCCGCAGACCCGGGGTGATGAATTTCAGGTTCTGCTCGAGCGAAGCCTGGCTCTCGATCTTGGAATTGGAAAGACGCTGGTAGCCGGTCTGCGTGGCCAGCGCCCAGGGATTCTGGTTGCCGTCCTTGCGGGCAACCTTTCCGTTGGAATAGATGGTCGGATGGACGAACGGCGGCGTGTTGAAGGCTACGTTGAACAGGTCCTCGATGTCGTGGTTGACCTTGTTCTGCCGCTGCAGGTAGCCGCCGATGTTGATTTTCAGCAGCGTGGTTTTGGTGATGTCCACATCGACGTTCGAACGGACATTGTAACGGGTCAGCTTGGTCGAACCATCCCACGACTGGCTGTCGTCGCGCTCCATGATGCCCCGCTCGTTGTAGACCGAGGCCGTGACATTGTAACGCAGCACGGGTGAACCGCCGTTGACATTGACGTTCACGCGCTGGTTCCAGGCATGTTTCTTCGTGATGGCGTCGATCCAGTCGACATCGGGATAGAGGTCCGTATCGTACCGGGATTTCGTGAGGCCGATCTGCTTTTGAGAGAACGGCCGCGTGATGCGGCTGTCCGACGCGATGGCGTTCATAACCTCCATATAGGTGGTTGCATCGACGAATTCCGGGAGCTTCGTCGGCTCGCTCATGGCGACCTCGTAACGCAGCGAGACTTTCGGAGGTCCCACCTCGCCGCGTTTGGTGTTGATCAGGATCACACCGTTGGCACCCCGCACGCCGTAGACGGCACTCGCAGCGGCATCCTTCAGAATCGAGAACGACTCGATCTCGGCCGGGTCCATGTCGTTGAGCGAACGCTCGACGCCGTCGACCAGCACCAGTGGCGTGGAGCCTCCGGCGAAGGTGCTGATGCCGCGAATCCAAAAGTCTGAATTATCCTTGCCTGGCTCGCCCGTGCGCTGCACGGCGATCACGCCCGAAAGCTGCCCCGCAAGGTTGTTGCTCAGCGAGCGGTTGGTACCGATCTGCAGGTCCTTCGGGGCGAGGCCCTCAACGGCCCCCACGACGCTCAGCTTCCGCTGCGTACCGTAGCCCACAACGACCACCTCGTCGAGTTCCGAAACCTGCTCTTCGAGGATGACATGGAGGTTGATCCGGCTGCCGACCACGATTTCCTGCGTCTGGTAGCCGACGAAGCCGAAGCTCAGAACGCTTTTCTTGTCGGGGACATCGATGAAGAAACGGCCTTCAGCATCGGTCGTAACGCCCTGCGAGGTGCCTTTGAGCAGGACCGTAACGCCGACCATCGGCTCTTTTTCCTTATTAACGACCAGGCCGTTAATCGGGATTGTTGCCGCCGAAGCCGCCGCCGCGGACAGAAAAAGGGCGAGGACGGACAGCATTGCGCGTATACAACAAGGTAGAGTTTTTCGCATACTCCGGTTGGTTTAGGTTATTGTTAGATTAGCCGGCGGCAAACGAACCTGCCGCTCTGAAGACAAATTTATACCGCCGCCGGGCCTCCTGCAAGAGCAGGGAGCTAAAAAGTAGTGATTTTTTCGAAGAATTCGACTGATAATCAACAATATGAATAAACACGACCGATTCATATCGGTAGCGTTCCCAGTAGCGGCAAAAACCGTCCCCGGACTATTTCAGCCCATCGATGCCGATCTCCTCGGCAATGCCGATGCGGGCGACGAAATGTTCTAAGCGGCTGCGGTCCACACAAGCCTTGTTGCGGGCCGAGGTCCGGTTGTTGTAAACCGTCGAGAGCGAACAATGTAGGAACTGCGCGATCTGCACGCTATCGGTGATACCCAGCCGGACGAGCGCATAGATGCGCAGTTCGGTGGTGAGTGCGTCGGGAGCCTTCAGCACGATGCGTTCGGAGGGCTTCAGCAGTTTATTGTATTCCTCCACAAACGACGGAAAGAGTTTCAGAAAGGTGATGTCGAAATTGTTGTAGAACAGTTCGAGGTTCTCACGGGCAAACGCCGCCGGGTCCAGCGCCTTGCGCAGCGCGTCACGGTTGTTGCCGTCGAGCAGACGCGCGATGCGCTTGAGGCGCGAATCCATCTGGTCGATATAACTCAGGCAGAAATCCATATACCGTACGATATAGGTCTGCTTGATGAGGTTCGACTCGCTAAGATGACTATTCAGCTCTTTCAGTTCGTTATTCAGGGCCGCCAGCCGAAGCCCCACCCGGCGGTTGTTCCGGTAGAGTTTATTAATATAGGTAAGTGCCGCAATGAGCAGCACCACCAGCAGGGCCAGGAAGGAAAGGCTGATGTAAAGATTGCGCTGCTGGCGGTTACGGCGTATCTGATAGTCGTTGTCGATGATCGGCAGCAGCTGCGACACCTTGACCAGCCGTTTCTGCGAATTGCAGTAGTTGGCATCCTCGAGGGCCACCTTCAGATAGCGGTAAGCCCGATTGATCTCGCCGTCGGCATAGAGCATCTGCGCCAGCCGGTGGAGTGAAACGTACTCCTTGATACCGGTCTCCAGATCGATGATAGCCGAGCGGACATAGAAGCGTTCTGCCTCTTCGCGCGTCCCACCGCCGTGAATGCAGGTTTCAGCCAGCAGGTAGTAATAGATGGCCTCCTCGCGCATATTGGTATTCATGCGTTCGGCATTCGTCTCCAGCCAATCACGTGCTTCGGAATGGCGGTTCTCGAGATTCAGCAGGTTGGCTTTCGTATAGTAGTAGCTGCTGCCGTCCTCGTTAGGCGACTGCGATCCGAGCAACGTCGTATAGGCATCGTGCAGGAGTTCGTAGTGGTGCCGCTTGAGTTCGGGATTGTCGATCGACTGGTAGACGTCCTCGTAAAGCAAGCTATAGATATTGTGGTAATAACTGTGCAAGAACGGAGTGAAATGGCGGGTCGACATGGCATTGAGTATCTCGAACGCATCTTGATTCAGTCCGGCAATGGCATAGATCTGCGCGAGGTTGAGGTCCGTTTCGAGTATCTTCAGACTGTCGCCGCTCCTGAGCGCCAGCTCCTTTTTCAGCAGGGCGTAATGGATGGCCGTATCGACTTGATACGAAAGATACTCGTTAAACAGCCGCCCGTAATCGTAGAAACGTTCCTCGGGGGAGAGGCTGCCGTGAGCGAGCCGGTATTTGATCTCTTCGAACTGCCCTTCGCGCCGCGCCGCATAGACCTCCCGGTGGGCAATGACCCGGTCGAGTTCCCGGAATTGTTTTCCGAGATTTTCGGCCGGCTGCGCCCCGGCCGGAAGGGCTGCAGGCAGTAAGAGCATCAGAGAAAGCAGCAAACGAATTTTCATGATCGATTTTAAAGAGGTACTACCGGAATCCCGAGTAAAAATAGACATAAATTCCCGGATATGCAAAATCGCGGTGAACTAGTC
>ENA-UOJO01004092-UOJO01004092.1-human-gut-metagenome-genome-assembly--contig:-P57-NODE-4092-length-12907-cov-10.256769_pt1 | contig 12907 bp, 7 predicted proteins | sample MGYA00242351_ERZ723898 | MGnify/ENA metagenome assembly ERZ723898 | reverse complement strand
ATCTTTCTCCCAGTGTCTTCACCTTTAATGTTATATACGTTAACTTCCATTATTTTTCAATTAATACGATTGAACCTTTGCAACCGGGAACAGAACCCTTAATCAAAAGGAGGTTGTGATCCGGAAGAACCTTTAATACCTGTAAGTTTTGAACAGTCACTCTGTCGCCGCCAAGTTGACCACCCATACGCATTCCTTTGAATACTTTTGCAGGGTATGAACAGGCACCGATAGAACCCGGCTTACGAGCACGGTTGTGTTGACCGTGCGTAGCCTGACCTACACCACCAAAACCATGTCTTTTAACTACACCTTGAAAACCCTTACCTTTAGAAGTTCCGATAACATCAACGAACGTTACATCATTGAACAATTCTACGGTAACAGTATCACCCAGATTTAACTCTGTTTCAAATTCTTTGAACTCAGCCAAGTGTTTCTTGGGAGTTACTCCAGCTTTCTTAAAGTGGCCCATCAAAGGCTTTGTAGTGTGCTTCTCCTTCTTGTCCTGGAAGCCCAGCTGAACAGCTTCATAACCGTCCTTTTCTACAGTTTTCACTTGAGTAACAACACAAGGACCTGCTTCGATAACAGTGCATGGTACATTCTTACCCTCGGCACTGAAAACGGATGTCATTCCGATTTTTTTTCCTAATAATCCTGGCATTTCACTTAATTTTTAATACTTACACTTTGATTTCTACTTCCACACCACTCGGTAACTCCAACTTCATCAGAGCATCTACAGTCTTAGCTGTTGAGCTATAGATGTCAATCAATCTCTTATAAGAAGAGAGTTCAAATTGTTCACGTGACTTCTTATTAACGAAAGTCGAACGGTTCACGGTAAAAATACGCTTATGCGTAGGGAGAGGAATCGGACCGCTAACGATAGCACCCGTTGCCTTCACCGTTCTTACAATCTTCTCAGCTGATTTGTCAACCAAGTTGTGGTCGTAAGATTTCAATTTAATTCTAATTTTCTGACTCATTAGTTTGATTAATTATTAATATTATAATAAGATAAAATTCCGTAGGCTAAGAGTCATTCGCTAGCCTACGGACTTTAACATTTTTAGATCAAATCAACACGCCCTTTGACCTCTTCCAACACTGCCTTAGCAATAGAGTTAGAAACTTGAGCATGATGAGAATAAACCATTGATGAAGTAGCTCGACCAGAAGTGATTGTACGCAACGCTGTTACATAACCAAACATTTCTGCCAACGGAACCATTGCCTTCACGATACGAGCACCTGAACGACTGGATTCCATACCTTCAACCTGACCACGGCGCTTATTCAAGTCACCGATTACATCACCCATGTTTTCTTCCGGAGTTACAACTTCCAGTTTCATAATAGGCTCCATAAGTACAGGACCTGCCTTAGCACAGGCACTTTTATACGCCTGGATAGCACAGATTTCGAATGATAACTGATCAGAGTCAACAGGGTGGAAAGAACCATCAAGCAAAGTAACCTTCAGTGAATCCAAAGGATAACCAGCCAACACACCATTCTTCATTGCAGTAGTAAAGCCTTTCTGAACAGACGGAATAAATTCTTTAGGAATATTACCACCTTTTACTTCATCTATAAACTGCAAGCCGCCTTGAGTAAAGTCCTCATCTACAGGGCCAATATTTACGATAATATCCGCAAATTTACCACGTCCACCAGATTGTTTCTTATAAACTTCACGCAAATTAACTGTCTTCGTGATAGCCTCCTTGTAATTTACCTGAGGTTTACCCTGATTACATTCTACTTTAAACTCACGTTTCAGACGGTCAATAATGATATCCAAGTGAAGCTCACCCATACCAGAGATAACAGTCTGACCTGTTTGTTCGTCAGTCTTCACAGTAAACGTCGGATCTTCTTCAGCCAATTTAGCCAAACCGTTAGACAGTTTGTCCATATCCTTCTGAGTCTTCGGTTCTACAGCAATACCAATAACCGGTTCCGGGAAATCCATAGATTCCAATACAATCGGGGCATTTTCATCACACAATGTATCACCTGTATGAATATCCTTAAATCCAACACCTGCACCAATATCACCAGCACCGATTACTTCAACCGGATTCTGTTTGTTTGAGTGCATCTGGAACAGACGAGATACACGTTCTTTTTTACCAGAACGAGAATTATAGATATAAGAACCTGCTTCAATCTTACCAGAGTAAACACGGAAGAATGTCAAACGACCTACATACGGGTCAGTAGCAATCTTAAATGCCAATGCAGAAGTCTTTTCATCATCGCTGGGCTTACGATCTTCCTCAGCACCTGTCTCAGGATTTGTTCCAACTACATTTTCAGTATCCAATGGAGAAGGCAAGAATGCGCAAACATAGTCAAGCAGTGTCTGTACACCTTTATTCTTGAATGAAGAACCACACAACATCGGAACTACAGCCATCTGTACAGTAGCATTACGAAGAGCTCTCAGCACTTCTTCTTCTGTAATAGTAGAAGGATCATCGAAATATTTCTCCATCAAAGCATCGTCAAACTCCGCCACCTTTTCGAGCATCTTATCTCTCCATTCGTTAGCTTCGTCAACTAGATTAGCAGGGATTTCCTCTACAGTGTAGTCAGCGCCCATAGTTTCGTCATGCCAATAGATAGCTTTCATCTTGATAAGGTCAACCAGACCTTTGAAAGACTCTTCAGCACCTATAGGAATAACAATTGGGCAAGGATTAGCGCCCAAAACGGCTTTCATCTGGCGAACGACCTCAAAAAAGTCAGCACCAGAACGGTCCATTTTGTTCACATAAGCAATACGCGGCACATTGTACTTATCAGCCTGACGCCATACAGTCTCAGACTGCGGTTCAACACCACCCACTGCACAATATGCAGCAACAGCACCATCCAAAATACGCAAAGAGCGCTCTACTTCAGCAGTGAAGTCAACGTGTCCCGGAGTATCAATCAAGTTGATTTTATAAGTATCACCTGCATATTTCCAACGAGTTGTAGTAGCAGCAGAAGTAATGGTAATACCACGTTCCTGTTCCTGCGCCATCCAGTCCATTGTAGCAGCACCATCATGTACTTCTCCAATTTTGTGAGTCAAACCCGTATAAAACAGGATACGTTCAGAGGTTGTTGTTTTTCCGGCATCAATGTGAGCCATGATACCAATATTACGCGTCAAATGTAAATCTTGCTTAGCCATTTTTTAATTCCTTTTACTTTAAGTTTTTAATCTATCGGTTATTCTTATAGTATTAGAATCTGAAATGAGCAAATGCACGGTTGGCTTCAGCCATTCTGTGCATATCTTCTTTACGTTTGAAAGCACCACCTTGTTCATTATACGCATCCATAATCTCAGCGGCCAATTTATCAGCCATTGATTTTCCACCACGCTTGCGAGCAAAAAGGATCAAGTTCTTCATAGAAACTGACTCTTTACGGTCCGGGCGGATTTCAGTAGGAACCTGGAATGTAGCACCACCGACACGACGAGACTTAACTTCAACCTGCGGAGTTACATTATCCAATGCCTTTTTCCAAATTTCAAGGGCAGATTTTTCTTCGTTAGGAAGTTTTGTTTTTACTGTTTCCAGAGCGGCATAGAAGATTTCATAAGAGGTATTCTTCTTTCCGTCATACATCAGATGGTTTACGAATTTTGAAACCTTTTGATCATTAAACACGGGATCCGGCAGGATAACGCGTTTTTTCGGTTTTGCTTTTCTCATTTGTTTGAAAGAATAATGTTTTTCGTTCTTGGTTGTTTACTTCTTGACTTCTTCAACTCTCCCTCCGGAGAATTTACTCAACCTTTAGCATTTCCAACAAACTAAAACGTAAGTTATTACTTTTAATTTAACTGTTTACAGTGTAAGGCTACTATTTATTTTTTCTTCTTAGCCGGTGCAGCCTGTTGTCCCGGTTTCGGACGTTTAGATCCGTATTTAGAACGTCTTTGAGTACGACCTGCAACACCCGCAGTATCCAATGTACCACGAACAATGTGATAACGTACACCCGGAAGGTCTTTTACACGACCACCACGTACTAATACAATAGAGTGTTCCTGCAAGTTATGTCCTTCTCCCGGAATGTAAGAGTTCACCTCTTTACCATTGGTCAAACGTACACGCGCAACTTTACGCATTGCAGAATTCGGTTTTTTCGGAGTGGTTGTATACACTCTCACGCAAACGCCACGTCTTTGAGGACATGAATCAAGAGCCGGTGACTTACTTTTCTCCACCAACACCTCGCGTCCTTTTCTTACTAATTGCTGAATTGTAGGCATTTTAATTGTTTTTAATTATATATTATTGTTATATTAATTTCGTAGCTATACACTTTTGGGCTGCAAAAATACGAATAATATTTGAATAATCAATGCACTACAAGTTTTTTTTTGATTTTAGGCCTCCCCTTTGAGGTTCGTCATAGGTGGAATTGATTGTTCATCCAACAATCTGATGGAGCCAAATGTACGTTCATATTTACCTATATTTTCTTCCAAAGCACGCAATAATCTCTTTGCATGTTCCGGAGCCAGTACAATACGAGACTTCACACTAGCTTTAGGCATTCCCGGCATTACACGTACAAAATCTACTATAAATTCAGAACTGGAATGTGTGATCACAGCTAAATTAGCATACGTACCTTGCGCAACATCTTCTTTCAGTTCTATTTGTAACTGATTATTCATTTCTCTGTTTTCCATTTTCGTTTTACGATTAAGCTTTTGAGTATTCAAAGGTAAGAATAATATTTTATTCCAAAAACAAAAGAGGAGACATCCTATACAAGATATCTCCTCTTTCCTATTTAATAATCAACTGACTGTATTTATTACATCTTATTCTTCAACATCCATTGAATTGTAATCCAATACTGTCTTCTTGTTAGCAAGGATACGGTCATACTCTTCTTTGGAGCCAACAATAATCTTTTCAAACTCACGTTGACCAGTACCTGCGGGTATCAAATGACCACAAATAACGTTCTCCTTCATACCTTCCAATTTATCAACCTTACCGTTGATAGCAGCCTCGTTCAAGACCTTAGTAGTCTCCTGGAATGAAGCAGCAGACATAAAGCTTGAAGTTTGCAGAGCTGCACGCGTAATACCCTGAAGAATCTGAGTAGAAGTTGCAGGGACAGCATCACGTACTTCAACAGGTTTTAAGTCGCGACGTTTCAACATACTATTTTCATCACGCAACTTACGGGCGGTTACAATCTGACCTGGTTGCAGATTCTGGGAATCACCAGCATCAACCACAACTTTCTTGCCCCAGATACGATCGTTTTCTTCCATGAACTCCAACTTGTCCACTACCTGTTGTTCCAAGAAGCGTGTATCGCCAGGCTCATCAATTTGAACTTTACGCATCATCTGACGAACAATGATCTCAAAGTGTTTATCATTAATCTTCACACCCTGCAAACGGTATACATCCTGCACTTCGTTCACGATATATTCCTGCACAGCCGTAGGCCCCTTAATAGCAAGAATATCAGCTGGAGTTATAGCACCATCAGACAACGGAGTACCGGCTCGCACATAGTCATTCTCTTGAACCAGAATCTGTTTAGATAACGGTACCAGATACTTCTTAACCTCACCTGTTTTAGAAGTCACAACAATTTCGCGGTTACCACGCTTCACCTTACCCATTGTAACCTCGCCATCGATTTCAGAAACAACAGCAGGATTAGACGGATTACGAGCTTCGAACAACTCAGTTACACGCGGAAGACCACCCGTGATATCACCGGCTTTACCAACGGCACGAGGTATCTTCACAATAACCTCACCAGCTTTCACTTTTTGTCCGTTTTCCACTACTACGTGACCACCCACAGGGAGATTATACGTACGAATCAGTTCGCCATCCTCTGTCATGATATGAGCAGTCGGAACTTTCGTCTTATCCTTGGACTCAATAATGATGATTTCACGCAAACCGGTAGACTCGTCAGACTCTACTTTATAAGTAATATTTTCAATTACGCCTTCAAACTCAATCTTACCTGTAGCTTCCGTTATAATAACAGCGTTAAACGGATCCCAACGGGCAATCATTTTACCTTTTTCTACGACTTCGCCATCAGCAGCATAAAGTGTAGAACCATAAGGCACATTATGAGTAGAAAGAACAATCCCAGTATTTACATCTACAAAACGTACTTCAGCCAAACGGCCTACCACAACTTTTGCAGGTTCACCAGCTTCATCCACAACATCTACAGTACGAAGTTCTTCGAATTCCAGACGCGCCGGATTCTTAGCCATGATACTTGCATTAGCTGCAATATTAGCAGCCGTACCACCGGCATGGAAAGTACGCAACGTCAACTGTGTACCCGGCTCACCGATAGACTGTGCAGCAATTACACCAACAGCCTCACCTCTCTGAACCATCTGACTTGTTGCAAGGTTACGTCCATAGCATTTCGCACAAACACCCTTCTTCGATTCACAAGTTAATACCGAACGTATTTCAACACTTTCTATCGGAGAATCCTGTATCTTCTTAGCTACTTCTTCTGTTATTTCTTCACCACCGGCAACCAACAATTCACCTGTTGTAGGATGAACAATATCATGTACAGATACACGACCAAGGATGCGTTCATACAGCGTAGCAATGATTTCATCATTATTTTTCAAGTCTGTACAAACCAACCCACGGAGTGTGCCGCAGTCTTCTTCATTAATAATCACATCATGAGATACGTCAACCAGACGACGAGTTAAATATCCGGCATCAGCCGTCTTCAACGCTGTATCCGCCAAACCTTTACGGGCACCATGGGTAGAGATAAAGTACTCCAACACCGAAAGCCCCTCTTTAAAGTTTGAAAGAATCGGGTTTTCAATAATCTGTCCACCTTCTGCACCTGCCTTCTGCGGTTTTGCCATCAAACCACGCATACCAGACAACTGACGGATCTGCTCTTTAGAACCACGGGCACCAGAATCCAGCATCATATATACAGCATTGAATCCTTGGTCATCACTCGAAATGGTCTTCATCAATATATTAGACAACTCAGAGTTAACATGTGTCCAAATATCAATTACCTGATTATAACGTTCATTGTTAGTAATGAAACCCATGTTATAGTTGTTGATAACTTGCTCAACTTCATCATAACCTTTCTGTACCAATGCCTCTTTTTGTTCCGGGATGATAATATCACCCAAGTTAAATGACAAACCACCCTTAAAGGCCATTTGATAACCTAAATTCTTGATGCCATCAAGGAAATCAGCTGCTTTAGCCACACCACATACCTTAATTACATCACTAATAATATCACGAAGTGATTTTTTAGAAATAATGGTATTGATATAACCAGCTTCAGGGGGAACAATTTCGTTAACAATTACACGACCTACTGAAGTGTCATGCATCATTACATCAACAACATTCCCATTCTCGTCTACATCCTTCACAACAACGCTGATCGGAGCATGAATATCAACTTTACCCTCATTGTAAGCAATCAAAGCTTCTTCCGGACCATAGAATATCAAGCCTTCGCCTTTTGCCCCCTTACGTAATTTAGTAATGTAGTACAAACCAAGAACCATATCCTGAGAAGGCACAGTAATAGGAGCACCATTTGCCGGATTCAAAATATTATGAGATTGAAGCATCAACATCTGAGCCTCCAAAACAGCTTCATTACTCAACGGCAAGTGAACAGCCATCTGGTCACCATCAAAGTCAGCATTGAAAGCCGTACATGCCAACGGGTGCAACTGAATAGCTTTTCCTTCAATCATCTTAGGCTGGAATGCCTGAATACCCAAACGGTGCAATGTCGGCGCACGATTCAACAGTACTGGATGACCTTTCATTACATGTTCCAGAATATCCCAGATAACAGCTTCTTTGCGATCTACAATCTTCTTGGCACTCTTCACGGTCTTTACAATACCACGTTCAATCAACTTACGTATAATGAACGGTTTGTACAGTTCAGCTGCCATCAATTTAGGAATACCACATTCCCCCATTTTCAGTTCCGGACCTACAACGATAACCGAACGCGCAGAGTAGTCAACACGTTTACCCAACAAGTTCTGACGGAAACGTCCCTGCTTACCTTTCAAACTATCGGAAAGAGATTTCAAAGGACGGTTAGCATCCGTTTTTACTGCACTAGACTTACGTGAATTGTCGAACAACGAGTCAACCGCTTCCTGTAACATACGCTTTTCATTACGCAAAATTACTTCAGGAGCCTTTATCTCAATCAGTCTTTTCAGACGATTGTTACGAATAATTACGCGGCGATAAAGATCATTCAAGTCAGAAGTGGCAAAACGACCACCATCCAATGGAACCAACGGACGAAGTTCGGGAGGGATGACCGGTACGATACGTACAATCATCCATTCCGGCTTATTACGTCCGCGAGATGCACGGAATGATTCAACAACTTGGAGACGCTTTAAAGCCTCATTCTTACGCTGTTGAGAAGCATCGTTGCCAGCACGGTGACGCAAATCATAAGACAATGCATCCAAATCTAGACGAGCCAGCAAGTCATAAATGGCTTCGGCACCCATCCTAGCTATGAACTTATTAGGATCTGAATCTTCTAGGAATTGATTGTCTTTCGGCAACTTCTCCATCAAATCCAAATATTCTTCTTCCGAGAGCAAGTCATATTCAGCAATCTCACCAGCCATCACACCAGCCTGGATTACCACATAACGCTCATAATAAATAATAGAATCAAGTTTCTTTGTAGGCAGTCCCAGCAAATAACCAATTTTATTAGGAAGTGAACGGAAATACCAAATATGAGCTACCGGCACAACCAGCTGAATGTGTCCCATACGCTCACGACGTACTTTTTTCTCTGTCACTTCCACACCACAACGGTCGCAGACAATACCTTTATAACGGATACGTTTATATTTACCGCAATGGCATTCATAATCCTTGATAGGACCAAAAATACGTTCACAGAACAAACCGTCACGTTCAGGCTTATACGTACGATAGTTGATAGTTTCAGGCTTTAAAACTTCACCACTCGAATTCTCAAGGATTTCTTCCGGAGAAGCCAACCCAATAGAGATCTTCGAGAAATTACTCTTTATCTTGTTATCTTTTCTAAAAGCCATACTTTATTATATATAATTGAAAATTGACAATTGAATATTGAGAATTAATAGCTGGGAGCAAATAGGTCATCACTCCCAACTATTAATTTTAGATTTATTCCAGGTTGATGCTAAGGCCCAAACCTCTCAACTCATGCAACAATACATTGAGCGATTCAGGAATACCGGGTTGCGGCATCGGTTCACCCTTCACAATTGCTTCATAAGCTTTAGAACGACCTACAACGTCATCGGATTTGATAGTCAAAATTTCCTGCAGGATGTGCGCAGCACCAAATGCTTCAAGCGCCCAAACCTCCATTTCTCCAAAACGCTGGCCACCGAATTGTGCCTTACCACCCAACGGTTGTTGAGTAATCAAAGAGTACGGACCAATAGAACGTGCATGCATCTTATCTTCAACCATGTGCCCCAGCTTCAACATATAGGTAACACCAACCGTAGCATGTTGGTCAAACGGTTCACCCGTCCCCCCATCATACAACTTTGTTTTACCATAACGTGGCAAACCAGCCTTATCAGTCCACTCATTCAAGTCATCCAATGTAGCACCGTCAAAAATAGGAGTTGCAAACTTAACACCCAGATTCTTACCAGCACGACCTAATACAGCTTCGAATATCTGACCGATGTTCATACGAGAAGGCACACCCAACGGATTCAAAACAATATCTACCGGAGTACCATCAGCGAGGAATGGCATATCTTCCTGACGAACAACGCGGGAAACAATACCCTTGTTACCGTGACGACCTGCCATCTTATCACCTACACCAATCTTACGTTTCTTAGCAATATAAACTTTCGCCATCTGAATAATACCGGCAGGAAGTTCATCACCAATAGTGATAGCAAACTTCTTACGTTTCAGTTCGGCATCCAGTTCTTTATATTTCTTGATGAAGTTCATCACCAAATCACGAATCATGCCGTTGATACGATCATCATTCGTCCAATTGCTCAATTGAATTGAAGTAAAATCCAAATCACCGAAATCAGAAGGAGAGAATTTGGCACCTTTTGAAATAATATCAGCACCCATATAGTCTTTCACACCCTCTGATACATGGTTTTCAGTCAATTTCAACAGTTTTCTAATTAAGACACCTCTTAAATCAGCAACCTTCGCATCAAACTCATCATCAATCTTCGGCAACAAAGCCTTATCAGCCAATTTGGAACTACGACTCTTGATTACACGTGAGAACAAACGCTTATCGATAACAACGCCTTTCAAAGAAGGAGAAGCTTTCAAAGAAGCATCTTTCACATCACCTGCCTTATCGCCGAAAATTGCACGAAGCAATTTTTCCTCCGGTGACGGATCAGACTCACCTTTCGGTGTAATCTTACCAATCAAGATATCACCTGGCTGGATGCGAGCGCCCACACGTACAATACCATTTTCGTCCAAATCTTTAGTAGCTTCTTCACTCACATTCGGAATATCGGAAGTTAATTCTTCCATACCGCGTTTCGTTTCACGAACCTCCAGCGAATATTCTTCTACATGAATTGAAGTCAATATATCTTCACGAACCACACGTTCGTTCAATACGATAGCATCCTCATAGTTGTAACCTTTCCACGGCATGTAAGCAACCAACAAGTTTTTACCCAAAGCCAACTCACCTTTTTCCGTAGAATATCCTTCTGTTAAAATCTGGCCTTTCGTTACACGCTGACCAATTTCACAAATAGGACGAAGGTCAATCGTCATATTTTGATTCGTACGACGCCACTTCGGAATACGGTATTCCTTCAATGCCGGTTCGAAGCTTACAAATTCTTCGTCTTCCGTACGATCATACAAAATACGGATAACAGTAGCGTCCACAAATTCGATTACACCATCACCTTCAGCGGTAATCTGCGTACGAGAGTCGCGAACCAACTGACGTTCGATGCCTGTACCTACAATAGGAGCTTCACTCTTCAACAAAGGAACTGCCTGGCGCATCATGTTTGATCCCATCAACGCACGGTTAGCATCATCATGTTCCAAGAAAGGAATCAGAGATGCAGCGATTGAAGCAATCTGCTGGGGAGAAACGTCCATCAACTCTACTTCATCCGGAGTTACCACCGGATAGTCAGCATCCTGACGAGCTTTTACTTTATCGCGGATGAAAGTACCATCATCATTCAACGGTGCATTACCTTGAGCAATAATCTTAGCTTCTTCTTCTTCCGCAGTCAAATATGCCAACCCTTCATCAGAAAGGTCAACCTTACCGTTTTCAACCTTACGATATGGAGTTTCAATGAAACCAAGTACATTGATCTTAGCGAACACGCACAAAGAAGAAATCAAACCAATGTTCGGACCTTCCGGCGTTTCAATTGGACAAAGACGACCATAGTGAGTGTAGTGAACGTCACGTACCTCAAATCCGGCACGCTCACGAGACAAACCACCAGGACCAAGAGCAGACATACGACGTTTGTGCGTAATTTCAGCCAACGGATTCGTCTGGTCCATAAACTGCGACAAAGCATTCGTTCCGAAGAATGAATTGATTACGGAAGAAATAGTCTTGGCGTTGATCAAATCAATCGGAGTAAACACTTCATTATCGCGTACGTTCATACGTTCACGAATCGTACGCGACATACGAGCCAAACCAACAGCAAACTGATTAGACAATTGCTCCCCTACAGTACGTACACGACGGTTACTCAAATGGTCAATATCATCCACATCGGCCTTCGAGTTAATCAACTCGATCAAGTACTTAATGATTTCAATAATATCTTCCTTCGTAAGAACACGCACATCCATATCAGTCGTCAGATTCAACTTCTTGTTAATTCTGTAGCGACCTACATTACCCAAGTCATATCTCTTTTCAGAGAAGAACAGGTTATTGATAACCTCACGTGCACTGGCATCATCGGCAGGGTCTGCATTACGCAACTGGCGATAGATATACAATACAGCTTCCTTCTCCGAGTTACTCGGGTCTTTCTGGAGCGTGTTATATATAATAGAATAGTCAGACTGATTCGGCTCTTCCTTGTGTACAAGAATGTTCTGAACACCCGACTCTAAGATAATATCAACATGTTCCGGTTCGATCACAGTTTCACGATCGATCACAACTTCGTTACGTTCAATAGAAACTACTTCACCGGTATCTTCGTCTACAAAATCCTCAATCCATGTTTTCAAAACACGAGCCGCCAATTTACGTCCCAACACTCTCTTAAGATTAGTCTTATTGACTTTAATATCTTCGGCCAGATTGAAAATTTCAAGAATATCCTTATCATTCTCAAAACCGATAGCTCTCAACAAAGTAGTAACGGGCAACTTCTTTTTACGGTCGATGTACGCATACATGACGTTGTTAATATCAGTAGCAAACTCAATCCAAGAACCTTTGAACGGGATGATACGGGCAGAATAAAGTTTGGTACCATTAGCATGTACGCTCTGACCGAAGAATACGCCTGGAGAACGGTGAAGCTGGGATACAACAACACGTTCCGCACCGTTGATGACGAAAGTCGCCTTATCCGTCATATAAGGAATAGGACCAAGGAATACGTCCTGAATAACTGTATCAAAATCCTCATGATCGGGATCTGTACAGTATAATTTCAATTTTGCTTTCAAAGGCACACTATAAGTAAGCCCTCGCTCTATACAATCATCAATAGTATAACGCGGCGGATCAATATAGTAGTCCAAAAACTCAAGAACAAAATTGTTTCTTGTATCGGCAATGGGGAAGTTTTCAGCAAATACTTTATACAGTCCCTCGT
>ENA-UOJO01004090-UOJO01004090.1-human-gut-metagenome-genome-assembly--contig:-P57-NODE-4090-length-12910-cov-4.675379_pt1 | contig 12910 bp, 10 predicted proteins | sample MGYA00242351_ERZ723898 | MGnify/ENA metagenome assembly ERZ723898 | reverse complement strand
CTTTATCGGCTCAATCCGAGCACGATGGATTGAACGGTCATGGTATCGGGCGAAACGGTGTAGATGCAGTAGACGTGCTCATACCGGCTGTATTGCTCCAGCGTTCCGGCCGGATAGGCGGAGGTCGGCGCCATCAGGGTCACGATGATCGAGCCGGAATCGACGGTGAGCAGCCCGCGCGGCGGCAGGGCGGTCATCACGCCGTTTTGATTCTCGAAGTATTGCGCACAATAGAGGATCATCTCCTCGTTGGATTGCTCGCCGGTCAGGTCGCCCGTGGTTTCGGAATTGGTGTAGGTGCTCGGGTAGCGGGAGAGCAGCGTATCGAGTGAATCGCCGATGCTGACGCCGCGCGGGCCATCGCTGACGGATATGCGGCCGTTTGCGCGAAGGTCGTTCATTTGCGTGCTTGTGAGATCGCCTGCGGAAAAGGGCTGCGTAGAATCATACGGCAGCGCGGTCGTTACGGGCGCGGAAACGGGCGTTTCATCCGGGCGAATATCGAAAATCATCATGCAGACGAAAAGGCTCAGCAGCATGGCGCCAATGCCGCCGCCGATGCAAAGCGCGGTCAGCCTGCGCTCCCTGCGTTTCATAAGCTGTTCTTTTCTGCGTTTTTGAGCCATGGTTTACCTCCTTTGCCCAAACGGGCAAGCTGATTATAACACATTTAGCTCCCGCGCGCTACTGCCGGGAAGAAAGCGGGGTGTCCCTTCATGGTTTTTCTCTCTGAACAGTCGGCGCTTTACGTCGTTGTGCTGGTGTGTCTGGCGCTGGTGCTGATGATGGCGATTACGTTGATTTTGATGTTTCGAAGATCAGCCACGGCCGAAAAACAGGTGAAGGAGATGGCTGCCGCCGTTCAGGAAAAGCTCGCGCAGGCGGATGAGGCCGGACGGGAGAACAGCGCTCAGGCGCGGAAGGAATTGAGCGAAACCGTGCAAAGCGTCAACGATTCCATGATGCGTATGATGGGGGAAATGACCCGCACGCAGCAGGGGCAGATGGACGCGCTGGGCGGTCAGCTCCGCGCGGCCGGCAGGCAGGAAGAGGAACGCATGGAGCATATGCGCCAGACGATGGATCGGCGGCTGAGCGCCTATGAAGAGCGAATCGGCGGCGTGAATCAGGCGCTGGAAGAAAAGCTGGGCAGCAACGAGGAGCGCATGGTTCGTATGCGTCTGACGTTTGATGGAGGTCTGTTAAAAATCAGCGTTGAGAACCGTCAGCAGCTGGAACAGATGCGGCAAACCGTGGATGAAAAGCTGAATGCGACGGTAGATCAGCGGCTGGAAGCGTCTTTTTCTGTGGTGACAAAGCGTCTGGAGCAGGTGACGGCCAGCCTGAGCGCGGTGCAGAGCCTCGCCGGGAGCATCGACGAGCTGGGGCGCATGGTCTCCGGGGCAAAGCCGCTGGGGGTGATTGGGGAGGCGCAGCTTGGGGCGATTTTGTCGCAGATGCTCGCGCCGTCGCAGTATGCCGAACATGCGCCGGTGCGCCCCAACGGGGAACCCGTCGCGGATTATGTCGTCGTTATGCCGGGGCAGAGCGGTCAGAACACCGTGTATCTGCCGATTGACGCCAGCCTGCCGATGCGCGAATACCATGAGCTGTGCGTCGCGCAGGAGAACGGCACGCGGGCAGATATCGAAAGCGCGCGGGGGCTGCTCGAATCCGCCGTCCGCATGCACGCCAGAAGGATGTCCGAAAAGCTGATAGCGCCGCCTTATACGACGGATTACGCCGTGCTTTTCCTGCAAAGCGAGGGGCTTTTTGCCGAAGTGCTGCGGATTCCGGGGCTGTCCGAACGGGTACAGCAGGAAAGTCGCATGGTCATCGCGGGGCCGACCACGCTGGCCGCGCTGATTTCCAGCTTGCAGCTGGGCTTCAAATCGCTGGCGATTGAGCAGCGCACGCAGGAAGTGATGAATCTGCTGGGCGCGATCCGCACGGATTTTGCGGGTTTCGCCGCTCTGCTCGGGCGCACACAGAAAAAGCTCAGGCAGGCGACGGAGGAGCTGGATCATGCGCAGCAGCATACGCAGACCATCGCCAAGCGCCTTTCCGACGTCAACGGCGTGCCGGAGAGCGAGGCGAAAAAGCTGCTCGGCCTGACCGATGACGACGAGGAGGACGAGTGGGATTGAAGCCGCACGTCGGACGCGCGAAAAACGGACGAAGAACAACGCGCGAAATGCCAGAAGATTGAGAATATGCGCAAGGACCCGATTGGATGACGCGATTCAATCGGGTCTTTGTGCGCTATTGTGTCAAGCGATTTCCTCGATTCGCGGAGGAAAACGACAATGAAGCGCGCCGTGAAGCCATACAATGAAGCCATAAACCGACGAAGGCGGGGGATGGACTTTGGCACAGGAAACAATAGCGATGCGCGGCGGAAACATTGGAAGCGGGTTTCTGACCGGGATAGAACGAACGCTGCGCATGCGCGGCACGCTGGTTCAGCGGATGCTCTGCGCGGCGATGATGGCGATTCTGTCGTTTGCGCGGCTTCCGGGCGGCGGGTATTGCTGTCAGGGCGCGATGTTTGCTGTGCTGCTGCGGCAGGGATTCTGCGTTCCGGCGGGCTTTGCGGGCGTTATGCTGGGCTTTGCCGCGCAGTATGCCGCCGGGGCGTTGGCAGGCTGCTGGCAGCTCCCCGTCTGCACGATGCTTTGGCTGAGCACGGGGCTTTGGGCGAAACCGGCCAATCGGATGACGATGGCGGCGGCGGTTTTTCTGATCCAGTTGACGGCCGCGGCGGTGACGGGCGTTGGAAATGGGTATGAAATTATCGTCGTTCTGTTGACGGCTGTGGCGGGCGCTGGGCTGAGCGTTTTGTATGACGGCGCGGCGTTGACGGTCTCCCGGCGGGACGAGCTGGACGGGGAGACGCGGCCGATTTGTGTGCTGGCAGTCTGTGCGTCGCTTGCGGCGGGTCTCGCGCCCCTTCCGGGTGGGCAGGCACTTGCTCCCGCCATGGCGCTGTACCTGACGCTGGAGCATGCGTATGTCGGCGGCGCGGCGCAGGCGATTTTCTGCGCGGGGGTCATGGGCGGCGTGGTTTCGCTGATGCAGGGCAGCCCACAGACGGCGGGCATGCTGCTCGTCGGCGGGTTTCTGGCGGGTGAAATCAAGACGCACCGGAGATGGGTCTGCGCGCTGCTGATGCTCTGCGGCGCGGCAGCGGGAACGGCGCTGATGCGGGGCGATCTTGCGGCGATTCGGCGCGCCGCCTACGCGCTGCCGGGCATGCTTCCGTTTCTCGCCCTATCCAATATGCGCCGCGTGGGCGTGACCTCGCTGATCGAGTGCGCCGAGCCGGAGGAGATGACGCAGTCGGAGGCCGTTGCCATTCGCAGCGCGGCCATGATCCATTCGTGGGCGCGGCTGTATGAGGATACGGCGCGGATGATGGAGGGGCTTGGCGCGCCGCGAGAGGAAAACCCGATCATCGGCCAATGCGTGCGCCTTTTGCAAAAGACGAGCGCCGCGGCGCATCAGGTTTGTGAGCGGACGCTGGGCGAAATCCACCCGGATGACGCGGCGTATCGCCGGCTGCGCTATGCGTTGGTGCGCGCGGGGCTGGATGAAGTGCGCGTTGCCTATGCGCTGCGGCTGTCCGGGCGAATGGAAGTGATGCTGCTCAAACCGGAGGCGACAGCGAGCGCGTCGCTGGTCAAATGGGTGAGCGATGCCTGCGGTGTGCCGATGCGCGCCTGCGCCAGAGAGGGACAGTTGAGTACGCAGGCGGTTTTCGAGCAGACGCCCGCGCTGAACCTTGAAATCGGCGCGGCGATGCGAAGCCGCTCGGGCGAGGACGTGGCGGGGGACAGCTATGTTTCGCGCGTTCTGCCGGGCGGCAGGCATGTTCTGGCGCTGTCGGATGGAATGGGCAGCGGAATCAGCGCCCGGCAGGAGAGCCACGCGGCGCTTGAGCTGATGGTGGAGAGCCTTCGGGCGGGGGACCCGCGGCCCCAGGCGCGGGACGAGGTGCACGCGCTCCTGCTGACGTGCCCGGGGCGGGAGAGGTACGCGACGAGGGATCTTTGCGTGTGCGATCTGCACAGCGGGGAGACGGCGTTTGAAAAGCTGGGGGCCTGCGCTTCCTATATCGTGCGCGACGGCGAGGTGCGAACCATCGGTGCGGACACGCTGCCGGTGGGCGTTCTGCCGGAGGTGGAATCCCGCTCGCTCCGGATGACGATGCAGACGGGCGACGTGGTGGTGATGATGACCGACGGCGTGCGCGACGCATATCCCGGCGGCGAGGTCGCCCTGCGGGAGGATATCGGCAAGCTGGCGTGGCTGCATCCGCAATCGGTGGGCGAAAAACTGATTGCCCGCGCAGTCAGCTCGGGCGAGGCCTGCGACGACATGGCGATTCTCTGCGCGCGGATGAGCAGAACGGCGATTGAATAAGAATGGTCGGGACATATCGCTCGAGCGGCTTTGCGCGATATTCCATCCATCAAAAAAATCCCTCCAAATCATTATGGAGGGATTCTTTGCGTGTGTTTTCTGAAATTACGCCATGCCGCTCTCAAAACGGTTGATGGCGCTCAAAATGCCCTTGACGGAAGCGAAGTTGATGTTATGCTCCGTGCCGACGCCGAAGATGCGGCGGCCGCCCGGCACGCGCAGCTCGATGTAGGCCACGGCCTGCGAATCGGAACCCATCGAAATGGCATGCTCGGAATAGGAGATGAAGGAATAGCCCTCGATGCCCGCCTGCCCCAGCGCGTTGAAGAATGCGTCGATCGGGCCGTTCCCGCGGGACTCAAGCTGCACGAACTGGCCGCGCACGCTGAGCACGCCGGAGAAATGGGTGACATTTGCCGCGCTGCCCGCAATCGCTTCCTCGTAGAACTTCGCGCGGGAGAGCGCATACGGTTCGCTGATGTTGAGGAACTCGCGGTGGAACAGCTCGTAGACCTCGTTTGCCGTCAGCTCGCGGCCGGTTCCGTCACATTCGGCCTGCACAACCGCGCCAAATTCCGGATGCATCGCCTTGGGCATGTGGTAGCCGTAATTGTGATCCATGATGAACGCCGCGCCGCCCTTGCCGGATTGGCTGTTGATGCGGATGATCGGTTCGTATTCGCGGCCGACGTCGGCGGGGTCGATCGGCAGATACGGAATTTCCCAATACGGGGTCTTGGATTCGCGCATGTATTCATGCCCCTTGTTGATGGCGTCCTGATGCGAGCCGGAGAAGGCGGTGAAGGCCAGCTTGCCCGCATACGGCCAGCGCTCGGGCACGTGCATCTTGGTGCAGCGCTCGTAAATCTCGCGGACATGGTCGATATGGGAGAAATCGAGCATCGGGTCAACGCCCTGCGTGAACATGTTCAGCGCGACGGTGACGATATCGAGATTGCCCGTGCGCTCGCCGTTGCCGAACAGCGTGCCTTCGACGCGATCCGCGCCCGCCAGCATGGACAGCTCCGCGCAGGCCACGCCCGTGCCGCGGTCGTTGTGCGGATGGACGGAGATGATCGCCGCGTCGCGGTTGGGCAGATGGCGGATGAAATATTCGATCTGGTCGGCGTAGGTGTTGGGCGTGCACATTTCAACCGTGTTGGGCAGGTTGAGAATGACCGGGTTTTCCTTCGTCGCGCCGAGCGTTTCCATCACCTGATGGCAGATATCTACGGCAAAATCCATTTCCGTGCCGGAAAAGGACTCCGGGGAGTATTCGTAGCGGAAATTCGTGCCGGATTGATCGGCTTCGGTCAGCTCGCGCACCAGCTTTGCGCCCGCGACGGCGATATCAATGATCCCCTGCATGTCCTTTTTGAAGACGACCTTGCGCTGGAGGGTCGAGGTGGAATTATAGAAGTGGATGATGACGTTTTTCGCGCCGCGCACGGCCTCGAAGGTTTTGCGGATCAGATGCTCGCGCGCCTGCACCAGCACCTGAATGGTGACGTCATCCGGGATATAATGGCCGTCGATCAGCGCGCGCAGAATTTCATATTCCGTTTCGGAGGCGGAGGGAAAGCCGACCTCGATCTCCTTGAAGCCGATATCCACCAGCAGCTTGAAGAAATCGAGCTTTTCCTGAAGGTTCATCGGCGTGACGAGCGCCTGATTGCCGTCGCGGAGATCGACGGAGCACCAGGTCGGCGCTTTTTCGATGCGGTTGTTCGGCCAGGTGCGATCCGGCAGAGAAACGGGAGTGAACGGGATATACTTTTTGCAGCCCTGATACATGATGGGTTTCTCCTTTCAAACTGAAACAAAACGATTGGCCGGGGAACGAAAAAGCGCCCCCAGCCGCTTAAAAAGCGACATAGGGGCGCTTGAATACATGACTTTCAGCGCGGTACCACCCTAATTCGGCTGATGACTCAGCCCTCACGGCCTCAGACAAGGCCTGACCGATCACGGGGTCATCCGTCGCGAACTACTGCGTTTCATCCGCGCGATTCCGGGAGGAGTTCTCAAAAGGCGTTCCGTTCGGCTTGCACCAGCCGCCGACTCTCTTGACGGAAGAAATCCCCTGATTATTTCCCATCATCATCTTTGGGTTCGTTGCTGTGAACTTGACATTTATTCTAGCCGGGTCGGGGGCGTTTGTCAAGGTGGTTTGAAAAAAATGTCGCGGACGGAGGCGAAAAGGGGAAAGAAGTCAAATTTCTTTGATAAAATCAGCAAAAAGCCTTGACAAAAGGGATAGAAAGCGGTTAAAATAGCCAGTGCGTATGTTCGACTGATTAGCCCCGGGAGAATCTGCGCGCGCTTTAGCAGAGCGTCTGACCAGCGCGATGCACCTTAGATTCTGATTTTCAGGATAATGGAGGAATTCACGTGAAAACGTTTATGGCAAATGCCCAGACCGTCGAGCGCAAGTGGTATGTTGTTGACGCCGACGGCATGACGCTCGGCCGCCTGGCCAGCCAGGTTGCCGCGATTCTGCGCGGTAAGAATAAGCCCACCTACACTCCCCACTGCGACACCGGCGATCATGTGATCGTCATCAACGCCGCCAAGGTGGTTCTGACCGGCAAGAAGCTCGACCAGAAGGTGTACTACCATCATTCCGGTTATGTCGGCGGTCTCAAGGAGACCAAGTACAGCAAGCTGATGGCTGAGAAGCCGGAGTTCGCTGTGAAGCACGCGATTCTGGGCATGATGCCCAAGGGCCCGCTGGGTCGTCAGATGGCTCGCAAGCTGCGCGTGTATGCCGGCGCCGAGCATGAGCACGAGGCGCAGAAGCCGGAAGTGCTCGAGCTGGTGAAGTAATTAGCAGGAAGGAGAGTTTGTAACATGGCACAGGTTCAGTATCAGGCGGTCGGCCGCCGCAAAAAGGCCATTGCTCGTGTTCGCCTCGTTCCGGGCGACGGCAAGGTGGTCATCAATGGCCGCGATATCGACAACTACTTCGGTCTGGAGACCCTGAAGATGACCGTTCGTCAGCCGCTGGCGCTCACCAATCTGGAGGGTCGCTACGATGTGCTGGTCAACGTGTATGGCGGTGGCCTTTCCGGCCAGGCCGGTGCGATCCGTCACGGCATTGCCCGTGCGCTCGTGAAGGCCGATCCGGAGCTCCGTCCGGCGGTGAAGAAGGCTGGCTTCCTCACGCGCGATCCGCGCATGAAGGAGCGCAAGAAGTACGGCCTCAAGGCTGCACGCCGCGCGCCGCAGTTCTCCAAGCGTTAATTCGCTTAACGAGTCGAGGAGGCGAAGATATATGGCGATCCTTAACGGTATTGTCACCGTGCTGCTTGTGATCACCGCGCTCATCCTCATCGCTACCGTTCTGCTTCAGCCGGGCGAATCCAATGGCCTGGGTGCGATTGCGGGCGGCGCCGAGACGTTCTTTGGAAAGAACAAGGCGAAGTCGATGGAGGGTAAGCTCGCTCTGGCGACGAAGGTTTCCGCAGGTGTGTTTATCATTTGCGCGCTCATCGTTGCGATGATCGGCTAAGTGAAAGCGAAAGAGGCTGAAGCAGATGCTTTGGCCTCTTTTTTGAGCAATTTGAAATTTTGAACAATTTGAAAATATGGATTGAACGAAGACCCGAACAGGCAAGATAAAAGCAGGAGAAGAAATATGAAAAGCGACACACGCTACTCAAACCGCAGGCCGAGCGCGCACTCTGAGCGCCCCGCGCGGGATATGCGCGCCCAGCGCACACAAAAGGAACAAACGGTGCAGTTGACCGTTCGCGGCATGGCTCGCGGCGCAATCCGCATGGAGGCCGAGGACGGAACGATTTACACCTGCGCGAAAGAAAACGCGCGCGGAGCGCTTTTTGGCGATACGGTTCTGGCGGAACGCATCGGCCGCGACCGCGTGATTGTCGCCAAGGTGCTGACGCATGCGCATGAAAACATCATGGGTGTGCTGCGGGTGCACGACGGTGTGCGCGTGATTCAGCCGCTCGAGCGCAGACTCCCTGCTGAAATTGCCGTCGCCGACCTGCATGCCGAAGCCGAGGACGGCGAAATCGTCCGCACCCATGTCACCCGCTGGGAGGATGAAGGCGGCCTGTGCGTCAGCGTCGAGGAACGCATCGGCAGCTTTGAGCAGGCGACCTATGCGCTCGACGCACTGGTGATGAGCATGCGCTTGCGCACCGATTTTCCGGAGGATGTGCTGAAGGAGGCGGACACCTGCCGCCCGGCGGATCTGGCGGACGACCCGACGCGCGAGGATCTGCGCCATCTGCTGTCGTTCACCATTGACGGGCGCGATGCAAAGGACTTCGACGACTCTGTGAGCCTTGAGCAGCTTGAAAACGGCCATGTGCGCCTCGGCGTGCATATCGCGGACGTCGGGTACTACGTCAGGCCGGGAACGGCGCTGGATCGCGAGGCGTTTGCGCGCGGCACGAGCGTCTATCTGCCGGGGCGCGTGCTGCCGATGCTGCCGGAGCAGCTCTGCAACGGCGTTTGTTCGCTGCGGCCGAACGAGGATAAATTCACGATGACCGCGCTGATGGAAATCGACGACGCGGGGCGTGTGGTGGACGAGCGCATCGCCCGAACCATCACGTGCAGCAAGGCGCGGCTGGTGTACGACGATGTGAACGCGCTGTTTAACGGAAGCGAGCAGCAGGCGGACGCGATGGCCGCCGTCGCGGATACGCTTCACCAGATGCGCGTTTTGGCCGGGAAACTGCGCGCGCGCAGGCAGGCACAGGGCTGCATTGATTTTGAAATCGAGGAACCGGGCTTTGTGCTGGATGAAAACGGCGAGCCGGTGGAAATCATCACCCGTGAGCGCGGTGAGGCGGAGATGATGATCGAGGATTTCATGCTGGCGGCGAACGAATGTGTGGCGCGCTTTGCGCGGGAAAACCGCCTGCCGCTGCTCTATCGCGTCCATGAAAAGCCGGACGCGGAGAAGCTGGCGATGTTTGCGGATTTTCTGGATGGTATCGGCGTAAATGCCAAGGGCATCCGGCATAACGCCGCGCCGGGCGATATCCGCGCGATTCTGGAAAAGACGAAGGAGCGGCCGGAATATTCCGTCATCACCGCGCTGGCGCTGCGCAGCATGCAGAAGGCGCGTTACGACGTCGCGCCGCTGGGGCATTACGGCTTGGCGATGGCGGATTACTGCCACTTCACATCGCCGATTCGCCGCTATCCCGATCTGGTGGTCAGCCGTGCGCTGACGGCGAAGCTGACCGGTCAACCCGCTCCGCTGACGGGCGAGGCGCTGGCCGATGCGGCCGTTCGTTCCAGCGAGCGGGAGCGCGCCGCGATTGACGCGGAACGCGCCGCGGACAAGCTGATGATGGCCCGCCTGATGGCGCACCATGTCGGCGAGGATTACGACGGAACGATCAACGGCGTGAGCGAATACGGCATGTATATCACGCTGTCCAACGGCGCGGAGGGCTTTGTGCCCGTGCGCACGCTGGAGGATTGGTTTGGCTTCGACGAGCGGCGCATGCTGCTGCGCGGCGAACGCACCGGCACGGTGTTTTCGCTCGGTCAGCCGGTTCGCGTCAAGGTGCAGAACGTCGAGCTGACCCAGTGCAACATTGATCTGACGCTGCTCACGCCGCTGAAAGGGCGTGTGGCAAGCGGGCAGCGCTCCGAAAGAAAGCAGGAACGCGATCGCATGCGCGGCTTTAACCGGTCATAAGGGCAGGGTTGCATCCAAGCGGATGACGTGATATAATCCATTTGATTATGAAAATGGAAAGGAACGAGATTGATGAAGGCAACGGTCATCGGCTGTGGGCGCTGGGGCTCGTTTATCGCGTGGTATCTGCGCAAAATCGGGCATGAGGTGACGCTGTACGGCAGAGAGGGTTCCAAGCATATCGAGCAGTTTCGTCAGACGCGCTCCAACGGTCTGGTGACGCTGGAAGAGGATGTGCGTGTGACGACGGATTTGCGGGAGGCGCTCCAAAGCGAGTTGATCTGCATTTCCATCCGTTCGCAGAATCTGCCGGAGCTGATGGCGCAGATCGCCGCTCAGGGCGTGAGCGGGAAGACGTTCGCGCTGTGCATGAAAGGCATCGAGGTGACGACGCTCCGCCGCCTTTCTGAAATTGCGGAGGAGGCCGTCGGCGGCAGCAACGACGTTGCCGTGTGGCTCGGGCCGGGGCATGTGCAGGAATTTCTCGCCGGGGTGCCCAACTGCATGGTGATTGATTCGAGCAGCGAGGCGGTCAAGGAACGGCTGATTTCGCAGCTTTCCGGCGGCCTGATTCGCTTCTATTACGGAACGGATCTGATCGGCAACGAGGTCGGGGCGGCGGCCAAGAATGTGATCGGCATTGCGGCGGGTATGCTGGACGGCATGGGGCTCTCCTCGCTCAAGGGCGCGCTGATGAGCCGCGGCACGCGGGAGGTTTCCCGGCTGATTGCGGCGATGGGCGGCAACGGGTTTTCCGCCTACGGGCTCTGCCATCTGGGCGATTACGAAGCGACGGTTTTTTCACAATACAGCCACAACCGGCGCTTTGGCGAGATGTTTGTGCGCGGTGAGCCGTATACCGAGTTGGCGGAAGGCTATGACACGGTGAAGGCGCTTTGCGCGCTGGCGGACAGGTATCATGTGGATCTGCCGATTGGCCGCGCGGTGTACGCGGTGCTCTATGACGGCGCGCAGCCGAAGGAGCAGATGAATCAGTTATTCACGCGCAGCCTCAAACGGGAGTTCGATATCTAAAGGGTGAACGATAGCCGGAAGCCGTTTGATACTGTCCGGAAACATTGATAAAAAGCATTGAAAAACGCAGGTTGTGAGCAACTTTTCCTTGCACAAGCTGCGTAATACTGATATACTAAATAAGAAAGACTATGTTTTTCTGATTGCATTGAAGAGGTGAGTACACATGGCTTACAAATCAAGAGTTTCTGACGCTGTGGTGCGTAGGTTGCCGATGTATTACCGCCATCTGCGTGAGCTTGAAAAGGCGGGCGTTGTGCGCATTTCCTCCCAAGAGCTGGGCGAGCGCATGAACCTGACCGCTTCGCAGATCCGGCAGGATATCAACTGCTTCGGCGGCTTTGGCCAGCAGGGATACGGGTATCATGTGGCCAATCTGAAGGAGCGCATCGGCGAGATTCTGGGCTTGAACCACGAATACCATGTCATTATCATCGGCGCGGGCAACATCGGCCGCGCAGTGGCGAATTATACCGGCTTTGCGAAGGAAGGCTTTAACGTGCAGGCGATGTTCGACGTATCGCCCGCGCTGGTCGGCATTGATGTGCACGGGATTCTCGTGCAGCCGATGGAAAAGCTGGATGCATGGATGGAGACCCACAAGGTCGATATCGCGGTGCTGGCCGTTCCGTCCGCCTATGCGCAGACGACCTGCGATACGCTGGTTCGCGGCGGGGTTCGCGCGATCTGGAATTTTGCGCCGGTCGATCTGGTGCTGCCGGAGGGCGTGGCCGTCAACAACGTGCATCTGTCCGACAGCCTGCACATCCTTTCGTATCGCATGAACGAGAAGGAGCTGTTTGCCGCCATCGGTGCGGGCAAACAGCAGCGCGTCGAATCACGCTCAACGGAGAACGCGGTTCTGGCCATTGACGCGAGAAAGCAGCAGCGCGACTAATCAACCGACAAGGAGAGCGCTTTATGGCTTTTGATCCGCGCACCAAAGAGGAAAGAAAACTGTTCCCGTTTTGGACGCTGATCGTGATCGCAGGGTGTGCGGCTCTGTGGGTTTTCGGCGCGAAAATTTATCAGGAAAGCATGGCGGCATATCAATCATATGCCGCCATCACTCAAAATGTGGCGCAAAACACCTATTATCCGGGCGTCACGGTGGATGGCGTTGAGCTGGGCGGCATGACCCGCGAAGAGGCCGGCGCGCTTTTCGGCAGCCGCCAGCAGGAAACGAGCAGCGCGTTTTCGCTGGTCGTTCAGGCGGGCGAGCGCAAATGGCGCATCACCTCCGACGAGGTGCCGATGACGTTTGACGCGCAGACGGTGCTCGACGAGGCATACAACATCGGGCGGTATGGCACACTGGAAGAGCGGCTTGCTGCGATTGACGACGCGAAGACAAACGGCGCGGGGTTTACACCGGGCTTTTCCTATGATCGGACGGCGATTGACAGGCTGGTGGAGATCATCGCCGACAGCCTTGAATACGACGCGACGGACGCGACCCTTGCGGCGTTTGACGTGCAGACGCGCACATTTACATTTTCGGAGGCGAAACCCGGCTACCGCGTGAACCGAACGGCGCTTCAGGAGGATATCCTTGCGGCGCTGGATGAAGGCGCATATGACCGCGTGATTGTGCCGAAGGGCGAACAGGTTGAGCCAACGATCACGAAAAGCCAGCTGGTCGGGCAGTTTGGCCTGATTTCCTCGTTCACGACGACGACGACCAAGGACAAGGATCGCAACAACAACATCGAAATTTCAGCCGCGGCGCTGAATGGGCGCATGGTTAAGCCGGGGGACACGATGTCCTTC